>JACYYK010008638.1_pt1 | contig 15090 bp, 14 predicted proteins | sample 8236871 | NCBI WGS metagenome assembly JACYYK01 (sample SAMN14103087, study PRJNA606662) | landfill metagenome | isolation source: landfill solid waste inoculated with endophyte fungus Paravalsa indica | place: India:New Delhi, Okhla landfill site | collected 2017-11-05 | reverse complement strand
CCAATGTTAGGACCTTCGGGTGTTTCGATAGGGTCCATACGTCCATAGTGAGTATAGTGAACGTCTCGAACTTCATATCCGGCACGGTCACGAGTCAATCCACCAGGTCCTAGGGCTGACAAACGACGCTTGTTAGTTAACTCACCCAATGGGTTTGTTTGATCCATGAATTGTGACAATTGTGATGAACCAAAGAATTCCTTAACAGCGGCAACAACTGGACGAATGTTAATCAATTGTTGTGGTGTCACAGTATCTGGATCTTGAATTGACATACGCTCACGAACAACACGTTCCATACGGCTCAAACCAATACGGAATGTATTTTGTAGCAACTCACCAACACGGCGGATACGACGATTACCCAAGTGGTCAATATCGTCAGTAACACCAACGCCCATGGGCAAATTCAAGAAGTAGTTCATACCAGCGATAATATCAGCTGGCTTTACTGTACGAATAGCTGGATCGAATTGACCATTACCAATAATTGGTAGCGTCTTTTCAGGATCTTCTGGATTCTCAACCAAGATTGTTTGCAAAACCATTGGTTCAGTAACAACTGCATCATCAGAAGGTGTGAAAGTTGTCCGCTTGAAATCTTCACGATCCAAGTAAGGAGACAATGCTGACATAACCTTCTTGTCAATTACTGTACCCTTTTCGGCAATAATCTCACCTGTATCTGGATCAGCCAAAGTCTCACCCAAAGTCCAACCCATCAAGCGTGACTTTAATGATAACTTTTTGTTGATCTTGTAACGACCAACTGGTGCCAAATCATAACGCTTTGGATCGAAGAAACGTGCAGTCAACAAGGCACGTGCTGAATCCGCTGTCTTAGGTTCTCCCGGACGTAAACGTTCGTAGATATCCTTCAAAGACTCTTCAACTCGTGAATCCTCGATGTCCTTATGCACATCTTTATCCAAGGTTAATGAAATAGAATCATATTGATCACCTAACATTTGTAGAATTTCTGAATCTGATCCGTAACCCAATGCACGTACCAACTCTGTGATTGGTAGCTTACGAGTACGATCAATACGAACATAGCTAAGACCCTTAGCATCTGTTTCAAATTCCAACCAAGCACCACGACTTGGGATGAATGTCGTACCGTAATTTGGGCGTCCGTTCTTATCTAATTCTTCATTGTAGTACACACCAGGAGAACGTACTAATTGTGAGACAATAACACGTTCAGCACCATTAATAATAAATGTTCCTGCTGGTGTCATTAATGGGAAATCACCAAAGAACACGTCTTGTGATTTGATTTCACCAGTTTCCTGATTGGTTAAGCGCAACGTAACGTGCAATGGTGCTGAATAATTAGCATCATGGTTACGAGCTTCTTCTACTGTGTACTTTGGCTCCATGAGCTTATAGTCCACAAATTCTAGAGACAACTTACCTTGGAAATCCTCAATTGGCAAAATGTCCATAAACATTTCACGTAATCCTTCATCCAAGAACCAGTTGTATGAGTCCGTTTGAATTTCGATCAAGTTAGGCAAATCAAGAACTTCCTTGATTCGTGCATAACTACGACGAACACGGTGTTTACCATACTTTACAAGCGTTCCTACCAAGTTTTCCACCTCGCTTTGAATTGGCCAACTGTGCACCCAGTTATATTACAGTTTGTTAACAATTTCTGATTTTTACTGGTTTTTAAGTGCAAAAAAGACAACAGCATCCCCATACCTGAAAACGCTCTTGTCGTTAATATGCAGGCTTCCAGGGACAATATTTCCTATCAGCCGTTGTCTTATACACAATTAAACTAATGATAAGTATACAAGAAAAAGTAAGCATTAGCAAGAAAAACAAATCTTGTCAACGCTTACTTTTTAATTATTTATTCAGTGACGGTTTCAACGTCTTTTTTTGGTTGTTTTACCGTGATATTGATCTCACCACTCTTAGCACCAATCGTCACTTGATCGTTAACCGTAACCTTACCAGTTAACAATTCTTCAGATAATGCATCTTCAATCTTCGACTGCAATGCTCGTCTAATTGGACGCGCACCATATTCTGGATCAAAGCCAGCCTTGGCAATCACATCAATTGCCGCTGGCGTAATTTTAACCTTGAATCCTTGTTCACCAATACGTTGCAGAACTGACTTTGACATCAATTTAACAATTTGGTGAAGTTCATCCTTATTCAATGAATGGAAGACCACAACTTCATCCAAACGGTTGATAAACTCAGGGCGGAAAGTTTCCTTAACTGTCTGCATAATCGTATCACGCATTGCATTATAGTCAGACATCTTATCAACAGCGCCGAATCCAACTGACTTTTCATCACGTAGACGAGTTGCACCAAGATTTGACGTCATGATAATAATCGTATTCCTAAAGTCGACCTTACGACCCTTAGAGTCCGTTAAGAAACCATCGTCAAAGACCTGCAGCATCAAATTGTAGATATCTGGATGTGCTTTTTCGGCCTCATCAAGCAATACGACTGAGTATGGTTGACGACGAACTTTTTCAGTTAGCTGGCCACCTTCCTCATAACCAACGTAGCCAGGTGCTGATCCAACCAAACGACTAGCTGAATAAGCTTCACGGTATTCTGACATATCAACACGAATCATATTATCTTCTGAGCCAAACATTGCTTCAGCTAAAGCCTTCGCTAATTCAGTTTTACCAGTTCCGGTCGGTCCTAAGAACAAGAAGGTACCAATTGGTCGTTTAGGATCTTTCAAACCTGAACGCGCCCGGCGAATTGAACGTGCGATGGCTGAAACTGCTTCATCTTGGCCAACAACGCGATCATGCAGCACCTTTTCCAAATTGATCAAGCGATCTTTTTCAGACTTTTCCATTTGTGTTACTGGCACACCAGTTTGCTCAGAAACGACCTCGGCAATATCATGTAACGAAAGTACCAAGTCATACTTTGCTTGAGTATCACCATCACTATCAGCCTGTGCATCTAGTTGTTTGTCAATACGTCGCTTTTGACTCATCTCTTTCTTACGCAATTCTGCAGCTAACTCAAAGTCTAAGCGTTCAATGGCCGCATCTTTTTCTTGACGCAACGTCGCTAACTTCTCTTGCTGCTTTGCTAATGGTGTTTCATGACCAACTCGATCAATTCGTACCTTAGCTGCTGCTTCATCCATAATATCAATGGCCTTATCAGGTAGGTAGCGTTCCGTGACATACCGCTCTGAGAGTTTAACCGCTTCAATAATCGTTTCATCAGGAATAGCTACTTGATGGTGCTTTTCGTAACGATCCTTTAATCCCTTTAGAATTGCGATAGCATCGGCCTGCGTTGGTTCATTAACGCCAACCTGGGCAAAACGACGCTCAAGAGCTGCATCTGTTTCGATATATTTTTGATACTCGTTTAGTGTTGTTGCACCAATCGTTTGCAATTCACCACGAGCCAAAGCTGGTTTCAAAATATTCGATGCATCAATGGCACCTTCCGCACCACCTGCCCCAATCAGCGTATGTAACTCATCAATAAACAAGATAACTTGGCCATCATGCTGAATTTCATCAATCACCTTTTTCAAACGATCTTCAAATTCACCACGGTATTTTGTCCCCGCAACCAATGATCCCATGTCCAGCATCATCAAGCGCTTTTGTGTCATATCTGATGGTACATCACCAGCAATAATTTTTTGTGCCAGTCCTTCAGCAATCGCTGTTTTACCAACACCTGGCTCACCAATCAAAACTGGGTTGTTTTTTGTACGGCGTGACAGAATTTGGATGACCCGCTTAACTTCGGTCTCACGGCCAACAACTGGATCCATTTTCTTATCACGCGCTAATTGGGTCAAGTCACGTGCTAAGGCATCCAAAGTTGGTGTTCCTTCAGTTTGCTGAGCTTGGTTGCCACGCTTACGACGAGGGTCACGTCGCTTAGGTGCTTCGCTAACACCTAGTTTACGTAAAATAGCCCGGCGCATTTCTTGGGGGTTCACCCCTAAATTGATCAAAATACGCGATGAAAAAATCGTTTCATCCGATAATAAGGCCAATAGCAAGTGCTCAGTTCCTGTACGCTCTTGATGCAATTTTACAGCACTCTCGTTTGCTAGACGTAGTATCTCAGCCGCCTTTGGTGAATAAGGTAAATAAGATTCTTTTTCAGCACGAGATAATGTACCATAACCCGTAAATTGTTCAATTTGACTTTTAATGTCATCATCAACCACATTGAATTGTTGCATGACCTTGCTAGCAATACCTTCTTTTTCGATTGCTAAAGCAAGTAACAAATGCTCAGTACCAACGGCTTGATGTTTAAAATATTTTGCTTGTTCCTGTGCAACGACTAAAACGTTTTTTGCACTCGGTGTATATTGATTATCCATATTAATCACGCTCACTTTCAAACCGTAAACGGTTCAATAATTGCTGTAATAATCTTGCTCGTAGTTGACCTTGTATCGCTACGTCACCAACGGCTAACGCTTCCTTCGATAACATTGTTAAAAGGAGCTCACCTTCACGTTGCGTCAAAATCTTTTCTCGATACAAGCTAGATATCACGGCTGTTGCTGTTCTAAAGCTAACAATCTCAGGGAGACTCTGTCTCATTTCGTCAATGAGATCAGGCTCTGTTCGTAATGCCATTTTTACAATACGAATATAGCCACCACCGCCACGCTTTGATTCTACCAAATAACCATTTTCAGCACCAAATCGTGTTTTAATAACATAATTAATCTGTGATGGCACGACGTTAAAGCGGCGGGCAATTTCAGCCCGACGAATTTCAACTTCATTCGCCTGCTGTAAAATTTGTTTCAAGTATGCCTCAATATTATCCGACATATTTGAATCAGCCATGTCCTTCACCCCCTTGACCAATATTGACATAATTATAAAACGCATTGCAAGTCAATGCCACTAAACATTCACATCTTTTTTAAAAAATGTGAATTTGGCATAAAAAGAGGTTGAGACAAGTCTTGTCTCAACCTCTTTAATTGATGCACCTAGAAGGATTCGAACCTTCAACCTTCTGATTCGTAGTCAGACACTCTATCCAGTTGCGCTATAGGTGCATATTATTTAATAACTTCCCAAAATGGAAGAAAGCGAACAACGGGATTCGGACCCGCGACCTCTACCATGGCAAGGTAGCGTTCTACCAGCTGAACTATGTTCGCATGGGATGCCGACTACTGGATTCGAACCAGCGACCTCTTCATTACTAGTGAAGCGCTCTGCCAGCTGAGCTAAGTCGGCTTCTGTATCGATAATCGATATACGGATGACAGGAATCGAACCTGCACGCCCTAGGGGCACTGGAACCTAAATCCAGCGCGTCTGCCAGTTCCGCCACATCCGCAACAGACGTCTAACGAGTGAAACACTCGAGACAACTTTTATAGTATATCCAATCTATGAACAAGTGTCAACACTTTTTCAGATCTTTTACACTTTGTGGTTAGTGCGCTATGACTAACAACAACTTACCACTTGATATATAATACTAGGTTTTATCACTTCTTGCAACTCTTTTTTAGTTTTAATCTGTTATAACACGTTTATGCTACATAATTTATAGAATTATTGTTAATGCATTTAAAAAAGAGATTGGGACATTTATTCTGTCTCAATCTCTCTACGTTCAACTGTTATTAATTACAAAGAATCTTCAGGCACGATCTTATCAGCACCAAAGTATGGGCGCAAAACTTCTGGAATCGTCACTGTACCATCTTGATTTTGGTAGTTTTCTAAGATTGCAGCAACCGTACGACCAACGGCCAAACCTGATCCATTTAAGGTGTGGGCAAATTGCAGCTTACCGTTTTCATCACGATATTGAATACGTGCACGACGAGCCTGGAAAGCTTCCGTATTTGATACAGAAGAAATCTCACGATAAATATCTTGTTGTGGCATCCAAACTTCCACATCATATGTTTTAGCTGCTGAGAAGCCCATGTCTCCTGTTGATAGGGTAATAACGTGGTATGGTAAGTTCAACTTTTTCAACAAACTTTCTGCATTGACCGTCATATCTTCTAATGCTTGATATGAATCTTCTTGCTTAGTGAATTTTACCATTTCAACTTTATTGAATTGGTGCATACGAATCAAACCACGCGTATCACGTCCAGCTGAACCAGCTTCTTGACGGAATGCTGGTGATAAAGCAGTCACGCTATAAGGTAATTTATCAGCATCAATAACTTCTTCACGGAAATAGTTAGTCAAAGGCACTTCAGCCGTAGGAATCAAGGTCATATCGTCATTAGTACCAACACGATAAGCATCATCCATAAACTTTGGATATTGTCCCGTACCATACATTGCTTCATTTTTAACAAGGTAAGGCGTGATCATTTCCTTATAACCTTCTTTTTGATGTTCATCAAGCATAAAGTTATAAACTGCTCGCTCTAAACGGGCTCCTTGACCAACATAATAAACAAAGCGCGCACCAGAAACTTTGGCACCACGTTCAAAATCCAAAATACCTAAGTCTTCACCAATTTCAAAATGGGCTTTTGGTGTAAAGTCAAAGCTAGGAATCTCACCCCACTTGCGCTCTTCACGGTTTGAGTCCTCATCTGGTCCAACGGGGATCGTCTCATTTGGCAAATTTGGGAAGTGCAAGGCACGATCTTTAATTTGCTTGTCTAACACTGTGACTTGTTCATCCAGTTCTTTAATTGTAGCTGAAACTTGTTGCATCTCAGCAATCACGTCACTAGCATCTTCCTTTTGGCGCTTCTTAAGACCAATTTGATCTGACACAGTATTACGACGTGCTTTTAGTTCTTCAGTTTGGACTAATAGCTCACGACGCTTCGCATCATCGGCTACCAATGCATCAACTTCTTCCGGAGCAACCCCACGCGTTGCTAAACGTTCTTTTACTTGTTCCGTCTCATGACGAATTAGCTTCATATCTAACATAACATTTACTCTCCTATTCACCCTTTAAGCCCAATTCACTAATTTTTTGGTCAATTAATGCTAATACTTTTTTTGCTGCTGACTCATCAGCCACAAAATCATATTGGTCACCATCGATACTTAACTTTGGAGACCGGTCATAAGCATCAAACCAAGCCACATAGCGTTCATTCAAACTCTTATAATAGTCGTACAATGATGGATCATTGGCTATTTGTTCATAATCACGGCCACGCTTTTTAATACGTTCTAGCATCGTATCAAAACTAACATGAATATAAATCAACAAATCCGGTGTTTTGACAATGGCTTCATCTGAAAAGTCGACTTGCTCCATAATGTTATTTAACAAATCACCATAAATTTGCACTTCAGTTTGCGTTGCTCTATCTAAGTCTGCATTTAACTTGAATAACAACAAATCTTCAAAGATAGATCGATCAATCACGTTTAATTGACTACCTTGTGCATCTTTGATGTTATCCAAACGCTTATTCAAAAAATAATTTTGCAACAAGAATCCGTAACGTTTTGGGTCCTCATAAAACAATGGCAGAATAGGATTATCATCAACGGATTCGTATAAGGCTTCGCTTCCTAAATGTTCTGCGAGCATCGTTGTTAAGCTGGTCTTCCCAGCACCAATAGTTCCCGATAGTACGATCATCCTGTTGTCCTACTTTCTTTAATCAATATTAAGTCTATTTTATCAAATTTTACGACGACTAACACACCTAGTTTTATTAACTCGACATTTACACAAAAAATACGTCCGTACAGGAAAATTCCCACACGAACGTATTTTATTGATAAACGTTTATTCGTTCAACTAGTTACTTGTTACCAGTAACTGCATGAATACGATTAACCGCACGCATTAAAGCAGCTTGTGCACGCTCAACATCATCTGTATCACCGGCAGCTATATGCTTTTCAGCACGTTCCTTAGCCTGTTCAGCACGCTTGACGTCAATGTCTTGCGTACGCTCTGCACTGTCAGAAACGATCGATAATTGATTTTCAGAAAACTCTGCAAAACCACCACTGATTGTAACGGTTTCTTGTAAGCTTTCTTCTTCGTTAATGACCTTCACTTCGCCAATGTGCAACGATGTAATAATTGGTGCATGGTTCGCCATGATTCCTTCTTCACCATTAATTGTATCTAGTACAACCAACGATGCAGTTTCATGTCCAAACACCACACCATCTGGCGTTACCACCTTAACATGTAGGGTGTGTTCACTCATGGCACCGCCCCCTTTGTTTAGTTAGCCATCTGAGTAGCTTTTTCAGCTACCATTTCAACGGCACCAACGTTACGGAAGGCATCTTCAGGATATTGGTCATACTTACCATCCAAAATTTCCTTGAAGCTGCGAACAGTTTCATTAAGTGGTACGTATTGTCCTGGCAATCCCGTAAATGTCTCAGCAACTGAGAATGGTTGTGACAAGAAGAATTGAATACGACGAGCACGATTAACAATCGTCTTCTCTTCGTCTGACAATTCATCCATTCCTAAGATAGAAATGATGTCTTGCAACTCACGGTAACGTTGTAGTGTATGTTGTACTTCAGTTGCGACATCATAATGCTCTTGTCCAACAATTTCTGGGGCCAAGGCAGTTGATGTTGAAGCCAACGGATCCACGGCTGGGTAGATTCCTTGTTGCGTCAATGAACGCTCCAAGTTAGTTGTCGCATCCAAGTGTGCGAATGTCGTCGCAGGAGCAGGGTCAGTATAATCATCGGCAGGCACGTAAACGGCTTGGATTGATGTAACTGAACCCTTCTTCGTTGAAGTGATTCGCTCTTGTAATTGACCCATTTCAGTAGCCAAAGTTGGTTGGTAACCAACGGCTGATGGAATACGGCCAAGCAAAGCAGAAACCTCTGAACCAGCTTGTGTGAAACGGTAAATATTATCGATGAACAATAGCACATCTTGACCGTTAACATCACGGAAATGCTCAGCAATCGTCAAACCAGTCAAGGCAACACGCATACGTGCACCAGGAGGCTCATTCATTTGACCATAGACCATGGCTGTTTGTTTCAAAACGCCAGATCCTTGCATTTCATAGTACATGTCGTTACCTTCACGGGTACGCTCACCCACACCAGTAAAGACAGAAATACCATTGTGACCTTGTGCGATGTTGTGAATCAATTCTTGAATCAACACCGTCTTACCAACACCGGCACCACCGAATAGACCAATCTTACCACCACGAACATATGGTGCTAAGAGATCAATAACCTTGATACCAGTTTCTAGAATTTCTGTTGATGTTGACAATTCATCGTATGCTGGTGCATCACGGTGAATTGGGTCACGTTGTACGTCGTCTCCTAATGCTTCTCCGCCATCAACTGGCTCTCCTAGCACGTTAAACACACGTCCCAACGTTGCCTCACCAACAGGGACACTGATTGAACTTTCAGTGTCTGTTGCCGTCATTCCACGCCGCAATCCATCAGTTGAATCCATGGCAATCGTACGTACGACACCATCACCCAATGACAAAGAAACCTCAACTGTTAATGTGCTTTCATCATCTTTCTCAATAACCAAAGCATTGTTAATATCTGGAATCTTTGCATCTGATGGAAAGGCAACGTCAACAACGGGACCAATGACTTGAACAACTTGTCCGGTATTCATTGTCGTTTCCTTCCTTCATTTGTAATAAACCTGATGCTGGATACTTCTAATCCAAAGCGGCCATTCCACCAGTAATTTCTGTAATTTCAGTCGTAATTGCACCCTGACGCGCACGGTTGTACTGTAATCCAAGTGAATCAATGATTTCCTTGGCGTTATCAGTCGCTGAAGACATCGCATTTGCAGATGCCGCATGTTCAGCGGTTTTCGCATCAATAATGGCACCATAGACTAAACTCTCGGCATATTGTGGTAACACAACATCCAAAATCTTTTCAGCTGATGGCTCCATCTCATAGTCAGCCGTATACTTATTATCGTCTTTAGATTCTTCCAAGTTTTCTGTTGAAACGGGAAGCATCTTTTCTAGACGAACTTCATTTGAAATACGACTCAAGAAATGCTGATAACCCACGATTAATTCATCAAAGACTTCGTTATCATACATTGTCGTAGCTGTCTTAACGATTTCACGAACCTCTGTAAAGGTTGGCACATCAGACACACCACGGTATTCGTATGCAACATCAAATCCGCGCTTCTTAAAGAAGTCGGCACCATTACCACCAACCGCCAGGATGACAACCTGATCAGGTGTTAATTGGCGTTCATTGATTCGAGCCATTAATTCCTTTAATAGCGTTGAATTATAACCACCAACCAAGCCACGGTCAGATGATAGGACTAAAAATCCTACCTTTGACACGTGTCGTTGTTCAAGCAACGTACCTGCCACATTATCAATATGAGCAGTTGCTAGGTGTGCCACAACGTCATGAAGGGCATCGGCATAAACCGTATATGAACCACCATGACGTTGAATTTGACTTAATTTAGCAGTCGAGACCATTTGCATGGCACTCGTGATTTGACGCGTCTTTTTCGTTGAGGCAATTCGGCGTTGAATATCTTGTAAAGAAGCTGCCATTTATCGCCCCTCCTTTATTATTCTGCTGAGCCAGCAAATGTTGATTTGAATTCCTTAATTGCTGCATCCATTGCATCTGTATCAGGCAAATTCTTTGTCTCGACAATCGTCTTGAACAAATCATCGTGTGATGCATGAACAGCAGAAATTAATTCTGACTCAAAACGTAGAATATCATCAACCGCAACATCATCCATAAAGCCATGTGTCAAAGCATATAATGCTAACACTTGTTCTTCAACTGGCAATGGTTGGTGTAATGGTTGCTTCAATAGTTCAACGGTACGACGACCACGGGCTAGCTTAACTTGCGTTGCTTCATCCAAATCTGAACCGAATTGGGCGAATGACTCAAGCTCCTTGTATGAAGCCAAGTCCAAACGTAGTGTACCAGCAACCTTCTTCATAGCTTTGATTTGTGCATCACCACCAACACGAGAAACAGAAGTTCCGGCATCAATGGCAGGACGAACACCAGCATAGAATTGGTCGGCATCCAAGAAAATTTGACCGTCAGTGATTGAGATAACGTTGGTTGGAATATATGCAGAAACATCACCAGCCTGTGTCTCAATAATTGGCAAAGCCGTCATTGACCCACCACCTAGTTCGTCGGATAACTTAGCCGCACGCTCTAACAAACGTGAGTGCAAGTAGAAGACATCACCAGGGTAGGCTTCACGTCCAGGTGGACGACGAAGAATTAATGACAGCTCACGGTATGCCGTTGCTTGCTTTGACAAATCATCATAAATGATTAGCACGTGCTTACCGTTGTACATGAATTCCTCACCCATAGCAGCCCCAGCATAAGGTGCTAAGTATAGCATTGGAGCTGGTTCAGAAGGGTTAGCAGTAACAACGATTGTGTAGTCCATAGCTCCCATACGACGCAAAGTTTCAACTTGTGTACGAACAGTTGAAGCTTTTTGACCAATAGCAACATAGACAACAATCATGTCTTGATCTTTTTGGTTCAAAATTGTGTCGATGGCAACTGATGTCTTACCAGTCTTACGATCACCGATAATTAACTCACGTTGACCACGTCCAATTGGTACCAAAGAATCCACAGCCTTCAGACCAGTTTGTAGTGGTTCAAACACAGATTTACGCTCCATAACACCTGGAGCTTTAACTTCAATAGGACGTGTCTTTTCTGTTTCAATTGGGCCCATACCATCAACAGGTTGTCCCAAAGCGTTAACAACACGACCAATCAGCTGCTCACCAACAGGCACTTCCATGATACGACCAGTACGCTTAACGGTATCACCTTCACGAATACTGTCATAACCACCTAGAATAATGATACCAACATCATTTGATTCCAGGTTTTGCGTCATACCATAAACACCATTCTCAAATTCGACAAGCTCACCGGCAAGGGCATTTTCCAACCCAGTTGCACGAGCGATACCATCACCAATATAGGTAACAGTTCCAGTTTCTTTAACTGTTAAGTCGTCTTGATAATTGGCTAATTGCTTTTTGATGAGTGAACTGATTTCTTCAGCTTTGATGCTCATTTCAGCAGTTCCTCTTTCTTTATAGTGTGTCTATTCATCACACACAACATCAATTTCGACTAGAATTTCGATTACTAGCGGATGATACTCTGACGAATAGCAGCTAACTTAGTTGCTAATGATCCATCCAAAATTTGGTCATTGGCTTTCACAATGACCCCACCAAGTAAGTTCTCATCAACGCTTTGCGTCAAACGCACTTCGTTAGCCTGATAACGCTGAACAAGTTTCTCTTTCAAACGTGAAACTTGATCATCACTCAATGGCACCGCTGTTTGTACCTCTGCATTCACAATACCAGCAGCTTTATGAACAAGTTCTTCATACTTAGTAATAATCGCTGGTAAGTTTTGGATACGGCGATAGTCATAGGTCATCTGAATTAGATTACCTACGACTTGGCTCGTTCCTTCAGATAAAGTCGCCAACATTTTTTGCTTAGCAGCTTCATCAATACGCAAAGATAGCAATGCTTTCGTAAATTCTGGATTTTGTTCTAATACATCACGAAGCGCTGTCAATTCAGCCAACGTTTCTGTATCAGTACCTTGATCATGGGTTAATTCGAACAAAGCAACGGCATATCGCTTAGCAATCGTTGCTTTATCTAATGCCATTACTTGTTACCTAACCCTTCAATATAAGCGTCAATAAGCGCTTTTTGATCATCTAACTTTAGTTCTTTTTGGATAATCTTTTGTGCGATGGTTACTGATAGGTCAGCAACTTCACCCTTGACGCCAGCCATTGCTTCAGAACGTTCTTGTGCAATTTGTGCACTTGCTTGTTCTTTTGTAGCTTGAGCATCTGCCTGGGCGTCAGCAACGATTTGATCACGTTGCTTGCCGGCTGCTGTCTTCGCATCGGCAACGATACCATTAGCTTCAGTACGTGCCGATTGTAACTGCGTTGACCGCTTAGAAGCCATCTCTTCGGCTTGTTGACGTGCTTCTTCAGCAGTGTCTAAGTCGTGAGCGACCTTCTCCGCACGTTTTTCCATCATTTTTACTACTGGACCCCAAGCGTACTTCTTTAATAGAAGCATCAAAACTAGGAATGCCACTAGCACAAACAACATGTTACCCAAAGCCAACCCTTCGCTAGCACCTGCTAGAACAATTTGATTTAACATAATTTAGTTGGCCTCCGTATCTCAATTAGCGTGCAAGCAACATAAATGCAAGCGCAATCGCAATAATTGGTACGGCCTCGACTAGTCCAACACCAATGAACATGTTGGTACGTAACTTACCTTCTAATTCAGGTTGACGTGCCATACCTGAAAGCATACTTGAAATAACAATACTGTTACCAATACCAGCACCGATAGCAGCGCCAGCAGCAGTAATTCCAACACCTATGGTTGCAACATCCATTTTTATAATCCTCCAATTAAATATAAACAGTTACTGTAGTTACTCTGTCTTTTCAGAAACATAGACAGTTGTCAAAGTGACGAAGACGAACGCCTGAATGGCCCCGATAAACAGTGAAAATCCTTGCCAAAGCATTGTTAGTAAAAATGCCGGTACAAACGAAACAACGCCAGCTGATTGTGCCAATTGCCACAATAGTGATAGCACCATTTCACCAGCAAAGATATTACCGAACAAACGCAATCCCAAAGTCAAAAAGCTTGTGAATTGCTCGATTAAGTTGATTGGCAATAATGCACTGAATGGTGAAAAATAAACTGACTTAACATATCCTTTGAAGCCAAGCTTCTCAACTCCCAAGAAATGGGCAATGCTGATCGCAATCAATGCTAATGTCATCGTGACCAACGGATTAGCCGTTGGTGAGTTAAGGAATGTGTCGCCGCCAACACTTACGCTGAAAGCAACTCCTAACTGATTTGACATAAAGATGAACATAAACATCGAGAATGCAAAGAACTTTAAGTTATTACCAGTTTTATTTGGTAATGATCCATCAACAATATTATTTGTAAAATCAATGACCCATTCTATCATGTTCTGCTTGCTCTTACCGGATGGCTTGATTACTAACTTACGAGACATCCAAAACGCTAACAGAAAAACAACGAGCACTGAAATTGTTGTTGATATAATTACGCTCCAATCAAACGTCAACCCTGCAATGGTAAAGGTTGCGCTTTCCTCCACTGAAATTCACCTCTTTCCCTTTTGAAATATCATCAAGCGGTATACAAAATCATACAGCACCGTTTAACTTTTACCCCCTTATATTACCCCTTTTTTGAGCTAATTCAATCATTAACAATCACCCCTATTTGTCCCATTATCGAAACGCCATTTTATAAAGCTTGTTATAACACGATTTCTGTTATTCCAAAAAAGAATAGGACGAATTTAATATCCAAAAATGAAATATTCACTACAAAGAAATAGCCATAAATAAAATAAAAAAACAGCTTTTTTACAAAAACTGTTCTCAATTATCATTTTTCAGAAGCTGCTTTTTCAGGCAAAATCAAATTCAACACAATACCCAAAACTGTTGCAATAGCAACACCTGAGAACTGTACAATGTTATTTCCGTGACCAATTTGTAGGTAGGCATTTCCAATACCGATCACCAAAACTGATGAAGTGATCATCAAATTACGCTTTGAATTAAAGTCAAGTTGATTTTCAACAATGATGCGTAAACCAGATGCAGCAATGACACCAAATAACAGGAATGATACCCCACCAGTTACGGCGCCAGGGATACTTTGAATAACTGCTGATAACTTACCAACGAATGAAAATAGGACCGCAAATGTTGCTGCACCAATCAAAACATACACTGAGTGAACTTTCGTGATTGCCATAACACCAATATTTTCACCATAAGATGTCACTGATGGTCCACCAACTAATCCAGCAAACAGAGAAGCAGCTCCGTCACCAGCTAAAGTACGGTGTAGACCAGGATTCTTGATATAATCACGTCCTGTTAAATCATCCAAAACCATCAAATGACCTAAATGCTCTGTAATCGTAACTAATGCAATTGGCGCCATGACTAATACTGCGCCCCAATGCATCACCGGTTTGTAATCAACAAATGGGATAT
>JACYYK010001848.1_pt2 | contig 15092 bp, 17 predicted proteins | sample 8236871 | NCBI WGS metagenome assembly JACYYK01 (sample SAMN14103087, study PRJNA606662) | landfill metagenome | isolation source: landfill solid waste inoculated with endophyte fungus Paravalsa indica | place: India:New Delhi, Okhla landfill site | collected 2017-11-05 | reverse complement strand
CAGCTCGCCGAACGCACCGGTACCCCGGCCACGACCTTGCGGTTCTACGAGACCGCGGGGCTGCTGCCCGCCGAGCGGACTCCGGCCGGCCATCGCGTCTACGACGAGGACGCCGTGGACCGGCTGGCGTTCATCGGTGCGGCCAAGCATCTCGGGCTGCCGTTGGAGGAGATCGCCGAGCTGCTGCGGGTGTGGGAGTCGGGGGCCTGCAAGGACGTGAAGGCCGACTTGCGACCCCGGCTCGCCGCCCGGATCGCGGATGCCGAGCGGCGCATGGCGGAGCTGACCGCGTTCACCGCCGTCCTGCACCGGGCGTCGGAGCATCTGGACGCGCTGCCGAACCGCAGCGGTCGCTGTGACCCGGGGTGCGCTTTCCTCATGCCCAGCGAGGCAGCGGGACCGCCGATGACGTCCTCGCGTCCGCTCAGGGCCGAAGCGAAAGCTGAGCGGTGGCGCACGGCGACCGTGGCGTGTTCCCTGACCGGCGAGGGTCTCTCCGAGCGGGCCGGGCAGTGGCAGCGGTTGTTGTCCGGGGCCGGACGTGAGGAGATCGACGACGGGGTGCGCCTGGTCGTGCCCGCTGAGCGCGCCGGGGCGATCGCCGCGCTGGCCGCCGCCGAGCAGCGGTGCTGCCCGTTCTTCGACTTCCGGCTGCAGTTGGATGGCCCGGTGCTGCGACTGGAGGTACGTGCCCCTGCCGAGGGCGCCGCTTTGCTCACCGAACTGTTCGCCCCGGCGACCTGACCTCCCCTTCGCCGCCGTCTTCCGGTCTGCCGTCCCCCAACGCCGCAAGGAGCACCATCGTTGTCGTCCTCATCCGGCCTGGTCGCCGGTATGGAACGTCACCAGGTCGCCGTCTACGTGGGTGCGCTCGCGGTCGGGGCCCTGGTGGGCTGGGTCGCCCCCGGTGCGGGGCCGGGGCTGGAGCACGCCATCAACCCGGTGCTCGCCGCCTTGCTCTATGTGACGTTCCTGCAGGTGCCCGCCGCCCAGCTGGGCCGCTCCCTGCGCGCGGGCCGGTTCCTGGGCGCCGCACTGGTGGTGAACTTCGTGGTGGTGCCGCTGGTGGTCGCGGCGATGTTCGCCTTCCTGCCCTCCGACCAGGCCGCGCGTCTGGGGGTGCTGCTGGTCCTGTTGGCCCCGTGCGTGGACTACGTCATCGCCTTCAGCGGACTGGCGGGCGGCAGCAGCAGGAGACTGCTCGCGGCCACGCCCCTGCTGTTGCTGGCGCAGATGGTGTTACTGCCCGGGTATCTGCTGCTGTTCCTGGGCCCGGAGTTGGCCGAGGTCGTCGAGACCGGCCCGTTCGTCGAAGCGTTCGTCGTGCTCATCGTCATCCCGTTGACCCTGGCCTGGCTCACCCAGGGCTGGGCAGCGCGCAGGCCGACGGGGCAGCGGGTCGTCGACGCGGTGGCCGCGACGATGGTGCCGCTGATGGCCGCGACCCTGCTCACGGTGGTGGCTTCCCAGGTGCCCAAGCTGGGTGACGGCCTGGCCGCGGTGGCTCCCGTCGTGCCGTTCTACGTGCTGTTCCTCGTGGTGATGGCCTTCGCCGGTCTCGCCGTCGCTCGTCTGTTCCGGCTGGACGTTCCGGCCGGAAGGGCGATCGTGTTCACCGGTGCGACCCGTAACTCGCTGGTCGTTCTGCCCCTGGCCCTGGCACTCCCCGACCAGCTCGCGGTCGCCGCGGTGGTGGTGGTCACCCAGACCCTGGTGGAGGTCGTCGGCATGGTGGTCTACGTCCGGGCGGTGCCCCGGCTGCTGCCCGACCCCTCAGCGGCGACCGGTTGCGCGGGCAGTGATCGTCGCTGACAGGTGTGCCGCCTGAGTGGCCTGGTCGTGTCCCCGAGGCTTTGAGCCCGAGTACACGATCGTGAGCCGTCTTCGTAGTGAAGTGCGGTCTTGCTCTTCTGAATACGACGCTGACCAGTACTTTTTCTGCGACGAACACTTTGGCACCACATTGCTGCCATGCTGAGCCAAAGTAGCTTGTATTGGTGCCATCGGTGTGCCATAGTGATGCCATGGACTTGACCTCGTATGTGAGCAACCTCGGACGTGAGTTCGCCACACTGGCCGAAACCGGTGGTGAAGAGGCGCGTGCGCTGGTCGAGCGCCTGACCGGGTCGCTCGAGTCGGCGATCCGGATGACACTGCTGGACGCGCTGTCGACCGCCGCTGACGAGATCACCCGGGACCTGGCCCCGGGCTCGGTGGAGCTGCGCCTGCGCGGACGCGATCCGAACTTCGTCGTGACCCCGCCGCCCGCCGAGCCGTTCGAGGCCTCGGACGAGGAGGTCGCGACGCCGGTCGACAGCGCGCCGGACAGCGAGCTGCTGATCGCCGAGGAAGGCCCCACCGCACGGATCAACGTGCGCATGCCCGAGCAGCTCAAGGCCGCGATCGAGGAGGCCGCGGCCAGTGAGGGACGCTCGGTCAACGCCTGGCTGGTCCGGGCAGCAGCCGCTGCCCTGCAGCAGTCCGCTCGCGAGCAACGTCCGGAGTCACGCGGCGGCAAGCGGGCCAAGCAGCGCTTCACCGGCTGGGTGCGCTAGCCCCCACCACACCGCTTTCTCCCACCACGTCCCCGACCTGCGGGGATGACTCACCTACCCATGTTGTGGAGACAACCATGCCGAAATACGAGACGCCCGAACCGATTTCCGTCGCACTCGAACTCGGCGTCGGCGAGGTGCGGGTCACCGCGAGCGACCGGGCCGACACCGTCGTCGAGGTCCGCCCGAGCGACGCAACCGACGAGTCCGACGTGAAAGCCGCGCAGCAGGTCCGTGTCGACTACACCGATGGCACGCTCCGGGTCACCGGCCCGAAAGCACGCGTCTTCGACTTCTCCCGCAAGACCCGGTCGGTCGACGTGTCCGTCGAACTGCCCAGCGGTTCCCGGGTGTCCGCCGAGACGCAGGCGGGCGACATCCGCTGCGCCGGTCGGGTCGGGGAGTGCAGGCTCAAGACCTCCGCCGGGAACGTGCGGCTCGAACGAACCGGCCCGCTGCGCCTGGACACGGCGGCCGGTCATGTCACCGCCGACCGCATCACCGGCAACGCCGAGATCTCCACCGGCTCCGGGAAGGTCCGGCTCGGCGAGGTCGAGGGCACCGCGGTGATCAAGAACTCCAACGGTGACACCACGATCGGCGCGATCACCGGTGAGGTGCGGGTGCGCGCGGCCAACGGCGACATCTCCGTCGACCGGGCGGGCGCGGATGTCGACGCGAAGACGTCCAACGGCAGCATCCGCCTCGGTGAGGTGGCCCGCGGCTCGGTCGCCCTCGGCACCGCCATGGGCGACCTGGAGATCGGCATCGCCGAGGGCACCGCAGCCTGGCTGGAGGTGAACACCGACTTCGGGCGCGTGCACAACCTGCTGGAGAACGCCACCCGGCCCGAAGAGACCGACGAGACCGTCGAGGTGCGCGGCCGCACCTCCTACGGCGACATCACGATCCGCCGTTCCTGAGTCACGTCCGGAACTGGGAAGGAAACTATGACAAGCAACCACTCCCGGCAGGCCATCACCGCGACCGGGCTACGGAAATCGTTCGGCGACCAGGTCGTCCTCGACGGTCTCGATCTCGACGTGCGACGGGGAACGGTCTTCGCGTTGCTCGGCGCCAACGGCGCGGGGAAGACCACCACGGTCAAGATTCTGTCCACTTTGATCCGGGCTGACGCCGGTGAGGTCCAGGTCGCCGGTCACGACCTCGCCCGCGAACCCGACGCGGTGCGCGCCGCGATCGGCGTCACGGGTCAGTTCTCGGCGGTGGACAACCTGCTCACCGGCGAGGAGAACCTGCTGCTGATGGCGGACCTGAACCACCTCGCCAAGAGCGAAAGGCGGCGGCGCACCGCCCAGCTCCTCGAACAGTTCGACCTGGTCGACGCGAGCAGGAAACCGGCATCGACCTACTCCGGGGGCATGCGACGGCGCCTCGACCTGGCGATGACCCTGGTCGGCAGTCCGCAGGTGATCTTCCTCGACGAACCGACCACCGGACTGGACCCGCGTAGCCGCCGGAACATGTGGCGGATCGTCCGGGAACTGGTGGCCGACGGAGTCACCATCTTCCTGACCACGCAGTATCTGGAGGAAGCCGACGAGCTGGCCGACCGGATCGCCGTACTCCACCACGGTCGGCTGGTCGCCGAGGGGACCGCGGACGAGCTGAAGCGCCGCATCCCCGGCGGACACGTTCGCCTGCGGTTCGCCGACCAGCAGAGCCTCGACACGGCCCTGCACGCACTGGGGCAGGTCTCACACGACGACGCGCTCACCCTGCGGGTGCCCAGCGACGGCAGCCTGCGCTCGTTGAAGACCCTGATCGACCGGCTCGACGACCAGGCCGTCGAGGTCGAGGAGCTGTCCGTGCACACCCCCGACCTCGATGACGTCTTCCTCGCCCTCACCAGCGACCCCACCGACGAGAAGGTGCTGACTCGATGAGCGCCCACGCCCTCACCGGCCCCGCCCCGGCGGACCTGAAGTTCCACCCGCTGCGCGACTCGGCGACGATGCTGCGCCGCAACCTCAAACACATGCTGCGATACCCGTCGATAACCCTGCTGCTCGTCGGGATGCCCGTCGTCTTCCTGCTGCTGTTCGTCTACGTGTTCGGTGGCACGCTCGGCGCCGGGATCGGCGAGTCGGCGCACATCGGAGGCGGGCGCGCCGAGTACGCCAACTACGTGGCACCCGCGATCATCCTGATGACAGTGACGGCCACGGTCCAGGGGACCGCGATCTCGGTCGCCATGGACATGGCCGAAGGTGTCATCGCCCGGTTCCGCACCATGCACATCGCCCGTGTCTCGGTGTTGACCGGGCACGTCGTCGGCAGCGTGATCCAAGCGATGTTCGCCCTGGCTGTCGTGATCGGCGTGGCTCTGCTGGTCGGTTTCCGGCCCACCGCAGGGCTGGGCGCGTGGCTGGCCACGGCCGGTTTCCTGCTGGTGGTGAGTTTCGCGCTGATCTGGCTCTCCGTCGCGCTCGGCCAGGTGAGCAAGAGCGTCGAGACCGCGAGCAACCTGCCCATGCCGCTGATTCTGCTGCCCTTCCTCGGCAGCGGGTTCGTCCCCACCGACTCCATGCCCGTCGGGCTGCGCTGGTTCGCCGAGTACCAGCCGTTCACGCCGATCATCGAGACCCTGCGCGGCCTGCTGATGGACCGGCCGCTCGGGAACCACGCGTGGACCGCACTCGTCTGGTGCGGCCTCATCGCCCTCGGCGGCTACCTCTGGTCGAGGCGACTGTTCAACCGCGAGTTCTCCCACTGAGCGGCGGAAGCCGCCGAGTGCCCGACCTGCCCGGCCGTTGAGTGGTCGCCGGGCAGGTCCGGCCGCAGGCTTCACAATTCCGTTCGAGTCGGTGCGTGGTCGATGGCCACGCACCACCACCAGCCGATGTGCCAACTCAGCCAACCGACAGTCGGTACGGGAACGGCCGCCCAGTCCGGCACCCAGGTCCCGTCATCGGCCCGGCGTAGCGTCCAGCAGTCGGTGAGACGGCCACCGGCCGACCCTGGCACGACCTCGATGCCGTTGGGAAACGAGTATTTGATGCCACGGTCGCTCGGAACGACCGACCTATCGCGACAAGCTCCCAGCCACACGTCGTGTTCGGAAAGCTCAGCGGACCGAGCCGCACTTCACGACGTCTTCGGGCTGTGGCGCACAGCAGCGGGCGGCGATGCGGCCAGGTCGAGTTTGAGGGCGTAGCCGGCGCCGTGTTCTTCGATGGAGTCCAGGGTCCACGGCGTACTCGTGATCAGGTCGGTGAGTTCGTCGGCGGCGGCCAGCAGGTAGTCGAACCATGGTGTCGCGAGCCTGCCGTGGCGGAGGCGCATCCTCAGTTGTCCGGCGAGGCGGTCCCTGGCGCGGTTGCGGTCGTGGTAGGCGAGGTGAGCGGGATCCTCGGTGCGGTACGGGTCCATGCCGGTGCCCAGGAGCTGACCGCCCGGCGTGGTGATCCGCGCGAGTTCGGTGAGCGTGGCCACGGCGGTCTCCGGGTCGGCGAGCAGGCCGAGGTTGCCGCCGAGCATCAGGAGCGTGTCGAACCGGCCGATTCCGGCGGGGACCGCTTGGGCGGCGCCAGACACCGCGGGTGCGCCGCGTTCGATGGTGATCGCGACAGCGAGAGGGGAGGAGTCCAGCCCGACGACCTCGTGCCCGTCCTGCCGGAGCGGCACGGCATGGCGGCCGGCACCGCACCCGACGTCGAGGATCCGGCCTCGAACGTCGGCGAGCGCGGCACGCTCCAGGTCCGACCACGAGTCACGGCCACCGAAGTAGCGTGCCATGTCGGTGACACCGATGTATCCGTCGTCGCGTTCGACGATCTCGAAGGCGGCACCGGGCCGAGCGCCCGAGGCCCAGCAGCGGGCCAGTGCGGCACCGAACGCGTCACCGATGACCGGCGGGTCGATCTCGCTCATCCCCAGCACCTCGGTTCCCTCTTCGAGCGAAGCGGCGGACCGGCAACCGCACAACAGGCACACTACGCTTGTTGTGCGGTTCGGCAGTGTCGTGTGTGCACCGTGGCCGGAGTTCGTCCTCCGCCCGGGACACCGGCGCGGAGTTCTGGACCAGACTCGCCCCGACCATTGACAGTGATGAAGCCGCAGCCTTCAACACCGCCGATACCACCATCAGGTGTGCGGTCACGCCACCTGTCCCGCATGGGCGGCGGTCCACCTTCTGACCTCATCGAGTCACCTCGTCCGGTTACGATCAGCGACCATGGACCAGCCGAGATGTGAAGCGGGCCCGAGGGCGAACGCCGATCGGGTGGTGGTGGAAGCGAAGCACGCTCGGCTTCGGGCGGGGGAGCCGCACGTTGCCCCGTTAGTCGAGTTGGCTGACCGCATTGCCATCGCGCGTGGCTTGCCGAGTGGGCAGGCCGAGGTGCCGTACCCGGACCCCGATGGCGGCGGCGTCCACGCCCGTGCGCTTTTCCTGCTCAGCGATCCCGGACCGGCGACGGACCTCGACCATGCCCGCGGTAACGGCTCCGGCCTGTTGTCGATCGACAACGACGACCCGACCGCTCAGCGCCTGTGGGGGACCTACAAGGACGTTGGGCTGGAACGCCGACAGTGCCTGCACTGGAACGCCGTGCCGTTCCCCATCGCGGGCAGACAGCCCTCCACTACCGAAAAGAACGAAGCAACGGCCTGGACCATCGAGTTGCTTCGCATGCTGCCCCGTCTGCGGATCGTGGTGCTGATGGGCCGCGTAGCCGAAGACAGCTGGCGTCGCGCGACCGAGCAGGTCACCACACCTGGCGTTCACGTGCTGAGGACGGTGCACCCGTCCAACAGAGGCATGAACGGCGGGCTGGGAAGGACAGCGAATACGGAACGCTTGACAGCGGTGATGAGGGAAGTCGCCGCTCTTGTCGCGAGCTGATCGGTCACCGTGCGAAGACGAGCGGCTCGTTCCGATGCGAGACCGGGGTACCCGGCTGGGAACTCAACGCCCCTCCGAAGGCCGGAAACAGTTGGGCTCTCGCACCGGGGGGAAGTTACACCGGTTCCCGGCTGCTGAACGCCGCACGTCGACCTACTGCACGGGCTCGCGACGTCGCGGCACGACATAGCTGGTTGCCGATGTCGGCCAGGTGAAGCTCTGGTGCTTACGGGTCCGAGCTCGGTGAGGAGGAAGTGATCGACGACCCGGACACCGGGCATTCGCCACGGGAACCGCACCCGAGTTCCATCATGGATCGGAGCACCGGACGAGCGTCCGCCCACGTTCGGCGGGCGTCTTTTCCTCGCGGGATCGCCCGGCTACAGCGGCAGCAGGTCTTTGACGAGGCGGTGCCTCACCTGCCACTGGCTGTGCTCGCCCGACGGCCAGGGGAACCCGCCCCCACTGAAGACCCAGTTCAGGTACGAGACGAACGGCATAGGAGTCTCCCAGACGAAGAGCCCGTCAACGCAGCCGTCGGGAAGGATGTTCCCGTAGGGTCCGCCTCCGCTGGTGTTGTCCTTGTGGAGCCGATCGGGCGCGAGCGGGAGCACGAACAGTCCCGCGGTGTCGGGGTCCTTCCGATGGTGTTCCCGCCATTCGGTCCGCTCATCGTCGAAATACTCTCGGATCGACTCGCCCGGGTAGCGGGAGCCCTCCACCTCGATCATGAGCGGATCGGCCGCCGCCGAGGTGGCCCACCGCGGATGCGTGCCCACGAGCCAGACATCCCCGACGATCCGTATCCAGGACGACAACGTCATGGGCACCATGCCGAACCGCTGTTCCAGCCAGTCCACATGCGCAGACGCATCCGGAGTCGGGGGAGTGTGAGGCCGCACCGGGGTCTGGTCGTCGTCGTTGGTGTGGAACCGGTAACCGTCGTCCGACAGTCGTTCGACGATGAGTTCGATGTTGTGACGGGCCCGGCGAGCCATCTCGTCGCAGACGAGCTGCGCCTCCTCGGCCCACGGGACTCCCGGATCCCGCCACCGAGCTGGCGGAGTTCCTGCCACACCTGGTCCCGCTGTCCGTTCTGATACCGGCGGAGCCAGCCCGGCGAAGATCCCATGCCCCAATCCTGCCCGGCCGGTTTGGTTTCTCATCGGGCGGGACTGGTCGAGGCTGCGTTACGCAGCCCACGCGGGCGGGCGAGGTTACCACCGCACGGATCGCACCTCGGCGACTGAGCCAACCGGTGCAACCAGCAAAGGCCCCGAACCGCACCAGTGGTGGGGACCTTCCACGGTCGGGACGAACTTTCACGACTCACGGCACTCTCACTCGGAACCCATCTCGGGCTGCTGCGGCATCTTGCCCCGGCCCGACGATTAGGTAGACTGATCTACCTAATCGAACTCGAGGAGTTCCGACCATGTCCGACAGCGGACAGCGGAAACGCCGGGGCCCGGGCACGCGAGCCGTCTCCGGTTCGCGTAGCCCTGCGCGGCAGCGGTTGCTGGACGCGGCCGCCGAGTGCTTCTACGCCCACGGCGTGAACGGGACCGGCATCGACACCATCACCGCCGCGGCCGGTGTCGCGAAGATGAGCCTGTACAACAACTTCGCGTCGAAGGACGAGCTGGTCCTGGCGTATCTGCGGGCCCGCCACCAGGAGTGGCTGGACCTCTACCGTCACAGGCTGGCGGAGGGAAGCGATGCCCGCGCCCGGATCGCCGCCGTCTTCGACGCCTACATCGATCACGCCGAGTCGGCCTACGCGCACGGGTTCCGTGGGTGCGGGCTGCTCAACGCAGCGGCCGAACTCCCCGCCGGAGCTCCTGGCCGCGAGGTCGTCCGACAACACAAGGAGGAGGTCGCGGCGCTGTTGGCCTCCCATGTCTCGGAGCTTCCGGGGTTGGCGCGCGAGCGTGCTGCCAGCCTGGCGGACCAGCTCGCGTTCCTGCTGGAGGGCGCGATGGTCCGGGCGGGCCTCGAAGGCAACGCCCGACTGCTGCACCACGCTCGCGACCTGGCGCTGCGAACCGTGGACGATTCGGTCGCGGGAGACACGTGATGCGCGGGACACGACGTTCGACAACGTCAGGATCAGTTGACTCGACAACGTCCACACCAGGTGACCGCACAAGGAGATCCCATGAACCTCGCTGACTACGACGCGCTGAGTTTCGACTGCTACGGCACGCTCATCGACTGGGAGACCGGTATCGCCGCCGTCCTCGCTCCATGGGCGAAGGAATCCGGTCTGGACCTGACCGACGAGGAGTTGCTCGTCGCCTACGCCGAGAACGAGGCCCAGGCCGTGCGGGACACGCCCGCCGCGCTCTACTCGGAGATTCTCGCGGAGGCGTTCCGGCGCACCGGGAACAGGCTCGGACGGCCCGTGAGCGATGAGTGGGCGCAGCGTCTGGGCGACTCGGTGCCCGACTGGCCCGCCTTCGACGACTCGGCCGACGCGCTCGCCTCTCTGGCGCGGGACTACAAACTCGTCATCCTGTCCAACGTGCACCGCGAGGGCTTCGCGGGATCGAACCGGCGCCTGGGTGTGGAGTTCGACCGCATCATCACCGCCGAGGATGTCAAGGCCTACAAGCCGGCTCCGAACCACTTCGACGCCCTCGACGAGGCACTGAAGGAGATGGGCGTGCCGCGTGAGCGGCTGTTGCATGTCGCTCAGAGCCTCTTCCACGACCACGTGCCCGCCAAGCGCCACGGGCTGCCGTCGGTGTGGATCAATCGCCGTCACGACCGTCCGGGCTGGGGCGCCACCCCCGAACCCGAGGCGGAGTACTCCTACGACCTCGAGTTCCCCGACATGATGTCGTTCGCGCGGGCGGCACGGCAGGCGAAGGGCTGACCGGCCCACCGGCAGCACCGAGGCCTGGACCGGCAGTCCATCCCCGAAACGGTGCCGGGCGCGCTGCTCAGCGGATGGGCGGAGCGCAGCCGCAGGCATCCCCGCGCCACGCTTCGCGACCTTCCTTGACCGCGACCGCGGCGATGACGAGCGCGACGACCGGGTCGGCCCACGACCAGCCGAGAAGGGAGTTGAGCAGCAGGCCCACCAGCAGCACGCCGGACAGGTACGTGCACAGCAGTGTCTGCTTGGAGTCCGCGACCGCGCTCGCCGAGCCGAGTTCACGGCCGGTCCGGCGCTGCGCGGCGGACAGGAACGGCATGACCACCAGCGACACCGCGGCCAGGACGATGCCGACCGTGGAGTGCTCCGCGCTCTGCGCGCCGGTGAGGCTGCGCACCGACTCCACCGTCACGTAGGCGGCGAGCGCGAAGAACGACACCGCGATCACCCTCAACGCGACGCGCTCCCGCGCTTCGGGATTCCTGCCCGCGAACTGCCACGCCACGGCCGCCGCCGAGGCGACCTCGATCACCGAGTCGAGTCCGAAGCCGATCAACGCGGTCGACGAGGCCAACGTCCCGGCCGCGATCGCGATGACCGCCTCGATGACGTTGTAGGTGATCGTGGCCGCCACCAGCAGGCGAATCCGGCGAGACAGCAACGCGCGCCGCTGCGGCGTGAGTCCGTCCGAAGTGGCCGGGGCGGCAGTGCGGCACCCGTCGGTGCATCCGTCGGGCGCCGTTGGCGTGGCCGTGAGGCTGCGGCGGTGGCCGGTGTCCTCCCCGGTCATGGGGCCACGTCCACTTTCCCCGCCACATCGGTTGCCGCCGACACGGCGGGCTCGTCGACGCAGGGCTGGTCGGTGTCCACCGCGAGCACCACCTTCACCAGTTCGCTCAGGGCGCGGGCCAGGTGTGGATCCGCCAGCTCGTAGCGGACCTGGCGACCCTCGTAGGTGGCGACCACGAGCCCGCAGCCACGCAGGCAGGACAGGTGGTTGGACACGTTCGACCGGGTCAGGCCGAGTGTCGCGGCGAGTTTGCCCGGGTACTGCACGCCGTCCAGCAGTGCGACGAGGATCCGGCAGCGGGTCGGGTCGGCCAGTGCCCGCCCCAGCCGGGCGAGAGCCGACTCCCGAGTCTCACACGTCAGCATGGCCACAACAGTACAGTCACTACTGATATAACAGCAAGCACTGAATCATTGCCTTCTTACTGACGGGAGTGTGGTGTGACCGCAGTGGCCCTTGGCCTGTATCTCGGCTACCTGTTGACGGCGTTCGGGGTCCGCAGCCTGCTGCAGTACCGGCACACCGGTTCCACCGGCTTCCGCGGTGTCAGCGGCCGCCCCTTCGGCGCCGGGTGGTGGGGCGGCGTGCTGTTCGTCCTCGCGTTGGCCCTCGGTTTGTCGGGACCACTGCTCCAACTACTTGGCGTGGTCTCCGCGATCGCCGCACTGGACCATGGCGCGGTGCACGGCACCGGACTCGCCCTCACGACGGCAGGCATGGTGGCCACACTGCTCGCGCAGCACGTGATGGGCAGGTCGTGGCGCGTGGGCGTCGACCCGCGGGAAAGTACCGACCTGGTCACCACCGGCGCCTTCGCGTGGGTGCGCAACCCCGTCTTCACGGCGATGATCGCCACCGGTGCGGGGCTCGCACTGCTGGCGGGCGACCCGGTGACGATCGCCGCGTTCGTGATCCTGGTGGTCGCGGTCCAGATCCAGGTCCGAGCCGTGGAGGAGCCTCACCTGCTGCGCGTCCACGGCTCGGAATACCGCGACTACGCCGCCCGCGTCGGACGGTTCCTCCCCGGGATCGGACGCCACAGCGGCTAGACGGCAGCCAGGACGTCGCCGAACAGAGCGGGGGAGACGTTCGCCCCGGTGATCACGGTCGCCAGCACCTCGCCCGGCAGGTCGTGCGTGGCGACGGCGGCGAGGCCGGCCGCGCCCGCGGGTTCGGGCAGCACACCGAGGGTGTCCAGTGCCGTGCGCATGGCCGCGAGCATGTCCGCGTCGTCCACGACCACCATGTCGTCGACCAGCAGGCGCATGCGGCGCACCGATTCCGGGATCGGCGAACTGATCGCGATGCCCTCCGCGAACGTGTCGGCACGCTCTGTCGGAAGCACGCGCCCGGCTCGCCAGCTGTCGGCCATGCTGGACGCGCCTTTCGCGCACACCCCGACGATGTGGGTGCTCGGGGCGTGTGCCTTGATCCAGCGAGCGACACCGGTGATCAACGCGCCGTCGCCGACCGGCAGCACCACCGTGTCGATCGCGCCTGCGGCGAGCAGTTCGACGCCGATGGTGCCCGCGCCCTCGGAGATGCGCGGGTGCAGGCCGTCCTCGACGAACACGCTGCCCGGCTGGGCGGCGGCGTACTCGCGGGCGGCCTCCTCGGTGCGGCCGTCGCCGATCTCGTGCACGCGGGCGCCCAGAGAAGCCATCCTGGTCAGTTTCACCGGACTGATGCCCGCAGGCACGAACACCTCCGCGCGCAGGCCGTGCCTGGCGGCCGCGTAGCCGACGGCCTGGCCGAAGTTGCCGGTCGACTCGCACACCAGGCGGGTGCTCGGCTCGAACTCGCGCGCGAGCAGGTCCACACCCCGGCCCTTGAAGCTGCGCAACGGGTTGAGGGTCTCGACCTTGACGACCACCCGCCTGCCGAGCGCGGCGCAGAGCTGCTCGTCGACGAACTGTGGCGTGTCGAGAAAGACCGGGTCGATCAGGCTCGACGCGTCCGCGATCCGCGAGAGGGCGAGGTCCGTACCGTGCATGCGTGCGCCTCCGATGACGAACGGGATTGCTGACGACACGGCAACGCTAGACCGGCGCACGGTGACCGCGATTGTAAAGATTGCCGCCGCAGCGCAAAAATGTTGCGTGCGTTTCGTACCGGATTCCATCGACCACCGGCTGCTGCGGCTCGTCCAGGAGGACGCCGCCCGCACGTTGCGGGAACTGGGCGAGCAGGTCGGTCTCTCCCCCAGCGCTGTCCAGCGCCGGCTCCGCGGCTACCGCGCCGCCGGAGTCATCGCCCGTGAGGTCGCCGTCCTCGATCCGACGGTGCTCGGAGCCACCACTCTCGCCGTGGTGCTCGTGACGCTGGACCGGGAGTCCGCGCAACACCACACCGAATTCCGCTCGCGCATGCGGGCGGAACCGCGTGTGCAGCAGTGCTACGACGTGGCCGGGCCGTGGGACTACGTCGTCGTCCTGGTCGCCGAGAGCCTCACCGAGTGCCGTGTGCTGTCGGACCGGCTGTTTTTGAACGACGAGAACGTGCGGCGCTACGACACGCTGCCCGTGCTCGACCCGATCAAGACGGGCCTCGCCGTTCCCCTGCCCGAGCCGTAGCCGAGGGGCGCCGACCGCCCGTGGGTTGTCCACCGCGCTGTCGGAATCCCTCGGTCGCCCGGCCGTCACTGGTCCGGCCACGGCCGCTCACCTCCGGACCGGCGAGGCGTGGCCCGATGAATTCGGTCGCCGAACCGTGTCCATCTCAGTGACGGACTCGTCGCAGAAGTACCGGGAAAGGATGCACATGCCTACGTTCATCACCATCGGCTACGGCGATCAAGACGGCTACGACCGCACCGACGCCGCCGTACGGGCCGAGGCGCACGCACAGGACGACCGCCTGCGGGCCGACGGTGCGCGGATGGGAACAGCGGGAAGGCCGGTCCAAGTCCGCAACCACGATGCCGCCCGCACCGACACGGTGGAGGGACCGTTCCTGCGGTCCGCGCTGCCGGTCGCGGGCTTCGCGCTGATCGAAGCCTCCAGCTTGGAAGAGGCGGTGGCGATGGCCTCTCGGACTCCGTGCGCGGTCGCCCACGGGGTGGTCGAGGTCTGGCCGCTGCACGAAACGCCCGACGAGGCAGCCGACGCCTGATACCAGGCCACCATCGCACCGAGGACCGCGTCACGAAGCTCGTGGTCCTGCCCCTTCGTGGACACCAGACACACTCCCGTGGTCCCGCGCCACCCCGACGGGTGATGCCACCATCCGTATACCTCGGGTAGCGGAGACGCCGGTGGATTGTTCGGTCGGGCACACCCCGTCGGACACGGGACGACGCCGGTTTCCCACGGCCGGTACCGTCAGCGCGCTGAACCTTGGCAAGGCGTTGCAGGAGTTGTCTGTGTCCGTTCCGTTACCTCCGCGTGTGAGCGCCGACCCGGTGCCGCCACGGCCCCGCAAGTTCCGGCCCGAGCTTCAGGGGCTGCGTGCTCTGGCGGCGCTGCTCGTGGTCGTCTACCACGTGTGGCTCGACCGGGTGTCCGGTGGTGTGGACGTGTTCTTCGTGATCAGCGGGTTCCTGATCACCGGACAGCTGTATCGGGCCAGCTCTCGGGGCCGCATCGAGTTCCGGCGCATGTGGGGCCGGATGCTGACGCGCCTCCTTCCTGCCGCGTTGACGGTGTTGCTGGTGACGATGGCGGTCGCCGTGCTGGTGCTGCCGGAACACCGGTGGATGCAGACGGCCAGGGAGGTCGTGGCGTCGGCACTGTTCTTCGAGAACTGGCAGTTGGTCGCGGACTCGGCCGACTACTTCGCCCAGCACTCGACGGCAAGCCTGGCGCAGCATTTCTGGTCGCTGTCGATCCAGGGCCAGTTCTACCTGGTGTGGCCGCTGCTGGTGGCGATGGTGGCGCTGCTCGCCCGGCGGGCGGGCTGGACGCTGCGCCGTTCCCTGGTGGCGGCGCTGGCCGTGGCCTTCGCGCTGTCGCTCGCGTACTCGGTCTGGCTGACGGCGACGAACCAGCCGCTGGCGTACTT
>JACYYK010007751.1_pt2 | contig 15101 bp, 15 predicted proteins | sample 8236871 | NCBI WGS metagenome assembly JACYYK01 (sample SAMN14103087, study PRJNA606662) | landfill metagenome | isolation source: landfill solid waste inoculated with endophyte fungus Paravalsa indica | place: India:New Delhi, Okhla landfill site | collected 2017-11-05 | reverse complement strand
TCCTGCCCCCGCAACCAAAATAATTTACTCACTACTAAGCTTTTTGCTAAGTAAATAAAAGTAGTGTTAAAAGTCAATTTATAATACATAAAATAACGGTCCGGTAGTTCAGTTGGTTAGAATGCCTGCCTGTCACGCAGGAGGTCGCGGGTTCGAGTCCCGTCCGGACCGCCAGATATGAATAGCAAACCTTAAGTTAACAAACTTAAGGTTTTTTAGTGGATTTTTTTAAGGACCTTTTGGTAAAAGTTTCCGTAGAAAAAGGGTTCATAAGTGTGATGAGGGATATTTCACCAAAGAATAAATAAAAGTTCGTCATGAGCGTGATGAAAGCCGTTTTGCTAAGAATTTTAGTAAGAAATGAGCATCATTAAACTTAACCTTAATTGATATGCAAACATTTAAAAATAATGGAAGTTTTGCTATGATAGTTGGAGGACATAATAGATCTATAAGGAGATCACAATGGATGAATTTCAGTTTATTCAATCAGTGACACCAAAATTTTATCGACAACCAAATGTTATGAAAGGCATCGGTGATGATGCTGCGATTATTCGGAACCAACACGAGGATACAATATTGACTGTTGATACGATGGTTGATATGATTCATTTTTCATTAAAAACGACAAAACCATACCATATCGGCTATCGAGCGTTAGCTGCTAATATAAGTGACATTGCTGCTATGGGAGGCAAACCAACCTCATTTCTTGTGTCAATCGTCATACCTGATGACTGGCAAGACCAGCAGTTGAATGAAATTTATCAAGGGATGAAAGACCTCGCTAAAAACTTTCAAATGGACCTAATTGGAGGAGACACGGTTTCAGGAAAGCAACTGACACTTACGATAACCGTAATAGGTAGTGTTCCCCAAGGGAGAGCTCGATACAGAAGTCAAGCAAAGCAAGGAGATATCGTATTTGTAACTGGTACATTAGGAGATTCAGCATGTGGATTACATATCTTACTCCATGGTAATGAGAATGAGCACGATAACTATGAATATTTTATTAAACGTCATCAAATGCCCATGCCTAGGGTTGATTTTGTCCAAGCATGCCAAGGGATAACACGAATGGCTTTAAATGATATAAGTGATGGAATCGCCAATGAAGCGAATGAAATTGCGTTAGCATCTAATCAATTAATTGAGTTGGACTATAACAAAATTCCTTGCCAATCTGATTTGTATCATTTTTCAGAAGCAGATAGGAGTAAGTGGATTCTTTCTGGTGGAGAAGATTTTGAACTTATCGGTACCATTCCTGCTAATGAATGGGATATACTAAGGAAAGTGGCAAAAGAGACAAATACAAAAATCTCACAAATTGGTGTAGTGAAAAACAATCCAGAAAAGAATGGATCCGTTTGGATATATCAGCACGATAGATATGCTAAGTTGAATAAATCTGGATACACACATCTAAGTAGGTGAATAAAGATTGAATGAATATATAATGGAAACAAAAACAGAAGAGGAAACGAAACGACTAGCTGAGAAATTAGCACTTTTAATCCGACCTGGCGATGTTCTTACACTTGAAGGTGATCTAGGTGCGGGTAAAACTACTTTCACAAAAGGATTAGGTACTGGTCTTGGAGTAAGAAGGACGATAAATAGCCCAACTTTCACCATTGTGAAGGAATATATGGGGGAAATACCATTATATCATATGGATGTTTACAGGCTAGAAAACAGTGAAGAAGATATCGGATTTGACGAGTATTTTCACGGTGATGGAGTCACTGTGATTGAATGGGCCTCCTTTATTAAAGACTTCTTACCTGCTGAACGATTAGATATTTGGATTAAAAGAGTAGATGATCACACAAGAAAAATACACTTTTTTCCTAGGGGTGATCATTATGAGTTTGTTTGTAAGGAGTTATATCGATGAATATATTAGCGATAGATACCTCTAATCAAGTGATGGGGGTTGCAATTTGGAAGGATTCAGTGCTTAAGGCTGAATATACGACGAACATAAAACGAAACCACTCGATTGGTCTTATGCCAGCAATTGATCATATTATGAAGGAAGCAGATATTTTCCCAAAGGAATTGGATCGGATTGTTGTAGCAAAAGGACCCGGTTCTTATACAGGGGTGCGCATTGGGGTATCGATTGCCAAAACAATGGCATGGACCTTAAATATCCCAATTGTCTCCATCTCTAGTTTAGAGCTTTTAGCCTATAACGGGATGGGACATGCAGGTTATATTTGTCCCTTTTTTGATGCTAGAAGAGGGTTAGTGTATACAGGTCTGTTTGAAGGGAAAGCAAAGGAGCTACATTTAATAAAAAAAGAACAGAACATTGATTTCAAAGCATGGCTTGACCAAGTCAAAGAAGTTCAAAAGCCCATTCTTTTTTTAAGCCAGGATCTCTATATTCACCAAAAAGTGATAGAGGAAAAGCTTGGTGAGCTAGCATTGTTTCCTTCTTTATCCATCGATCATCTACCTAGACCAGGAATTCTAGCAGAGCTTGGGGAAAAGTTGCCTGTTGAGAGCACCCATGCTTTGACACCTAATTATTTACGGCTAGTGGAGGCAGAGGCAAACTGGCTAAAGGAACAAGGAAAGAAAAGCAATGAGTAAAATATTATTTCGCAAAATGACAGTAGCAGACATTGAGGCAGTATCCAAAATTGATCAAGCCTCTTTTTCCATACCTTGGCCGAAGCATATCTATTATGATGAGATGAACACGAACCAATATGCACAATATTTTGTGGCAACAGTAGACGATGAAATTGTCGGGTTTTGTGGTTCTTGGATGGTATTAGATGAAGCACAAATTACAAATATTGCGATTGATCCTACCTATCGTGGAAGAGGGTATGGGGAAGGGTTATTCCAGCATGTGATTAATTATGCGATAGCAAGTGGTATTAAACGTTTGTCATTAGAAGTGAGGGTTTCCAATTTGATCGCACAACAAATGTATAAAAAGTTCGGACTGGTCCCTGGTGGTATTAGAAAAAATTATTATACAGATAATCAGGAAGATGCATTAGTATTGTGGGTGAATTTATGAGTGAATATATATTAGGAATCGAAACTAGCTGTGATGAAACAGCGGTAGCCATAGTGAAGAACGGAAAAGAAATTGTTGCAAATGTTGTCGCCTCCCAAATAGAAAGTCATAAGCGATTTGGTGGGGTTGTACCCGAAATTGCGTCAAGACATCATGTAGAACAAATTACAATGGTATTAGAGGAAGCTTTTAAAGAGACGGAAATGACGATTGACGATATCGATGCTGTCGCGGTGACGGAAGGTCCAGGACTTGTAGGTGCCTTACTTGTTGGTGTTAATGCAGCCAAGGCCTTAGCTTTTGCTCATCAAAAGCCACTTATTGGAGTCCATCACATTGCGGGACATATCTATGCTAACCGTCTTGTGAAAGAATTTTCCTTTCCTTTATTAGCTTTAGTCGTTTCAGGAGGCCATACGGAATTAGTATTAATGAAAGATCATGGTGATTTTGAAATTATTGGGGAAACACGTGATGATGCAGCTGGTGAAGCTTATGATAAAGTGGCCAGAACGTTAAAGCTGCCATACCCTGGTGGACCAAAAATCGACCAATTAGCACAGGAGGGTAATATGGTAATCGATTTTCCGAGAGCTTGGTTGGAGGAGGGCTCCTTTGACTTTAGTTTTAGTGGATTAAAGTCTGCAGTAATCAATACCTTACACAACGCGAAGCAACGTGGAGAGGAGTTTAGACAGGAAGATATTGCAACAAGCTTTCAAGCAAGTGTGGTGGATGTCCTGGTAGAGAAGACTTATCTTGCAGCAAAGCACTATCAGGTAAAACAAGTGATTGTAGCGGGCGGTGTTGCCGCAAATAAAGGGTTGAGAGCCGCTATGGAAGCGAAATTTAAAAAATCGAAGCCGGAATTACTTTTCCCACCGATCTCATTATGTACTGACAATGCTGCAATGATTGCAGCTGCTGGTTCTGTTGCCTTCAAGCAAGGTCACCGTGCGGACTGGGATTTAAATGCGAATCCAGGTTTAAGTATGGAAAAGTATAGTCAAAGAATGATGTCCTGTGATTAATAATATCAAATAGAGGAAATAGAAACACAGAAGGAGCATGTAAAAACATGCTCTTCCGATATTCAGGACTACGGCTATGATTTTCTTACTGCTTTTAAAGCCTTGCTCCATAAAAGGATTTGACTTAACATCGTCGTGACATAATTAATATGAATGTCAGCAGGTTTAAACACTTTAAATTCTGTAAAATCAGTAAAAATAGATAAGGTTGGATGAGCACGCACTGTTGCGATTGATAATTCCCCTAAGATTCCCCGTAAATGCTCAGCTGCACGAGCTCCGCCTGTAGAACCATAACTTACGATTCCAGCTGCTTTATCATTCCATTCTTCATATGCAGAATCAAGTGCATTTTTCAATGCTCCGGTTAAACTATGATTGTACTCTTGAACAATAAAGATGAATCCATCCATGCTGGATAGTTTCTTTTTCCAAGCAATAATTCCTTCTTCTTTTTCTGTCCCCGTTCCGAAAAAAGGCAAATTATAATCTGCTATATCGAGTATTTCATAATTGGCATCTTTGTGTTGCTGACATATTTCTTTTACCCATTTTCCCACTTGTGGACTTAGCCGTCCTTGACGTGTGCTTCCAAGAATAATGCCAATGTTTAGTTTTTCCATATTACTCCTCCTTGTTTATTAAACTTTTAATTCACTATGAGAGCAATTTTACCTCGAACGTGCCGAGTCTCAACAGCTCTGTGTGCATCGGCAGCCCTGTGTAACGGAAATATTTGTGATAGGAAAACACGTAGCAGTCCTTTTTCATACATCTGGGTGAGCTCAGATAATCTGAATACACTGCGCTTACTGCGGATGGGAATGGTTCCAAGCTCATTTGAAAGATCGAAAGCAACGATTGTACCGATCCTTTTTTTATCCTGTATAAGTTCTATAGATGCTCTAAGGGCTTCCTCACCTGCTGCGTCAAGGGCAGCATCAATTCCATTTGGCGCAAGCTTGCGTACTCGTTCTACAAGTCCCTCCCCATATGTGACTGGAATAGCACCTAAAGTGCGTAAGTAGTCATGGTTATTTGGGCTAGCGGTACCGATCACCGTTGCTCCCCAAGCGCGTGCCAATTGAACGGCGAATGTTCCAACACCTCCAGCAGCTGCGTGTACTAGCAGGGTGTCTCCTTTACCGATGCCAAGTTCCTGCAGTGCTGTATGAGCAGTCTGCCCAGAGGCGGTAAACACACCAGCCTCTTCCCAAGACATACTTTTAGGCTTTTTAACGATTTGAGATGTTGGGACGACCACATATTCTGCATAGCTAGATAGAAGTGACCACCCAATCACTTCATCGCCAACTGAAAAGTCTTCAACCCCAGCGCCAACCACATCGATGATGCCAGCAAATTCATTTCCTAATATTTGAGGGTATCGAATTTCCACGCCTGGCGGGCTAAAACCTTGCCCACGAATCGCACAGTCTACTGGCTGTACTCCAGCTGCTTTTACTTTTACTCGAACTTGATTAAGCTTTGGTACAGGTGGATCAAACTCCATTATTTGCAATACGTCTGGTGTACCGGGTGAATGAAATGCTACTGCCTTCATTTTCATCAGCTCCTCTAAATTTTTAGTTTTTTGTTAACTTTAATGGTGTTCTATATCCAAACCTAGTGATGTAAATTAGGATCAAGCCTGTATAGGAAAGGGAGAACATCAAATAGAGATTGCTAAACGTGCTACCTTCTGCAAAAAAATAGAATGGATTCCAAGCAGACAGAGCTCCCTGATCTAATACTAAACTAATGACAGCTCCAGAAACGGAACTGGCTATAAAGTTCAACATGGACATTAGACCCATTCCAACACCTGTCTGTTCTTTCGTCAATGTATTTGCAATAGTATTGGACATGGCGACAACGATAAACGTCTGTCCTACTTGGCCAATTATTAATGCCATAGCGACGAATATTAAGGATCGGCCAATGAGAAAGGACAGAAGGAAAAAAGCCGATAATAGTAGAAGTGATGCGAACAAAAACAAACGTGTATTTCCCCTTTTGTCAGCAAGTTTCCCTCCTTGTTTTCCTAATAAAGCAGCTGTGAGCGAGGCAGGGATCATTACTAATCCAATAGATACTGGAGATAGGTGATACGTATCAACCAGCATGATTGGAGTTAAAAACGGAATGGAATAACCAATGGCACTCACTAAAAATGTCAATAAAATCCCCACAGAGTATCGCCCATTTTGAAACAGTCTTGGCTCTATAAAAGGCTCTGTAGTTGAGTGAATACGCGTCACAAACATCAGAAACAAAGCAATGGATGAGATGGCTAACGACCATCTTTCTCCAGTAATTGCTAATAACAATGTCGCCACTGTTCCTCCAAGTAATAAACCTCCGATCCAATCAAAAACAGAAGGAGTACGGACTTTTTCAGAAGCTAAGTAATGCCGAAACAATGGCAATGTAACCAATGTTAGCAATGGAACAACAAATAACCAGCGCCAATGTGCGAAATCGGCAACAATGGCAGAGGCAATAGGTCCAAGTACCCCTCCGAGAGCGAGTCCACTGGCCATGATCCCAAACACTTTTCCTCTCCGGTTAGTTGTTATATAGCGTGCTGGGATAATCATTGCAAGTGCAGGAATTACGGATGCTCCAGCCGCTTGAATAAATCGGCTGAATAAAACCATCCAGTAGAACTGAGCAGCAAGTCCGATTAAGGAACCAAGCGATAATAGAAGAATTCCCACTGTCAATAGTGATTTGAGCCGAAAACGGTCAGACAGCTTGCCATAGATCGCAGAACCAATGGCATAAACGAGTAAATAAGCAGATGATATCCAACTTACTTGTGTGTAGGTCAGTCCATACTCTTGGCTGATTTCAGGTAGTACAATATTAAACATCGTTGCACTCATCATCGAAATAACCATTGTAAAAACCATTGTATGAATGAAATTGTCACTAATTTCGAGTTCAACCGCTGGTTCCATCATGTTTGTAGATGACCTTCCCTGTATATTTTTCATAGCTATGCACCACCTCTCCTATATAGCTGGCTGTTGTCGGCTTGCAATAATGATTATATAATGATAAATAGATAATGAAAAATACATGTTTTGCTATATATGCATATATTTAATGTAATGAATAGGAGGGAATAACAAATGGAATTACTCCAGCTTAAATATTTTTTGACTGTGGCTAGATTAGAGCATATGACTAAAGCCGCACAAGAGCTTCATATCGCTCAGCCAGCTTTAAGTAGAACAATTCAACGATTAGAAGAGGATTTAGGAGTATCACTTTTTGATCGTAAAGCTCGGCAAATTCGTTTGAACCCTTTTGGAAAAGCATTTGAAACGAAAGCAAAGGCTGCGATCCATTTGCTAGAAGAGGGGCGTAGGGAAGTAGAGGATCTAGCTGGCTTAAAACAAGGTCGTATTCATTTAGCAATTATGAATATGGAACAGGTGAGAGAGCCCTTGCAGAATTTTTTGACTGAACATCCAGAAGTAAACCTTCAGATGATTCAATCGTCTATGAAGGATATTGAGGATATTGAAATTAACCGAGAAGTAGACTTCTATTTAACTTCATTGCCAATACAACAAGAGGGATTTAGTGAAATTCCATTGATAAAGGAAAAGCTTTATCTCGCTGTGCCACACGGACATAAATATGCAGATCGCAAAGCCATTCACCTTAGTGAAGCATCAGCTGAACCTTTTGTCGGATACAAAGAAAATTCACCTTTACGGATGATGAATGATGATTTATGTGATCAAGCGGGTTTTTGTCCAAAAATGGTGTGTGAAACGGAAGATCCAGCAAGTATCGCTGAACTTGTCCGTTCTGGATTCGGTGTCGCCATTGTCGGTGGCTGTAAAAGTGGGGAAGAGTTGGATTTAGTCAAGCTGCCAATCGAAGATCCCGCAGGAGAAAGGATTTTTCGGATAGTTTGGAGGGAAGATCGTTATTTATCACAGGCAGCGATCGCATTTCGAAGTTTTATTATCAACTATTTTAAAGATGAAAAAACAATTGGAAGCGAAACTAGGAGAGCATTGATGTTACGATAGGATTCTTTATTCACAGATCCATTTTAAAATTGTGGATAAAAATATAATCATTGCTATACCAGGGTTAAAATTATCGCTACTTCTGTGGATAATTCAAGATAGAATTGTGGATTGTGTGTATAACCCTTTGGATAACTGATAAAAGAAGAATGAATAAGTGGATAACCTTGGGGATAAAAAATGTATATTAAAAAATACAGCGAGTCCAAAAAATGACTCGCTGTACCGCTTATTCTGTTTGATTGATGGTGTCTGATGGTAATCCTAAAGCTTGTTTTAATTGCTGAGACACATTATATAATCCGTCTTCTGTTGGTACGAAATAGGAGATACCACCTAACATTTGATTCGATCCTTCAATTTCAAATGTTTCAATACTTGATGCATTCATTGATGAATAGGCTCTTTGTAAATGATAAATTTCAGTCGGGCTTAAGCTTGTCGTAACATTCTTACCTAGAATATCCGTAATTTCTCCGACTTTAAATAATGTACCAGCTGAAATAGCTTGATCAATCGATGCTTGGATAAATTGACGCTGTCTTTCTTCACGTGAATAAATAGCATTGACTTCACGTTTTCTCATTCGTACAAACGCTAACGCTTCCTCACCATTTAATTTTGCCGGACCTTGTTCAAAGTATATTCGTTCCCCCCCAGCATAAATATTTTTCTCATAGAATGGTTCTTTAATATCAACAGTAACTCCACCAAGTGCATCGACAATGTCTCGGAATCCATCGAAGTTAACCGTGACATATTCATCGATTGGTATATCGAGTAATTGTTCGACTTTTTCTACGGTTAGCTTATTCGGACCATAGTCAGTTATTGATCCATAGGTATAGGCTGCATTGATTTTGTGGGAGCCAGCATATTGCCCCGCTTCCTCCGCTGTAAATTCTACCTGTGAATCCCGTGGCACAGTAGTCATGGTCATTTGATCTGTGTCCGGGTTCAGTGTGACGACAATTTGTGTATCGGCACGACCGTTTTTTCCATCTGTTTCATAATCCTCTACCCCAATTAGTAAAATCGAGAAAGGGTCATCTCCAATGGTGACCGCTTCGTCTCTTAGCTCTGATTTCCCGTCTGGCCGATCTAATTCAACGTGTGAATCCTTGGCTGCATCAAAAATTTGGGTAAAAAAGTAGATAGCATAGGCGATAATGGCAATAAGCATCAATAATAAAATCCAAATAATTCGTTTCTTCCACTTTTTTGGCTTCTGTTTTTGTTTTCTTCTTCGTTCTGATCTAAGTTCACTCAATATTATCCATACCTCACTTATTGTCTATTATTCTAACTTTTTGTAGTATTTTGTTGAAAAGTTTCCACCTCTATATTAGACGATTAAAATGATAAAAAGTTTCACATTTTTAATAGGATTCATTCGTCCATGTGTAAGGATTCCCACTCTTCCATATGTTTTTCCATTTGTTTTTTTAATTCCTCACTTTCCGTTGTAAGCTGCAATGACTTCTCGTGATCCTGGTACACTTCTGGAAGACATAATTGTGCTTCAAGAGCTGCAAGAGCGGTTTCTAGTTCTTCCATTTCCGCTTCAATTTCCCTTATTCTTCTTTCTTTTTTCCGTTGTTCTCTTTTTAATTCTTTTTCTTTTTTAAAATCCGATTTCGTGCTTGGCTTCGTGTCTATTTCTTTGGATTGCTCCCTTTTCAGTTCTTCCAGCTCTTTTTCCTCTTGTTTTTTCTCTACATAATAATCATAATCACCTAAATATACCGTCGTGTGCTGTGGTTGCATTTCTAGTACCTGTGTCGCCAGCTTATTAATAAAGTAGCGATCATGGGAAACGAACAATATCGTGCCAGGATAATCGATAAGGGCAGATTCCAATATTTCTTTACTATCTAAGTCTAAATGGTTGGTCGGCTCGTCTAAAATTAATAAATTGGCCTTTTCCATCATTAATTTAGCAAGCGCGAGCCGAGCCTTTTCCCCACCACTAAGAGCTGATACTGGCCGTAGTACATCATCTCCACTAAAAAGAAAGTTTCCTAGAATGGTTCGTATATCCTTTTCGTTCATAAGCGGATAATCATCCCAAAGTTCACTTAGGACATTCTTTTCATGATGCAGTTGTGTCTGTTCCTGATCATAGTAGCCAATTTTCACATTAGCACCTAGTTGTATGGTACCCTTATCAGGATCTAGTTCGCCGATTATATTTTTTAATAATGTAGATTTTCCGACACCATTTGGGCCAACAAGGGCCATGCTCTCACCACGGGTTAGCTCAAGATTAAGATTTTCAAAAGTAAAGGGCTCAGCATTGTTATAACGGAATGCTAGGTCATTTACCTTGAGGACATCATTACCGCTCCTACGCTCCACGTTGAAACTAAATTTGGCAGAGCCCTCATCACCAAGTGGCTTGTCCATTACTTCCATTTTTTCTAACTGTTTGCGTCTGCTTTGTGCTCTTTTCGTCGTGGAGGCTCTCACAATATTTTTCTGTATAAAATCTTCCATTCGCTTTATTTCGGTTTGTTGTTTTTCGTAAAGCTTCCTATCACGTTCATAATTGGCTGCTTTTTGCTTTAAATATTTACTGTAATTACCGTGATACTTCTTCGATTCATGACGCGAAATTTCATAGACAATTTGAACCGTTTTATCAAGGAAGTATCGGTCATGGGATACGATCACAACGGCACCTTGATAGCTGTTTAGATAGCTTTCAAGCCATGTTAAGGTTTGAATATCTAGATGATTGGTTGGCTCATCTAGTATTAGTACATTAGGTTTTGTTAGAAGAAGCTTTCCAAGGGCGAGTCTCGTCTTCTGACCACCACTTAATGTGGCAATCGATGTGTCCCACATGGATTCAGGAAAATCTAGACCGTTTAGAACGGCTTTGATTTCAGGCTCATATTCATAGCCACCAGCTTGCTTAAATGCTTCTTGTTTGCGGTCATAGCTTACTAGTAGTTGTTGATATTTTTCTGTATCTGCTAATAGATCAGAATCTCCCATTTGCTGTTCCATGCTTCTCAGTTCCTTTTCTTCCTTTAACAAATGGGAAAAGATCTTTAACATTTCATCCCAGATCGTTTCTGTAGAATCAAGTCCCGTATGTTGGGCAAGATATCCTAAGGTAACATCCTTTGGTTTATGGATCTCTCCTTCATCATAGCTAAGGTTACCTGCAATTATATTTAATAAGGTTGATTTTCCCGCACCATTTCGACCAACAATGGCAATCCGGTCATTTTGTTTAATTTCTAGTTTTATATTAGATAAGATCAGCTCAGCACCAAATCGTTTGGTTAAATTGTTCACCTGTAAATAAATCATCATCGTTCACCTCAATGATGTAAGTGTATCTAAAAGGCGAACGAACTGCAAGTAAGGGAAGTAGATAGACAAGTGAACAATTTCACGACTTTTTTCTTTTTTTCTGTTAGAATAAAGAGAGAATAATATTTAATGAAGAAATAAGGGGAATAAAGGATGCCTAATCAACATAAAATTCCACAAGCTACAGCGAAGCGATTACCTTTATATTATCGTTTTTTGAATAATTTACATATCCAAGGTAAAGACCGTGTCTCATCAAAGGAACTTAGTCTTGCAATGAAGGTCGACTCTGCTACCATTCGCAGAGATTTTTCGTATTTTGGTGCATTAGGAAAAAAAGGATATGGCTACAATGTCGATTACTTACTCGGCTTTTTCCGTAAAACCTTAGACCAGGATGAGAATACGCCTGTTGTCCTGATTGGTGTCGGGAATTTAGGAACCGCTTTTTTAAATTATAATTTTACCAAAAACAATAATACGAAGATAGAAGTGGCATTTGATGCGGATCCAATCAAGGTAGGAACAGAGATTCGAAATGTCAATGTTCATCATATAGATGAATTAGAAGAAAAAATGGGAGATATTCAGGTAGCTATTCTTACCGTACCAGTTTCTGAAGCGCAGTCTATGGCAGATCGACTGGTGAAAGCAGGAATAAAAGGTATCTTAAACTTTACCCCTGCAAGGATTACCGTTCCAGATAATGTTCGCGTCCACCATATTGACCTATCAGTAGAGCTGCAGTCACTCGTTTATTTTATGAAGCATTATCCATTAGAAATAGAGGAAAAATAAGAAGTGCTGATGAGAGGCACTTCTTATTTTTTCTTCGCCTTTTTAATTTTAAAATGTAAGCTTACTAGTCGTATTGCAACAACGAAATCAATGGTAGCAAAAAACGCTAATGCAAGTGTAATGAAATTAAATACCGTATCATCGGCAGATTTTATGCCAATATAGATAAATAATGAGCCCAAAATGAAATAGATGATGGCAGAGCCCAATGGTGAAAATCTCATGTTTTTAAAAGCCCCCAACTAAGATGAACTGTACCTGTTCTAGCATTTGTTCCATTTCTTCTGGATCAAGTGATAATTGCCCAATGACTGCAAATGTGTTCATCGCCATATGTGCAAGAATAGGTACGAGAATTCTTTTGGTTTCGACATAGATAAAGGCAAGCACAAATGCAACTGCTATATAGGTTAAGAGATGACTGAAATCGTTATGCAAGACAGCAAATAAAACCCCTGAAATAATTCCGGCAAAGAAGAAGTTCATTTTTTTATATAGGGAACCAAAAATCGCTTTACGGAATACGAGCTCCTCCAGGATTGGACCTAAAATAGAAATAAGAATAATAAATATTGGTGCTTGTCTCGCTACTTGCATCAATTGCATCGTATTTTCAGAACCAACTGGTGCACCAAATACAAAACGTTCAATGACGGTGGATGCTACCTGAGCAATTAATACTAAGAAGAAACCGAGTATTGTCCATAATACAATTTGTCCAATTCTTTTATCCCGTGATTGAAAGAAAGAATTGATTTCATCTCGTAGTAAATAGCAAGAGATAATCAAAGCAAGAACGAAGCTACCGATATTCCATCCAACCATTAATGTTAATGGATCTACGTTTGTGTACAACCGAAATGGTATAACAAGAAAAGCTGACAATTGTACCGCAACATAGGTAAGAATTATATAAATATACTTGGCAGGCAAATTCAAACGACTCCTTTTTATTTTTTTCTTACATGATACGTATTTTAACATAATTTTAGAATAAAATTGAAATAGTTCGTCTAAAGTTATTTTTAAATAAATGTGTTGTTCTTAAAAATAATAGATGGTGTCCCTCTGCTTACTCCACGAAGCTCAAAACCCCTTTTATTGAAACCACACTTTATTAGGGTTCCTACAATAATAAAAACTCATACTAGTACGGCTGTTTGGAAATGCCGTAAAATTGCAAAGAGATCGATAGCATTCCCATTAACAAGAGATATTAAAAAATTTTTAAAAAAATTTATACTTTGTACTTGCAAAAAAAAATAGATTTCATTATTATAATAATTGTGTTAGCACTCAGGGTGATCGAGTGCTAAAATGATAAAAATCTAAATAAAGTCAATTTCAAGGAGGTTTTTAAACGATGCTAAAACCATTAGGTGATCGTGTCATTATTGAGCTTGTAGAGCAAGAAGAAAAAACAGCGAGTGGGATTGTTCTTCCAGATTCTGCGAAAGAAAAACCACAAGAAGGTAAGGTAGTAGCTGTTGGTTCTGGTCGTGTAACGGAAAATGGTGAGAAAGTGGCGCTTGAAGTTGAAGAAGGAAACAACATTATTTTCTCAAAATTTGCCGGTACAGAAGTGAAGTATGAAGGTAAAGAATACTTAATTCTTCGTGAAAGTGATATTTTAGCGATTATCGGCTAAGTATGTAGCGAAGTACGTTTGGATAAATATCATATCATTTAAATATTCAGGGAGGTATTTTTCATGGCTAAAGAAATTAAATTTAGTGAAGATGCACGTCGCGCAATGCTACGTGGGGTAGATACACTTGCGAATGCAGTTAAAGTAACATTAGGACCAAAAGGTCGTAACGTTGTATTAGATAAGAAGTATGGTTCTCCACTTATTACAAACGATGGGGTAACTATTGCTAAAGAAATCGAATTAGAAGATAAATTCGAAAACATGGGTGCTCAATTAGTATCAGAGGTAGCATCTCAAACAAATGATGTTGCAGGTGATGGTACAACAACTGCTACAGTACTCGCTCAAGCAATGATCCAGGAAGGCTTGAAAAACGTAGCTTCTGGTGCGAATCCAGTAGGTGTGCGCCGTGGTATTGAAAAAGCAGTAGAGGTAGCTACAGAGGAATTACGTAAAGTATCTAAACCAATCGAAAGCAAAGAATCGATCGCTCAAGTTGCGTCTATCTCTTCTGGTGATAATGAAGTTGGTCAATTAATCGCTGAAGCTATGGAGCGCGTAGGTAATGATGGTGTTATTACTATCGAAGAATCAAAAGGCTTCAATACAGAGTTAGAAGTAGTAGAAGGTATGCAATTTGACCGTGGATACTCTTCTCCATACATGGTAACAGACCAAGATAAAATGGAAGCAGTGCTTGATGATCCTTATATCTTAATTACAGATAAAAAAATCAACAATATTCAAGAAGTATTACCAGTGCTTGAGCAAGTAGTTCAGCAAGGTAAACCATTATTAATGATTGCTGAAGATGTTGAAGGGGAAGCACTTGCAACACTTGTATTAAACAAACTACGTGGTACGTTTAATGTAGTAGCAGTGAAAGCTCCTGGATTCGGTGATCGTCGTAAAGCAATGCTTGAAGATATCGCTGTATTAACAGGTTCTGAGGTTATTACAGAAGATCTTGGACTTGATCTTAAAAATACAACGATTGACCAATTAGGTCGTGCTTCTAAAGTTGTAGTAACGAAAGAAAACACTACTATTGTAGAAGGCTCTGGAGATTCCGAGCAAATTGCTTCTCGTGTTGCTCAAATCCGTGCACAAGTAGAAGAAACTACTTCTGAATTTGATAAAGAAAAATTACAAGAGCGTCTTGCAAAACTTTCTGGTGGTGTAGCAGTAGTAAAAGT
>JACYYK010000410.1_pt2 | contig 15109 bp, 16 predicted proteins | sample 8236871 | NCBI WGS metagenome assembly JACYYK01 (sample SAMN14103087, study PRJNA606662) | landfill metagenome | isolation source: landfill solid waste inoculated with endophyte fungus Paravalsa indica | place: India:New Delhi, Okhla landfill site | collected 2017-11-05 | reverse complement strand
AGCGCCTTGGTCGGGATGCAGCCACGATGCAGACAGGTGCCGCCCAGCTTGTCCTTTTCGATGAGTGTGACGGAAAGGCCCAGTTCGGCCGCGCGGAACGCCGCGGCGTAACCACCGGATCCGCCACCAAGGATCACCAGGTCGGCTTCAGCGTCGGTCACTTCTCACTCCTCGGCAGGCAGTCTCGTACGTCGTCTCGTACGTCGTCGTCCGTACGGCCCACGTGTCGGGTGCACAGGCGCGGACGGCGCTCATGTCACCTCATCTTGTCACTTCGTCCGAACGGCGTGCGACCTAGTGCGGATGTGATGAGGTCGACGTCGCGTTGTGATCGGGATAATGCACAGTGCGAAGTGAAGGGAGTGTGGTCGCGGTGGGCCTGTTCGACGCGTTGCGCCGACGCAAAGGTGGCAAGAGCAGGGAAAACAAGGGTAGACCCGGCACGTTGCGCGGTGCGAGCGCGGCCGACACCGCCTACCTCGACCAGTGGGCCGCGAGCCATCGGGGTGTGGAGGCCTACGTGGAGCCGCGGACGACCGTCACCGAGACCACCGTCGTGCTCGTCGCACACGACGGCGAGTGGACGCGCCGGCGGATCGGCAGTCTCGACGCCGCTCAGCGGTTCGGGCGGAAGCGCTCGATTCCCGTCTACGAGGTGGCGAGGACGGGGTATCCCAAGCGGATGCGGGAGTACACGGAACGGCAGCGGGTGCTGCGCAAGAAGGCGCAGCGGGAGCGCGACGCGGAGTAGTCCGAACCGCTCCCGCGCGTGGTGCGGCTAGAGCGGCCGGTCCGGTTCCTCCGCGGCGAGCAGTAGGTCGCGGTGCTGTTCGAGCAGGGCTTCGACGTCCCGGTGGACGCTGCGTCCGAACACGGGGTCGTCGTCCAGCACCTCGCCGGTGCCGGTCCGCAGCACGAGTGCACCGGGGTCGGAGATCACCACAGCGCCGGGTGTGCCGTCCGGTGCGACGACGAGCGTGGTCAGTTCCGCGACGCCGCGCAGCCGGGGGAACACCACGTCGGCGGGCAGCCCGTCGCAGGTGGTCAAAAACCGCCGATAGCTTTCGGGCAGGATCCGACCGAGCCGGGCCTCCGCGGCGGCGATCTCCTCGGCCGACGCAGGAGGCGGCGCGGTGTCCGGGGTGCCGCGCAGCCACAGGATCTCGTCGATCAACTCACGCCACGACCCCGAGTCGCGCGTCGGGTGGGTCGCGGCGGCACGGTGTCTCGTGCCCAGCGCCGCGACGAGCGCGTCCACGTAGTGTGCGGCCCAGCCGTCGGGGACCGCGAGGGCCCCTGCCGCGAGCAGCCGGGCGAGGGGACGGGCCCCCGCGAGGGTCGCGACGTCGGGGCGCGGGAGGTCCCGGGCGTGTTCGGCCCACGAGTCGATCGCGGCCCGCGCGGCGTCGAGCTCGCCCGCGTCGGCGAGGGCCCAGGCCCGCTCGACCAGCTCCGCCAGGACCGCGTCGACCCCCCGCTTCTCCCGCAGCCTCGCGAGGTGGGCGCGGTGCGCGTTCTCCTCCGCCGCGAGATCGAGCGGAGTGAGGTCGCCCGCCCAGTCCGGAGCGTTCCGCCCGGACAGCAGCATCGCCCACGCCCGCGCGGCGACCGGATGGCTCACCAGGCGGGACGCCGATCCGCCGGTCGTGCGCTGCCAGTACCGGACGAGCCGGTCACCCTGGTCGGCCGCGCCGACGCAGAACACCAGAAGCGCCGCCCGGCCGATCTCGACGTCGACGACGTCGTCGGCCGCCGTGAGCACGGTGCGCACGGCGGCCTCGACGAAGTCCTCCGGCGGGGGAGTGGTCAGTGAGTCCATCCGGGAGGAACCGCTCGACTCGTCAGCCGACTCGGCCCGCTCAGCCGTTGTCGGCGATGTCGGCCAGCACCGCGGCGATGGTCCGCACCGGAACCCCGGTGCCGCCCTTGGCGGTGTAACCCCACGGAGCGCCGTCGTTGTAGGACGGACCCGCGATGTCGATGTGCGCCCACGGCACGTCGCCGTTCACGAACTCCCGGAGGAAGATGCCCGCGGCGAGCATGCCGCCCCAGCGCTGGCCGGTGACGTTGGCGAGGTCGGCGATCTTGGAGTCGAGACCCGACCGCAGCTCCTCCGGCAGCGGCATCGGCCAGCCGTTCTCACCCGTGGCCTGCGCGAGCTCGGCGACCCGGTCGCGGAAGTCGTCCGAGCCCATGATCCCGGCCGTGCGCTCGCCGAGCGCCACGACCTGCGCACCCGTCAGCGTGGAGGTCTCGATCAGGTAGTCGGGCTCCTCCTCGCAGGCCCGCGTGATCGCGTCGGCGAGGACCAGGCGTCCCTCGGCGTCGGTGTTGAGCACCTCGACGGTCTTGCCGCCGTACATGGTCAGCACGTCGCCGGGGCGGTACGCGGTGCCCGACGGCATGTTCTCCGCCAGCGGGATGTGCGCGACGACCTCGAGCGGGTACTTGAGCTTGGCCGCCAGCACCACGGACGCCAGGACGGCCGCCGCACCCGCCATGTCGGAGGTCATGCTGTCCATGCCCGCCGCGGGCTTCAGCGAGATGCCGCCGGTGTCGAAGGTGATGCCCTTGCCGACCAGCGCGACCTTCTTCTTCGCCTTCGAGCCGCGGTAGGCCACCCGCAGCAGCCGCGGCGGACGCGACGAACCGCCGCCCACTCCGAGGATGCCGCCGAAGCCCTTGCGCTTGAGAGCCTTCTCGTCGAGGACCTCGAACTCCAGGCCGTCGGCGTTGGCGAGTTCCTTGGCGCGGTCGGCGAAGGAGGCGGGGAACAGGTCGTTGGGAGGCGTGTTGACCAGGTCCCGCGCGGTGACGACCGCCTCGGCGATGGCGGAGGCGGCCTTCACGGTCGCTTTGTGCGCCCGCGTGGTGCCCTCGGCCGGAGCCGCCACGTCGATGGTCGCGGGCGGGGCCTCGCCCCGCTCCGACTTGTACGCGGTGAACGAGTAGGCGCCGAGCACGGTGCCCTCGACGGCCGCCTGCACGTCCAGTTCGGACAGCGTGGTCAACACTCGCTTGTGGCCGGTCAGCGAGCGTCCCGAGGCGCCGGCGGCCCGGCGGACCCGCTCGGGGGTGATGTCGTCGGCCTCGCCGAGCCCCACCGCGAGCACGATGCCGGCCGGAATGCGGCCCAGCGTCGGGACCTTCACGACCTCCTCGCTCTTGCCCGTCGCGCCGAGCGTGGCGAGGACCTCGGCGAGCGTGCCCTCGAACGCGGCGTCCACGGCCTCCGCGCCGGCGGCGAGCTCCACTCCGTCGGGCCCCTGCACGGTGCCCACCACGACCACGTCGGCGCGGGACTTGGCCAATGCCCCCTCGGAGTTCTCGGACAGGGACAGCTTCGGCACGCTCACGTCAGGCTCCTCTGTGTCAGCACGTGCGGACGACGCGCCCCCGGTTCGGGGCGACGCGCCGATCCGTCGATCTCACCCGCCATGCTATTGGCGACACCGGTATCCCCGCGCGGAGGTAGGTCAGCTCGATGGCATTCGCCGCAGGCCTGTTCGTCGTTCTCGCCGTGGCCGCGTCGGCGGCAGGCTGGTGGTCGCTCGCCGCACTGCCGTTGGCCGGTGCGCTCGCCTGGACGGCGGGCCTGCACCCGGACGCGCCGCGGGGACGGGTCGGTCGCGCGCTGACCGCGGCCCGCGAGTGGTGCCTGCTCGTGCTGTGTGCGACCGTCCCGGCCGCCTACGTCGCCCCCGAGCTCGCCTCGGTGTTCCCGTCGGGCGCCGCCTACGCGGTCGTGGCCCTCGCCGTCGTGCTCGTCACGGCGGGCGCGGACGCCGCCGGTGCGCGGGTGCCGGCACGGTTGCCGCGCTGGGCGGTGGGAGTGGGAGTTCTCGTGGTGGCCGCCTTCGTGGCCGTGTGTGTGGCGATCACTCCCGCGACCCCGACGTTCGCCGCGGTGCAACCACCGACGCCCGTGGGGCTGCTCGTGGCGGTGGTGGTGCTCGTGCCCCTCTTCGTCGAGCTGCGTGGGGCGCGGCTCGCCGTCGCGGTCGGGCTCGCGGCCGTGTTGGCGGGGGCCGTCCTGTACCAGCTCGGCCCGGTGCGGCTGGGACTGTCGTCGACGTCGTTGCGCGAGGTGCTCGTCGCGGCCGACGCCTCGGCGCTCACGACGCTGCTGGTCGTGGCGGCCGTCGTCGCCGGGCTGCTCGGGGCCCTGCGCTACACGGCCGCGCTGCGGCGGGCGGGCGCCGGAACCGCGCAGCAGGACGACGGGCGCGACAGGTGGAGCGTCGCCGCCGCGGGCGCTGTGACTCTGGCCGGCCTCGCCTCCGCCGTCCTCGGCCCGGCCGGTGCCGCGCAACTGGCCGGGGTGGTGGCACTCGCCGAGGTGGTCCATCGCCTCGCCACCCGGGGGCGCGAGTGACCCCGGGGACCGCAGGGTCGCGGGGTCACACCATCAGCAGCACGAGTCCGAACAGCACCAGCGCCACCACGGCGAGGCTGACCACCGACTTGGCGGCCAGGTCGCGGGGCAGCATGGCGCCGTGCCGCTCCTTCCACCAGACGAGCCCGAAGACGACGCCGATGAGGCTGAGGATGATCCCGAAGAACCCGATCATGACGTAGCCGACGAGGACGACCATGCCGCACGTGAAGGTGAGCAGTGCGGCGGCGGCGAACGCCTTGGCGTCCGAGGCGGGTCCGGCCGAGACGGCGTTGGGGGCGGAACTGGGCTGAGGCTGCGAGGTCACGGGGCACATCCTAGGGGCGTGCGGGGCTCTGGTGTGGTCGTCGGCGGAGTTATGCTGACGGCCATGACTACCACGATCCCCTTCAGCCACCGTCCCAGCACCCGTCCGGCATCGGCGGAGCGGGTAGCTGAGGTACTGGCGAAGCCGGGATTCGGGGTCCACTTCACCGACCACATGGCCACGGTGGAGTGGACGGAGGGCCAGGGCTGGCACGACGCGCAGCTCCGGGCCTACGAGCCGATCGCGCTCGACCCCGCCTCGGCCGTCCTGCACTACGGCCAGGCCATCTTCGAGGGGCTCAAGGCCTACCGGCAGCCGGACGGCACGGTGAAGGCGTTCCGGCCCGAGGTCAACGCCGCGCGGTTCCGCCGTTCGGCCCGCAGGCTGGCGATGCCGGAACTGCCCGACGAGCTGTTCCTCGGCTCGATCCGGGAACTGATCGCCGCGGACGAGCGGTGGGTGCCGACCCGGCAGGGCGACTCGCTCTACCTGCGTCCGTACCTGGTCGCCACGGAGGTCGGCCTGGGCGTCAACAGCCCGTCGTCCCGCTACCTCTACCTGCTCATCGCCTCGCCCGCGGGTTCCTACTTCGCGGGTGGCGTGAAGCCGGTGAGCGTGTGGCTGTCCACGGAGTACGTGCGCGCGGCGCCCGGTGGAACGGGTGAGGCCAAGTGCGCGGGCAACTACGCCGCCTCGTTCGTGGCCCAGGCGCAGGCCGTGGAGCAGGGTTGCGACCAGGTGGTCTGGCTGGACGCGAACGAGCGCCGCTACGTCGAGGAGATGGGCGGCATGAACCTGTTCTTCGTGTTCGGTTCGGGCTCCGACGCCCGGGTGGTGACGCCCGAGCTGAGCGGATCGCTGCTGCCCGGTGTCACCCGCGACTCGCTGCTGCGGCTGGCGTCCGACTTCGGCCACGAGGTCGAGGAACGCCGCATCAGCACCGACGAGTGGGAGAAGGCGGCGGCGTCCGGCGAGCTCACCGAGGTCTTCGCCTGCGGCACCGCTGCGGTGATCACGCCGGTCGGCCGCGTCAAGCACGCCGGTGGTGAGTTCTCGATCGGCGACGGCACGCCCGGCGAGATCACCATGAAGCTGCGCGACGAGCTCACCGGCATCCAGGAGGGCACGCGGCCCGACCCGCACGGGTGGATGCACACGCTCGGCTGACGATTCTCGACACGCTGACGAGGGCTGGGGACGTCGTCTCCCGGCCCTCTGTCACAGGGTGTGGTGGACGGTTGCCGCCATCGCGACCAGGGGAAGCACCATGACCGCTCCGGTCCCGGACCCTTCGGCGACACCCAGGTCCAGCAGCGGCTCCAGGTCGAGGTGTTCGAGCGCGAGCACGTGAGCCGGTTCGGTGCTGCGGTGCGCGGCCGTCCACCACGAACGCGCACCCGGAGCGAGCTCCTCGGCCAGCAGGGCGGCGGCACACACCGACAGTCCGTCGAGCAGCACGGGGGTCCGGCGCACCGCTGCCTGGGCGAGGAATCCCGCGAGGGCGGCGAGGTCGGCTCCACCGGCCGTGCCCACCAGTTCGAGCGGCTCGGTCACCACCGGCTTCGCTCGCCGCAGGGCGTCCCGGACGGCGGCTGCCTTGCGCATCCACGTGTTGTCGTCGATACCGGAACCGCGGCCGACGACGGCCACGGGCTCGGTGCCGGTCAACGCGGCGACGAGCGTGGCCGCGGGAGTGCTCGCGCCGGTGCCGAGTTCGGCGGGCACGAGGAGGTCCGCGCCTTCGTCCACCTCGGCGTCGGCAATCCGCTTGCCGAGGTCGACGGCCGCCTCGGTCTCCTCGGGCGTCAGCGCGTCCTCGCGGTCGACGGAGCCGGAGCCCCGGCGGACCCGGGACGCGGAGTGCTCGTCGTCGTCCACCGCGACGTCCACCACCCGGATCCCGGCGCCCGCGCGCTCGGCCAGAAGCCCGAGCGGTGTGCCGCCGGTGCGAAGCTCCCGCACGGCCTGTCGTGTGAACTCGGGGGAGCGGGCGGACACGCCTCGGCTCGCGACGCCGTGGTCGGCGGCGAACACGACGACCCGGGGGCGCTGCGGGGCGTGGGGTTCGGAGCGGCCCTGGCGGGCGGCGAGCCAGTCGCCGAACGCGTCGAGCCTGCCGTACCGGGGCCGGCTCGTCCGGCGTGGAACGTCGTCGGGACGGGGAACCTCGGCGAACTCGATAGGCACGGGCCTACCGTACCGGGACGGGCGTCCCGCAGGACCGACGTCGTCGGCGTCCGGCGACGGCGAACCGGGCGGCCTCTAAGATCGGTCGTCATGGTGGGTGGGCGGAGATCGCCGGGCGCGGCCGGTGTCGTTCTGGCCAGTGGCGCGGGAACGCGGGTCGGAGCGGCGACCAACAAGGTGTATCTCCCCCTCGCGGGCCGCAGCATCGTCTCCTGGTCGCTGGAGGCGTTCGCGCGGGCGGAGGGAGTCGACGTCCTCGTGTTGGTGACGAGACCCGTGGACGCCGACCTCGTCGAGCGGGTGTGCCGCGACGAGCTGCCCGGCACGGCCGTGGAAGTCGTCCATGGTGGACGGACACGGCAGGAGTCGGAGCTGTTCGCCCTGCGGCACCTGCGCACCCGCATCGAGTCGGACGCGATCGACACGGTGCTGCTGCACGACGGGGCGCGCCCGCTGGTGAGCACCGGTCTCATCGAGACGGTGCTGCGAGTGGCCCGGGAGTACGGCGGCGCGCTGCCCGGTCTCGAGGCCCACGACATCGTCGCCCTCGACGAGACGGGCGAGGCGGTCACCGCGCCCGAATCGGGGACGCTGGTGCGCGCACAGACCCCGCAAGGCTTCCGGGCCGCGCCGTTGCTCGGGGCCTACGAGAAGGCCGAGGCCGAAGGGTTTGTCGGCACGGACACGGCCTCGTGCATGGAGCGCTTCTCCGACCTTCCGGTGCGCTGGCTGGAAGGGGAGGAGAGCAACATCAAGGTGACCTACCCCCACGATCTGGTGATCGCCGCGCAGGTTCTCGCCGAGGGGGCGTGACCGGCCGAGTCCGCCCGGCCACGCCCGTCGGCCTCGTCGTCAGAGAACGGGGCTCTTCGTCAGGCCCGGGTCGCGCTCGACGACACCGTCGAGGGTCTCGTCGATGGCCTTCATGAGCTCGTCGTCGAGCTTCACGCCTGCGGCCTTCACGTTCTCGTGCACCTGCTCGGGGCGCGAGGCGCCGATGATGGCCGACGCCACGTTGGTGTTCTGCAGCACCCACGCCACGGCGAGCTGGGCCAGCGTCAGCCCGGCCTGCTCGGCCAGCGGCCGCAGCCCCTCCACCCGCGTGAGCACCTCGTCACGCAGGTAGCGCCCGACCATCTGCGCGCCGCCCTTCTCGTCGGTGGCACGGGAACCCGCGGGCGGCGGCTGGCCCGGCTTGTACTTGCCGGTGAGCACACCCTGCGCGATGGGCGACCACACGATCTGGCTGAGGCCCTCGCGCTCGCAGGTCGGCACGACCTGGTCCTCGATGACCCGCCACAGCATGTTGTACTGCGGCTGGTTGGACACGAACGGGATCTTCAGCTCGCGGGCGAGCGCGGCGCCGCGCGCGATCTGCTCGGCGTCCCACTCGGACACTCCGATGTAGAGGACCTTGCCCTGCCGCACCAGGTCGGCGAAGGCGGTCATGGTCTCCTCGAGCGGCACGGTGTGGTCGAAGCGGTGCGCCTGGTAGAGGTCGATGTAGTCGGTGCCGAGGCGCTTCAGGGAAGCGTGGGCCGACTCCATGATGTGCTTGCGGCCGAGGCCCTTGTCGTTCGGGCCCTTGGGGCCGGTGGGCCAGAAGACCTTGGTGAAGATCTCCAGGCTCTCGCGGCGCTGACCGGCCAGTCCGCGACCCAGCACGGACTCCGCCGCGGTGTTCGCGTAGACGTCGGCGGTGTCGAACGTGGTGATGCCGGCGTCGAGTGCGGCCTTGATGCAGGCGTGGGCCTGCTCCTCCTCCACCTGCGAAGCGTGGGTGAGCCAGTTGCCGTAGGCGATCTCACTGACGGAAAGGCCACTGCGGCCGAGACGACGAAACTCCATACCGCAAGACTAGCGGTTACTTGTTTCGCAACACTAACGACTTGACCCGCCGAGTGGGTCCGCCGACATCGTGTCCGCGACCTGCGAACGCTTGTTCGCGTCGCACGTCGCGGACACCCGTACGGGAAGCGCGGACACGCGTGCATGAGGCGCGGACACGCCGGGCTCAGTCGACCTTGTCGCCGGGCTTCACGCGGGGCTTGGGAACGCGGAGCTTGCGCAGCTGGCTCGCCCGCACGAAGGCGTACCAGCCGATCGAGGAACCGCGGATGTTCTCCTTCGGGAACTTCTCGCGCACCTGCCTGCTGATCCGCCTGCCGTTGAGGAAGCCCTCGATGATCATGCCGAGCAACATCACGGTGGTGAGCAGCGTCGCGTACTGCTGGACGACCATGATCGGCACCAGCAGAGTGATGAACACCACGATGGCCATCGGCATGAACAGGCCGAGCACGTTGCGGCGCGAGTCGACGAGGTCCCGGACGTACGCCTTCACCGGGCCGCGGTCCCGGGGCAGCAGGTAGCGCTCGTCGCCGGCGAGCATGCGCTCACGTCGCTCCTTCGCCGCGGCGCGCCGCTCCTCCTTGTTCACCGGGTTCTTCTTGCGCAGCTCACGGCTGCGCCGGATGGCTTCCCGGGTGGTTTGGGGCGGGGGAGCGACCGGGCCGCGCCGCCTGCCCTCGGCCTCACGGCGCTTGGGCGTGGGGCGGCCCTTGCCCGGGGTGTAGCCCTTGCGACGGGCTTCGGCCGAGTCGGCATCCTCGACGGTGGTGCCGGATTCGGCGGTGCCGTCTGTGGTGTCGGCCTCTTTGGTGCTCGAACGACGCAGGAACCTCACCTCACCAGGGTATTGCAGCGCACAGTCGGCATGTTCATCCGGTCGGCGAATGTGACACCATGGACCGTGGGAACAGAACGGGTATGCGGTGTGTTGGAGCCGATGCCCGCCTGAACCACGAACCGTGAGGGAGAGTCATGACGACCGCTGAGCAGACCGGCAACACCTCCGCCGACGCCGGCGAGGCGACACACGGCGTCACGCTGACCGAGTCCGCCGCCGCCAAGGCGAAGGCGCTGCTCGACCAGGAGGGTCGGGACGACATGCACCTGCGCATCGCCGTGCAGCCCGGTGGCTGCGCCGGCCTGCGCTACCAGCTCTTCTTCGACGAGCGCACGCTGGACGGCGACCTGTTCCGCGAGTTCGACGGGCTGCGAGTGGCCGTCGACCGCATGAGCGCTCCGTACGTCGAGGGCGCCGAGATCGACTTCGTCGACTCCATCGAGAAGCAGGGCTTCACGATCGACAACCCGAACGCCGGTGGCTCCTGCGCCTGCGGCGACTCCTTCCACTGAGCCGTCTTCAGGGCCTGTCCTCAGGCCTACGGTCAGCCGGGTCACCGATCGACCTCACCGCTCCCAGAGCCGCGCTCGTCCGAGTGCGACGGCTCTGGGAGCGTTGTTGTTGCGAGGTGCGGCGGGAATCATCCGCACGCGAGTTCGGCGACCCGGCGGCGTAACGCCGCCGNNGGCCTCGACGCGGCCCTCGCGGGTACCGCTCTGACGCCGGAAGACCCGAGTTACGAGGACGTCCGCGCGGTCTTCAACGCGATGGTGACCGCCCGTCCCGCGGTGATCGCACGCTGCGCGACTCCCGACGACATCGCGACAGCGCTCGCCTTCGCCACCGACCACGATCTGGAGGTGGCGGTCCGTGCGGGTGGCCACAGCGTGTCCGGAGCCAGCCTCGTCGACGGAGGGCTGGTGGTGGACCTGCGGCCGATGCGGGACGTCGGCGTCGACGCCGGGCGCCGCACCGTCACCGTCGGAGGCGGTGCCACGTGGGCGGACCTGGACGCGGCGATCCAGCCGTATCACCTCGCCACCACAGGCGGGCGCGTGTCCACCACCGGCGTCGCGGGCTTGACGCTCGGTGGGGGATCGGGCTGGTTGGAGCGGCGTTTCGGGCTGTCCTGCGACAACCTCCTCGCGGTGGAGCTGGTCACCGCCGACGGGCGGCAGGTGCACGTGGACGAGAAGAGCACACCCGAGTTGTTCTGGGCGCTGCACGGAGGCGGCGGCAACTTCGGTGTGGCGACGTCGTTGACCTTCGCCCTGCATCCGTTGCCGGAGTTCTGCATCGCGTTGCTCGTCTGGCCCGCGGAGCAGGGGCGTGCCGTGTCCCGGCTCTACCGTGATCTGCTGGACGGTGCGCCGGAGGCCGTCGGCGGCGGCGTGATCTACCACACGGCCAAGGCCGACGATCCTGTGCCACCGGAGCTGGTGGACACCCTCTGCTGTGCGGTGCTGGTGACCTACACGGGGCCGATCGGCGAACTGCGCGAGTTCATCGCGCCGCTGCGCGCGGCCGAGCCTTGGGGCGAGTTCGTGTCCGAGGTCCCGTACGCCGAGTTCCAGCGCATGCTCGACGACCCGCCCGGCCAGCGCAACTACTGGTCGGACGAGAACCTCCGCGAGCTGCCCGACGAGGCCCTCGACCGGTTCTGCGCCCGCGCCGGGGAGATGCCCGTGCCGTCGGCGTCCCAGCAGCTGCTCTTCCCGTGGGGTGGCGCGATCTCCCGTGGGCGTGCGTGGCCGGGCTTCGACCGCGGCGCGGCTTGGGCGGTGCATCCGTTCGGCGTCTACCCCGACCCGGCCGACGACGCCCGGGTGAGGGCCTGGTCACGCGGTCTGTGCGCCGACGTCCGTCCCTGGGGCACGGGTGACGCATATCTCAACTTCATCGGTGACGAAGGACACGACCGGGTCGTGGCGGGCTTCGGCGAGCGCAACTACCGGCGACTCGCGGAACTCAAAGGCCGATACGACCCGGACGACGTCTTCCACCGCTGGCACGACATCCGGCCGTTGACTACAGCTTGACCGGGTAGTGCGGCTCCGGGACCTCGGGCTTGATGCGGTGCTCGACGAAGATGCCGTGCCACAGCATGAAGACCAGCAGCGCCCACAGCCGCCTGCTGTGGTCGAGCGTGCCGTCCTTGTGCTCCTGCAGCATCGCCAGGATCGCCTGCTTGTCGAGCAGCTCGTCGGTCTTGGAGTCGTTGACGATGCCGCGCGCCCATTCGTACATGTCGGTCCGCAGCCAGTGGCGGATCGGCACGGGGAAGCCGAGCTTGCGCCGGTTCAGCACGTGGGCGGGCACGATGCCGTCCAACGCCCGCCGCAGGGCGTACTTGGTGGTCTCCCTGGTGATCTTCTGGTCCAGGGGGATCGTCGACGCGACGCGGAACACCTCCGCGTCCAGGAACGGCACTCGCAACTCCAGCGAGTTGGCCATCGTCACCTTGTCGGCCTTCACGAGGATGTCGCCGCGCAGCCAGGTGAACAGGTCGACGTGCTGCATGCGCGCCACCGGGTCCCAGCCTTGGGAGAGCTCGTACCAGGGTGCGGTGACGTCCCGGTGGCCGATGCCCTCGCGGAACGTGCGCAGGATCGGCCGCAACTGGTCGTCGCGGAACAGACGCGCGTTGCCGTAGTAGCGCTCCTCCAGCGACAACGCTCCCCGGCGCAGGAGGTCCTTGCCGCGGGTGCCCTCGGGGATGAACGTGGACGCCTTGCCGATGAGCTTGCGAACGCCGCCGGGGACCTTCTCGAACGGCGCGAGCGACAGCGGCTCACGGTAGATGGTGTAGCCGCCGAACAGCTCGTCCGAGCCCTCGCCGGACAGCACGACCTTGACGTGCTTGCGCGCCTCACGCGCGATGAACCACAGCGGCACGAGCGCCGGGTCCGCCACCGGGTCGTCGAGGTACCAGACGATCAGCGGCAGGGTCTCCATCATCTCCTCGGCGGAGACGGTGCGCACCACGTGCTTGACCCCGATGGCCGCGGCGGACTCGGCCGCCACGTCCACCTCGGAGTAGCCCTCGCGCTCGAAACCGGTGGTGAACGTGATCAGGTTCGGGTTGTGCTCCTTCGCCAGTGCCGCGATGGCGGTGGAGTCGATGCCGCCCGACAGGAACGAGCCCACCGTGACGTCCGCGCGCATGTGCTTGGCGACCGAGTCGCGCAGCACCTCGGCGATGTTCTCGTGCAGGGCCGCCACCTGCGCCGCACCCGACACGGGCTGCGCGCGGAACTCGGGGGAGAAGTAGCGCTCGATCCTCGGCTCCCCACCGGGCGACACCGTGAACGAGGTTCCGGACTCGACCCGGCGGATGCCCTGGTGCAGGGACTCGGGCTCGGGGACGTACTGCAGCGTCAGGTAGTGCTGCAGGGCGGTGCGGTCGAGCTCCTGCGCGATGCCCAGGGTGTCGGTGAGCTCCAGCAGGCTCTTCTTCTCGCTCGCGAAGGCGACGCCGTCGGGGCCGGACGCGTAGTACAGCGGCTTGATGCCGAACGGGTCGCGCGCACCGAAGAGAATCTGGCGCTCCGAGTCCCAGATCAGGAACGCGAACATGCCGCGGAGGCGGCCCACCGCCGCGGTGCCGAGGTAGTGGTAGGCGGCCACGATCGCCTCGGTGTCGCCTTCTGTGGCGAATTTCGCACCGTGTTCTTCGGCCAACTCCTCGCGCAGTTCGAGGTAGTTGTAGATCTCACCGTTGAAGTTGATGGTGTAGCGCGTGGGGTTGTCCTCAGGGCCCCAGGTCAGGGGCTGGTGCGAGTGCTCGAGGTCGATGATGGCGAGGCGGTTGAAGCCGTAGACGACGCGGCCGTTCGCCCAGGTGTCGGTCTCGTCAGGGCCGCGATGCCGCTGGCAGCGCAGGGCACGGCCGACGGCCTCCCGCGCCTTCGCCGCGTCGTCCTCACTGCCACAGACCAGTCCAAGCAGGCCGCACACGCCGTTTCACACACCCTTTGTTCGTCAAAGCCTTGAGTCGTAAGTCGCAAGTATGCCGGGGAAGGCGGTGACGCCGCTGTCCCGGGTCTCGGCTAGAGTCCCATTCGTTGCAAGGATCGGGCGAGGAGGCATCACGGAGTGGGCGTTTCTGAGCGCACCCGGGGCACACGACGAGGCAAGGCCGGCAAGCTAGCGGCGCTCGCCGCGCTCGTCGCTTTGACGGTCACCGGTTGCTCGGGCGAGGAAATTCTGCGGTTCGGGTGGCCCGACGGTGTCACGCCGGAGGCCGACAAGATGCGCACCTTCTGGACCTGGGCGGTCGTGGCAGCGCTCGGTGTCGGCGCGATCGTGTGGGGACTCATCTTCTGGTCGATGGCATTCCACCGGAAGAAGAAGGGCAAGAACGAGCCCCTGCCGAGGCAGTTCCAGTACAACGTGCCGCTGGAACTCTTCGTGGTCGTGCTGCCGGTCGTCATGGTCTGCGTCCTGTTCTTCTTCACGGCGGTCACCGAGCAGTCGGTGCTGGCCGAGGAGGACGACCCCGACGTGGTGGTGGACGTCACCGGGTTCCAGTGGAACTGGGAGTTCACGTACCCGGAGGAGCAGGCCGAGAACGGTCAGCCCGTCACCACGGTCGGTAGCTCCAGCGAGATTCCGCTGATGGTCGTCCCGACGGACCGGAGGATCCAGTACAACCTGGTGTCCACCGACGTCATTCACTCCTTCTGGGTGCCGGAGTTCCACTTCAAGCGGGACGTCTTCCCCCACCCGGACAAGAACAACCAGGACAACTCGTTCCAGAACACCATCGACCAGGAAGGTGCCTTCGTCGGCCGTTGCGCCGAGCTGTGCGGCACCTACCACGCGATGATGAACTTCGAGATCCGTGCTCTGTCGCCGGACAAGTACGACCGGTACATCGAGCTGCGCAAGCAGATCAACCCGGACACGGGGCAGCCGAACACCGCCGCCGAGGCTCTGTCGATCATGCAGGGCGAAGGCTGCGACGAAAAGCTGTGCAGCCCGGTCGCCACGACCACGAGCCCGTTCTCGACCGACCGCACCCTGCGGACCGCGTCAAACTGAGCCGGGCCTCGAGAAGTGACCCAGCGATCGAGTAAGAAGGACACACGCTCATGAAGGTCGAAGCTCGGGTTTTCGACATCGTCGCGATCTTCGGTTTGGTCGTCGCGGTGGTCTACGGGGTGCTCACCGCCCAGATGACCGACGACGGCATCGAGCCGATCGGCACGATCGCGCTCCTGCTCTCCGGTGGCCTGGCGCTGCTGGTCGGCAGCTACTTCCGGTTCGTCGCCCGCCGGATCGAGCCGCGTCCCGAGGACCACGAGGACGCCGAGATCAGCGACGGTGCCGGGGAGATGGGCTTCTTCAGCCCTGGCAGCTACTGGCCGATCGGCGTCGCCGCGGCGGCAGCGCTGCTCAGCATCGCGCTGGCGTTCTGGCAGCCCTGGCTGATCATCGTCGGTATCGTGGTCGTCATCATGTCGGTCGCGGGCCTGGTGTTCGAGTACCACACGAGTCGCAGCCACTGACCGTTCGATCGTCGCGATCC
>JACYYK010028684.1_pt1 | contig 15120 bp, 13 predicted proteins | sample 8236871 | NCBI WGS metagenome assembly JACYYK01 (sample SAMN14103087, study PRJNA606662) | landfill metagenome | isolation source: landfill solid waste inoculated with endophyte fungus Paravalsa indica | place: India:New Delhi, Okhla landfill site | collected 2017-11-05 | reverse complement strand
GAAATTATTACGCTAAGATAACAGAAAATAGGTCTTTATACCTAGTATAATTATCAGGATTTTCCGCTTTATCTTTCAGAAAATTTTGGTAAATGAATAATAATTTATGGGAGATGGAAATTTAAGCTTAATTCTTATTAATATGCATCCCTTATACATTTTTCTGTAAATTTAAACGTTTTCAATATTAAGGGAATGTAAAGGACGACCATAATAAATAGAACATGATATAATAGATAACAACTTTTTGGAAAGGTGACCGATCATGCACAAACTAAAGAACAAGTGGATATTCTTAACTCTGAATCTCCTATTAACCCTGCTACTATTTTTCTTTTTTGCTCCTCAATACAGTTTAAAGGGTATCATTAACACATTGTTTTATATAGATTTTCTATATTTAATGCTGTTTCTTATCATGTATGTAATGAAAGGACGTTTTTTTGATGGTGTTACTTTTGGATTTCGACGTTTTCGTGCAGTCATGTCAAAAAATCCAGATTATTTAGATGACTGGCAGGAGAGGGCAATGCCATCGGAAATTATTAACGAGACGTTTTACGCATTTATTAAGTTTCAAGCTGTTTCGTTGCTTTTTATCATGGTATTCCTTCTAGGTATATATTATTTATAAATATGTACGTGTCACTCGCCTTTTTACTGAACGTTAAAGTAAATGTGTCTAAGATTAACGAGTCTGGGCTAGATTGAAATCACGTACCTTTTATGTAGGGAAGTCAAGCATATTTATATTCAGATTGATTGTTCATACATAGAATGTGTATAGGGATGATGAATTGTACAGTTCGCTATAAATGTACAGTTCACTATTTTTTATTAACTTTTCGGTCACTAAGCGGTGTTGCTTGGTGACCTTTTTGTGTTTTGTGTCGGTTTTCTGACTAATACAGTATTGCTATGTGACCGGTTTCTTTCATTAGGCAACCGTCTCGGATTCATAAACTATCCCTATGTATCTGGTTTTTGTTTTATTCTCTGGTGTTCGGGTACTTAGGCAGACTCTATGTGACCGATTTTGGCTTTTCCTCCTTGTTTCAGGGTCATAGACATCCTAGCCACGACCTATCTACCCAGTTTTTTCCTCATTCTCTCTGTTTCGGGTTCATTGACAAACCCTTATATCCTTCTCAAATCCAGTATAGAAAGATGCCCCACGCCTCCTATATTTAATATTCATCCTCTTTACGCAAATAAGAGCAAACAACATATCCTACTGATTTTGCTGCTACAATTAAAGCATCCTCGTCGATATCAAATTTTGGGTGATGGTTGAAGTATGGTTCTTTGACGCCCTTTGGTGTACACCCAATATAAAAGTAAGACCCAGGCACCTTCTCTAAGTAATAGGCAAAATCATCAGAAGGGGCCATTTTCGGGAATTCTTTTACTTCTTTTATATTTTTGTCCTTAACCTTAGACAAGGTATTTGCTACAAACGACGTCAATTCAGGATTGTTGTATAGTGGAGGATAGTCCGGTTCAAAAGTAAGCGCACAGCTAACGCCGAATAATTCTTCAATCCCTTTTACTATTCTGTGAATTTCCTTGTTGATAACTTCCTTCGTTTCCTTATTTGAATAGCGTATATCCCCTTCGATTTCGATACTATCTTTGATTACATTAAAACTTCCCTTCCCGTCAAATGAACCAATGGTCACTACACCTGCGTTAAATGGATCAATTCTGCGACTCACAATGGTCTGTGCAGCGGTAACAAAATAGGCTCCAGCAACAATCGCATCATTGGCTTTATGTGGAGAAGATCCATGTCCCCCGCTCGCTTGAACACGAAGCTTAAAATAGGCACGTCCATTAAAAGAGTATCCACTATGATAGCCAACAGTTCCAGCAGGAGCCATAGGTAAAACATGTATTCCAAAAATCGCATTTACATCGTCTAGAAATCCTGCTTCTACTATGGACTTTGCGCCACCAGGCGGTACTTCTTCTGCATGTTGATGAATAATTTTGATCGTACCATGAATCTTATCCTTTAATTGAATAAGACAGTCCGCTAAAACGAGTAGGTATGCTGTATGTGCATCGTGACCACAAGCATGCATCACACCTTCCTTTTTAGACTTAAAAGGGACATCCAGTTCTTCGTTAATCGGTAATGCATCAAAGTCCGCTCGAAGTGCAACAGTTTTACCAGGTTTTCCACCTTTTATCGTAACTACAATTCCATAACCGTTACCTGCATTTGTAACAACTTCCACGTCCTTGTCTTTATAAAAGTCAGCAATATAGGTTGCTGTTTGTTCCTCTTCAAATGATAGTTCCGGATTTTCATGTAGATACCGGCGTATATCAATCATTTCACTTTCTCTTTCTTCTAACATCTTCATTAATTGATCTATCATTACATACATCTCCTTTCCATTCAAAACGGGACTATCTATAACTCTGTTGCGATTTTTATTTGCCCTTTTCACTTTTTAGAAGCATTTGGGACAAGTAGGATAATGGATAATAATGAGACAGTAGCGAATATAACATTAGCAATAATTCCGACTGTTGCTGCAGTATGAACAGAAGCTACCGTTACTACTGTACCATATACAGTTGCAGAAATTGCAATTCCAAAGGCGTTACCTAATGAGCTGGCCATCTTATAAATTCCGGAGGCTTCCCCTACCTTTTCATCTGGTGCTGCAGATACTGCTGTGTCGGTAGATGGCGTTGCATACATTCCAAGACCTAAACCAAATAAAATAAATCCAACAAATACAGTGATGGTGTATATAATACCCGATAAGAATGTCAATCCCATTAAAGCCACACCGATTAACGTAATGGCAGATCCCCAAATCATTGGTTTCTTTGCACCTGTCTTTTGCATCAGTTTTTCACCTACACGTATCATCGCTAATACAGCAACTAAATACCCTATAGATAGTAACCCTGATTGAAATGCCGTAAAACCACGTCCCACTTGCACATACGTATTTGCCACGATTAATGTACCAGCGACAGCATTCAGCAGGAAATTTGAAACAGTTGCACCGGTGTATGGTTTATTTTTAAATAACTGAAAGTCAATGAGCGCATTCGTTCTGCTTGCCTCATATTTCACAAAAACAACAACTCCTATAATAGATACTACTGCTAAAATAATGGTTGTTAAACTTGTCCAACCTAAATCAGCACCTTGTGTAATGAAAATATTGATGGCAAGCATAGTAATAATGAAAATTCCCAATCCACCAAAATCGAACTTAAATTTGCCCGTTATATCTGCTTTGCTTTCCGGTACTTCCTTTATCAATATCATCGCGAGTAAGGCGAAAAGGATAGAGAATATAAATATCCATTTCCAACCCATATATGTTGCAATTGCACCACCTGCAAACGAAGTGATTCCAGAACCTCCCCAAGAACCAATGGACCAATAACTTAAGGCGCGTTGTCTCTCTGCCCCTTCAAAATACGCTTTCATTAAAGCAATTGTTGCCGGCATTATACATGCTGCAGATAAACCTTGTAGTATTCGCCCAATTATTAAAAAAATCGAACCTTGTGCGAGTACGAGAAGTAAGGAACCAAGAACGCTTAAGCTTAAGCCTACATATGTAACCTTCTTTCTTCCTACCCGATCGGCCAAGCCACCAGCAACAACAATAAACATACCAGAAAATAATGAAGTTAAACTAATCGCGATGTTTAATGCCCCTAATTCAACACCTAAATCCTCCTGTACATCTGGAACAATATTTACCATCGCTTGGGCAAATAACCAAAAAGTAATGACCCCGAACACAATTCCAATAATCAACCTATTTGTCCCTTTATAGCTGCCAGCTTCCATACTTCTCCTCCAATAATATGAATAACATATTTATAGATTTAAGCTCGCTTACTCGTAGCCGTTTTTTCCATATTGTTCTAGCAGTTTACATAAAAAAAATCGTTCGTTCACTTTTATGCTGATTGTTAAGCCCTTGAATATATCCTTACCCAAAGAAAAAGAACCAATGCATTATACATCGGCTCAACATCTCTCGATCAACCTATTTATTAGGTCTAAATATAAATAGAATTCTAACAACCTGACTGATACTCTTCATATTAAGTTAAGGTTTTTTAATCCTACACCTTGCATTTTCTAACAAGACTTTATATAATGATAAAAATTCAATATTCCTAGCAATGATAAAGGCGTAGTACAATTGCCCTCTGATTTCTAGAGAGCTTGTGGTTGGTGAAAACAAGCATCAAGGTAAATTGGAATTGGACTTTGGAGCTTATTAAATGTTTAAGTGATTCTGCATAGGCAGAATAATAAGGGTGGTACCGCGGGGCATGTGTCACAAAACCACAAAACTTTTTAATTAAAGAAGATAGTCTTGAGTACATTATTATAGAGTTTACGGTTAGAAGCGGGTGATTATTCACCGCTTTTTTTTGATGAAAAAACTCTACTATTAGCAATTACAGTACCGTCTAGAAAGAAAAAAACAATTTTTAAACCATAGGAACTCAAATTATAGAGGTAAATTAGGTCGTTCTAAAACAGCAAACAAAAACGCCCAGAAAAATCTGAGCGTCCTTATCTAATGATTTTTATCTACTACATTCTCAGGAATATAAATTTCAATTTTTAGATAGTATAATGGTAAACTTTTCTTATTTAACTTACATTGCAAATAACGGAGCAAGTATTCTTCTAAAATTCTGATTGATTTTATCCTCAGTTTGTAATTTTGAGATACCCCAGATAGTTGATAAATATTCAACAACTAATGAAACATTATATGGTTCAGCTGGAAGACTATTAACTTTTATAAAAGGACCATCAGTCTCTGTTAAAATCCTTGTTGGGGGAATTCTTTTAACTATTTTCAAACCAGATTTAGAATTTATCATAGCAGTATTAATAGAAAAATAGTGCCCTTCATTTAGAATATGCTCAATTAAAGATAATGGTCCAGTATACCAATGAAAAACCACTGGTGATGTCTCATGTTCTTTTAAGATATCAAGTACAGCCCTTTCCGCTTTACGAGAATGAATTGTGATAAACCGGGGGCGATTTTTAATATTTTCTAAAACAAAGTTAAAACTATTAATTTGTACCTGTTTATTTTTTAAATGTTGCTTTGAAAAATCTAGTCCTATTTCACCTATATAAGAAGTTTTGTCAACTAATTCTTTAAATAAGCGTAATTCACTTTTATGATGACTTCCAGCCATAAGTGGATGTAAGCCTAGTGCCAAACGCACTTTTTTGTAATCTTTAAGATGAGGATATCCCATTTTAAAGTGACTAGGCAAATTTGTTACTGCGATAGTTCTTATATTTCCATTCTCAGCTTTTTTAGCTACCTCATGTGGGTTACTAAATAAATCTATATGACAATGAGTATCTATCATATTTTTACCTGCCTATAATTCCAGATTTTTCTTTTAAAACATCATTTCCTTTATCTGAAATCAATTTTTTAACTTCTTCTACAGACCTGACAACTAAATGAGAGTAAATTAATAATTCATCATCAGGAATTTTGCCACTTGCAACTAGTAATCTTGCAATCTCCATATTAGAGTACCCTTTTTTTATAAATGAAGTGTACGCACGTAGGTCTGCAGGAGTTTGCAAATTCGAATCTAATACAAATTGATTGGAGCAAAAATCTATGCCATACATTTCATTATCCCATTCTAACTTATGCATAGAAGCCCTTCTATAAATGCATGGAATACAGACACCACAACCTTTTGCATTTCGATTTTCCCAATTTCGTGTATGTCCCCTTTTCCCACATGAAACAGTCAGTGGTGCTATTTTCTCAATTAAATAACGGTTTTTACAATTACCTAATGCCTCTCCCTTTGTTTTATATTTTAACGGATTATCTATTGCATTATTAACACCAAGACCGACTAGTACATCCTGAAAAGATTTTATGAAATATGGGTGAGTAGTACGCGTACTGCAAGATCCTCTCCTCGATGGTGTTAAAGGAGGATTTAATGAAATCACTCCGTTTTCAGGTATTAGTAAAGGTGTATCAGGACTGACATTATTCGCAGCAAAAATACCTAGTCCCAAAAATAATAGTGATCTACTTCTAAACGTTGTCTCATCACCACTCTGATCTTGACCAACTTTTATTTGAAAAAAGTCTACTCGATCCCCATATGTGTTTTTAAGATTATTAAAAACACTATTCTGATCTGATTTTGGCCCTGAAACATGTGGATCGTAATGACCTACTAAAAGTAAGTTATTTTCTGGATTATTTTCTAAATAATCTATTACCCCTATAAGTGAATCTAAGCCTCCAGAGAATAATGATACTGCACCATAATGCTTATGGGTATAATCACCTTCTTCTTCTCGAGATTGACATATTTCACCAGTATGTTGCCTAAAGCTAAGAGTCCAATTATCCCCTGTTAAAAAGGATAGACATGAAACTAGTTTTTGATTAATACTTTCCCACAATAAAGGGTTATTAACAGGAATTTGTAAATTTAAGTCTCTTGTCCAACAATCAGAAGCATGATTTTCTCTTGAGATCATTTTATCGACTATATAAATAACTGATGTAAATAAAATTAAATCAGGTGTTATTGTGTTTTGACCGTTATACATAGAAACAAGTTCACGATAATTTATATTTAGGCTGCATAAGTGCCCTAGTTCATGATTCAAACCAATTTTTACAAAGCCAGTATCTTCCTGTATATTTCCAATTTGTACATCTAATTGCATTTTTATTCCCCTCCAAAGATATAGAGAGTTTCCTCTAAAATTTCCGAAGCCACTTTTTGTCCTTCAGTACCTGTCCAATCTACCTGTGCAATATCCTTTTCTAACTGGAATGAATCTACACGTGACACTAAGAATTCTTTAATACCAGATAGAAATGAATCTGCTTGTTCTTCTCCAACTCTAGTTACCAAACGTTCATAAAAGACTCGACAAAATTGTTCATATAAATAGTAAGAAAAGAATTTTGAAAAAAGATTCTTCAAATCACTAGTGGTAAACTTTTTATCAAATACATCTTCAATAACTTCAGTATCATCAGTAATTCCCTCAGTATATTCCCATAAAAGGGTTGTTAGAGCGTTCCTTGAGTCTACATCATCTATAGTACTTGAAGATTCGCTAAAAAAGTCTATTAATTTATTAGTAACTTCGAATACATTCTTTCCTTCTAGGTTTCCTAGTTCAAGGAATTTGTATGCTTCACGGAAACCCATCTGATCAATCAGCGAAGCAAATCGTCCTATNNACATTTACCGCAGATTTCCCACCAATTACTCCCCGACCATTACTAATGCTATTTGCTCCACCACTTGCTTGAATATATTTTCTGATTATATTCTGAGACCTTTCACTATTAGGTCTCCCTTCTTTTGCTTCTCTTGTTATGTCACCTTTAACATCACCCCACTGGGGCGTGGAGGGTGCTTCATACCCTTTTGAAGTCCCCATTTCATTCCACCTCCCAATCTATTAAAGCTCTTCCAACGGGTTTCTCACTATTATTTTCTTTTAGCCAATTCATCACTGGGGCCATTTCACCTTTTATCTGAGGCTTCGCTTTAATTAGATTTTTCAAATCTATCACTGCTGCCACCGGTACATCATGCGGTGGACATTTATAAACTGTGTTTATTAATTTTTCTAAACTCCCCTGAACCCCCTCATCTATTAATCTTCTAATTGCTTTGAAACCAGCTATTTCCTTTGGATTACGAATTACATGCGAACTTAATAAATCCAGTAAAATGTCTATTTCATCTTGGTTCAAATCCTTAGATTTCCTAATGGATTGATTCACCTTACCTTCATTTCCAGATATTAATCCTTCAAGTACGGTCCTTACTATTGGTGGAACCATTGATAAACCAGAAAAGGTAGAAGATAATTTATCACGTGCAATCCAAAAATAGTCACGTAAATCAATATTAGTGAGATGCGGCTCCATTGAAAGCCATTTCCTTATAAATGAATTTGACCATTGACTATCAATTTTTTTAGCCTCATCTTCATTATTGACATCTCCATTTGGTGGAGTTAAGATTTCTTCTAACTTTACTATTTGTTCAGGGTGTCCTTCACTTTTAGATTGCCAGTTAAATAATTGCTGAAAATTTTCTCTATAGGTATATTCTAATACCATAAGTTTAACTAAAATATCGTCCCTAATATTATCTAGGTAAGCAACTTCTGCTAGTTGTTTCCTAAGGGTGTAAGCATTTAAGAACCTTTTAATTTGTCTAGGATTACCTTTTAACCCTTCGGTTATTAATGGTGATATCCTTGAATTAGAAATTAAACTTTGTATAAGTTTATCTGGCAACTCATCTCTTTCGCAAACTTCCAGAACCGATGAGTACCCAAATGTTGCATACCTATTATTACTCTGCTGTTCTTTACAAGCACTTAAAATTTTACTATAAATCTCTTTATCTTCAATATCTCTTTTACAAAAAAGCAGGGTCATATATGTTTCTACTTCAGCCGGTGACATACGTGGTAAATGGTAAGGTACCTGAATTAACTTTTCTAGGTAATCATTTATTAAAGAGTCATTATCACTTTCTCCGTTATTAAATTTTCTCACATTTAAGTTATTGTATCTTTCTTGTATAGCATGCTTTACAATTCGTGGATCAGCCCCAATAACAAATGCAGTTTTATCAACATTTAGGAAAAGCTTAATTGCTTCTAAATTATCAATAATTCTTTCAGGAGAGCAACGATCTAAATCATCTATAAGAACTACAAGTGAAGAAATTTCAGTTTCTTCTATCATTTCAGCAAACCTATCACGGAATGTCCTAACATCCATATGTACTTCATCTTGCTTTTTTACTATTCCTTCGATATTTATTTTACTAAAATCTATACCTTTCTCTGATCCTTCTCCATTTTTAAATATCTGTGGTATTAAAGAGAGACCACCTGTTAGGTAAGCAGATAAAGCTGGTAGACCTATTTCCTTAACTCCAACTTGGGCCATTCGCATCCAATCTACTGATTCCATTAAGGATGTTACTTTTTCTTTAACTTTAGGACCAAATTTTTTATGGTTTTTAATTTGTTCCAATACCTCATCTAAAATTGCAGCCTTTGCATCATCATAACCCTCAAACATCCAACCATTGAAATACACACAGAGAATGTTTTCGTATTTTTCCTTTTCTTCTCCTTTATCATAATTTTCAGGATTAAGATCATGTTCTAACATCTTCATTATACTAGTTTTACCACTTCCCCAATCTCCGAACACACCCATTGTAACAGGCAATAAATCAGGATTAGTGACCACAGATTTAATTAAATCTTTATGTACATTAAAACCTATTAAGTCATTAATTGTTTCATTATCTGACCACATACATTTCCCCCCTAAGAATAAAGTAATTGTAAATAGTTATTATAATTATACCACCCCTAACTTTTACGTCTAATAATTATCCATTGGGATTTTACAGCAATGAAGGTTATATGCACTGAAGTAAATACAAAAATATTGAAAAAGACTGTTTTTAGCCATTATTCTACTAGATTATAATCAGGCATAGCTTGGCTAGAAAAACACAATAAAATCTTGAGATAGTTGATTCTTTCAGAAATGATTCTAGAAAAATTAAACATTGATGTTTATATCGTTTAATCTGCGACATCATACTGTAGAAGTAGCACCTTTAACCATCAATATATTGTCATCAACAGGCACTTCTATAAAAGGCTCAAAATATGCCATATTTCCCGTTTTTGGACTGTTTGAGCCATTTAAAAATAAATGTTGATTTTTTTCGGGTATCTTGTAATTTCTTCTTTTTTTTAATATCTGAGATGATAGTAAAAACTATTTCCATGATACGAAATTAAGTGAAAAAAATGATTGAACCTGAAAAAAATGAAATAAATGAACGATTAGTAACCGTTAATAACCATTTTAAACATTACTAACAGTTAATATCATTATAATGGATTTAAATAGTTATAAGGGTTACTAACTGTTTTAATGATTATAAAAATCACTAATAGTTATAATGAAAATAAACCTTTTATAATCATTAAAATAGCCAGCCTATGATAAGCTGACTTCATTTACTTTCCTTATTTCATTAGTTCTATTAATTCCTTTTGCGAAAATGATATATACTCGGCTCCTACTACTGGTAAATTACTAAGAATAAGTACTTTGGCTGGAAACCTATTGACCCTTGCTCGTCCAATTGCCTGCAATAACTGACTTTCTACCAGATAGAATTGTACTTCTTTTAACAAAGAATCATCACCGTATGTAGTAAAATAGAATCGTAGCCCATTCCTTTCTACTGGGATATACTCCATTCTACTTTCCTCTAGGCCCATACGGTACCCCAAAGCCACACTTATTAATAGATATGAAATTGGATTGAGATGTGGAGTTCCAATTACAGTAATATTCTCTCCTTTTAGGTCATCAGTTCCCTCTGTATTTCCAAAATATATCTCTTCCTTTCTTCCATTACGGTAGAAATCTTTATATGTAATAATTTCACTATCGGGGTTATAAAGTTTCATAAGGTTTTCTGCTAGACACTTCATTTCTAGTTGATTTTCTTTAATTGTAAATCTACTAAAACTCTTAGATGTTACCTGCAGGATACTCCCTGTTGGCTTAACAAGGCCTAAATCAATAAATGTTACTTTATCACCGAATACCAATTTAGATATACTTTCATTTATAGTGGCGCTCAGAATGATAGTCTTTTTAGCCGGTGGTAGTTGATTCCTTTGGATAAAATATATGTAGTCTATATGGTGAATTCTCTTCCTAAGAAAATAATCACAATTTAAAAACCCTAATACATTTGAACTTATGGTAGTTTCCTCTACAATTGTCTGTTCTAGGTCTTTTACAGATGGCAGCAAAAAAGATGACCGTTCTTGAACAATATCCAACGGGGCACTCATTATCATGTTTTGTAAAGTTGTAATAACATCTTTGTTCACTTCGTTATCCTGCAATTTTGTAAATGCAAATACTAAATCGGACACCTTCATTTGAGATATTGGAAAAAGATTGGGTATTGGATCCTCATCGAATATAATAGTTGAATTTGAATCATCATTTGTAAAGATCGCACGTTGATGTGTGGTAAGCAGCAATTCTTTTTTAGAGGATTTCACTTTCTCCAAGTCTTGGAGAAAATCAGATACATCCTTATNNCATTGGAAATCTGTCTCAAAAATTTATTTACTGTCCTGTATGCACCAATATTGTATAGGTGTTCAATTTTTTCCGAAAATGGTTCCTCCAGTAAAGGTAATTCTGGAACTTTTATATGCTTAATATTTTTGTCTTTCAAGCGCATGGAAACCTCTTGTTTCAATTTATGTGTAGGAAAAGCGATACTAAAATTATACTCTTCTGCAAAGTTCACAATTGCTTCTGTTTTACCAATTCCAGTTGGGGCTTTTACTACATATACACCCTGTTCATCACTCTTTAGAATATCACCAAAAACCTTTTCTAACTTTTCATAAACTTCATCAACCTCTTGAAAATGGGGTTCTTGTAATACCTGCACGCTTCCTCTCGGCAACTTTCCTTGCTCAATCATATTGGAGGCATGAATGCACTCGTTCGCAAATGGACAGTATGTGTCGCACCTTGTTGGCACATAATTCATTTTCTTAATTTGATTCAACATTAGTGACCATTCTTCTTTTTTGTTCAGATATTCCTTCCGGGAGTTAATGATTTCAACTATCTTAGATTTGCCACCCTCAACATTTATCAGGTTGGTCATTAAGCCAAACATCTCGTTATGGTAAAGCCAATATTCTCCTGAAATTGTCTCCCTATAAAGTTTGCATCTTTTTTGCAAATTATCAAAAGGAAAGTTCCTAACCTGCTTCAATTCTTGTTCGTCAATTGGACTTAGTTTAGGTGAATAACCTTCATCCTCCTGAAAAGACTCCTTCGAGAAAACCAAGTAATATGAAAAATGACTACTTTTCGCACGCATGCTATAGTAATTAATAGTGTTGGTGCGGTTTTTAGTCTTAGATATATACAATGTGTTATTTTCATCATTAGGTAGGTCCTTCTCTTCAACCTTCTTATAATGAGGGTACCCTTTATAATATGCCAGTCCTGATGCTTTGCAGAATCTTTTCATCTCTCTCGTTGCATTCGATCCAGACCTTACCTTTTGTACCACACCATCCAAAATCTTTGGAACGCTCAAAACCCCTTGGTTAACAAATTCAATTTTCTTCCCGCCAAAAAGAATTCTTGCAGCATCATTTGCATTTTTATCAGCAGATGGAAACAATGTTGCTAGTGCTGTTTGAATAACATTCCTAACTCGTAAATCTGAAATTTCCTCGTCCAATACAAATACCATTCGGAATTTATGGTTTTCTTCTGTATGGCTAAAAGTTGAATATATAAAGGTTGGTATCACTTTCCATTCGGTACCAAGTTTGATTGCCTCATCAATCCATAATCCTGAATCAATGTCGAGTGCAAACACCTGCTGACTTTTCCAACTTTTATTTGTCCTTTGTCCATTGCTAAATATAGCCGGTGTAAAAGATCTAGCATTTGGTACCGTTACACTTTGCAACAATTCCTCAATCGATAACCTTACAGACTTTCCTGCAATTCTCTCGGATATCTGCATGATCTCATTCTTCTGAGGCTTATTGTTAAAACCTTCATGATCCAGACAAATACTAATCTTTTCTTCTAAAATACCTTTCTTTTTAACCATCGTATCCCCCCTCTCAATAAGGAGGAGCATGGTATTTTTATTTGTATTCTGATGAAATGCTTTATCTTTTCTTCTTAATCAACTCCTCGTAAACTAATAATTTCAATGGTTACAGCTAAATAATATGTCACCTAAATTTTGTTTTCAAATTTTTAGTGTAAGTATTTTATGATATAAGTTACTTTTTACAGTATTTTTGATACTTAAATTGAATCATGATGATGAAATACAATAAAAAACTACAAAAGACAGGAAAGGAGAATGTAGTGGAAAAATGTCGTGGAATTAAAATTCTACGTAAAAAAGGACTAAATAATATTCGTTTTTTGCCTGAAATTCGGCTACCTGGATTATTCAGTACTATCACTTGATAATAGTTCCAAATAACTAAAATCAATTTCTTTCTTGGCGCTATATATAATTGTCTGTATAATACTGAGTCACACTGGAAAATGGTTACAAGAAAAATTCCCCTTGAAGGAAAAAATGAATTTTTGATGAATAATAAAAGAAATGAATTATTTAGAAACGTCTATGCACTTAATCATTATGCAATTATTTTAGTTCCAGTAGCTATTTATTTAGCAAAGAGAGCCCCAAACTTCTTTATTACTCTTATTATTCTCATAATTATATCTTCAGCTTCTTGTAGAGAAGAATGTTTGATAAAAAACAAATGAAAATGGAGGAAAAATGATGAAGAAGGAACCACGCTTTAAAAACGAAAAGGTTACTCTATTTGTTTTGTTTATTGGAAAACTAATAACAATGATAATTCTAATAATGTTAATTTACCCATTTATACTGTTTTTAGCTAGAATGCAAATAAGTCAAGAAACATGGTTTTTATATTTTGGGGGAACAGTTTTAGGTATTTTATCTGGAAAGATAAAACTTAGCGCGGGAGTAAACAAAAGAATAACTATACGAATCATACTTTTATCATTTATAACAATCCTGCTTGTAGTAAATCTATTAAGAAGCTTTGAAGATAAAACAGTCTTAACAATATTGGGGTTACTTATAGGAATCCCAACGTATACAAGCATAAAATATCATTTTCGGAATTTAGAAGAAGAAATAAAGGAATATTATCATGATAAGGACTACAAACATTCATTATAATATTGAAAATTAAATTAACATAAAAAATAACCATTCCCCAAAGAGAACGGTCATTTATTATGCTTATTCGGAAACTAATAATCTATATTAATTCCATTAATTTAACAAAGTATCTAAATCACTTCTAAGTTCAAATAACTTTGCTAAGTTTATTTCTATTGCATAATCTAATAGATAATTTTTTGCTGCCTGTATGTCATTAAATGTACTAGCGGCAACCATTACAAATTCATCTCCAAAAATTTGAGCAACACATGCTCCAAATTTCCCACTGTTATTGAACTTAAGAATTGCAAACCTTATAACTACCCCACAAAAATTAACTTCATCTTGCCAAATAAAATNNATATGAATAGTTATTTATTGACTCTTAATTTCCTTTTTATTATACAAAATTATCATAAAATTCCTTGATTAATAATTTCTCTTTGTCTAATAAATAATCAATGGTGCAATTTTGATTCATAATTCATATTTTGCGATCAAAAATGTCGTTGATGGCTGTATGTTATTATAGAAAAAAGGAATTGTTAATCTTACTAACACCTGTATTTCAAATATTCCCTTTACTTCAATCTAACAACCTACAAGACAGGGTGGGACTTTGTTTGGTTACGATTCCATATATTCAAGGCAATAATTAAAAAGTTTCCATTATGGTGAATACAAAAAGCCAAGTCATTTTCCGAAGAACCTCCATTGGAATCAATAGCAGCATCTGGACCCTTTCCATTTGTTTCTTCTTAATTACTTTTTTTTTGAGAAGGGTTTTTTAGATGTTCCACAATATACTTTGCATCAAATCCTACTCCTTGCAGTATTCCAGAACCACGTCGATATTGCCATGGTAAACCTATGAAATAAAGTCCTTTGACATTCGTAATACCTCGATGATGAACTATTTTTCCTTCCTCATTAAACACTTCTTTTATTTCTAGCCAAGGATAATTTGAATCAAAACCTGTAGCCCATATAATATTGTTCACCTCTAAAGTAGATAAATCTTTAAAGGTTATTTTGTTATGTATTCCATCAATTACTCTGGGTTTTATAAAAACTTCTTTTCTCTGTATAGCAGTTTTTAACTCATAGCCAAAAATAGGATCTCCCTTTTTTTGAATTACTTTCCCCAAAAAGGAATTGGTACTTGCATTTAATATTCCAAATTTATCAAACCACCAAAAGATACTTTTATTATTTAAAGTTAATGGAAAATAAGATAACTTTTTGCTAACC
>JACYYK010024100.1_pt1 | contig 15312 bp, 20 predicted proteins | sample 8236871 | NCBI WGS metagenome assembly JACYYK01 (sample SAMN14103087, study PRJNA606662) | landfill metagenome | isolation source: landfill solid waste inoculated with endophyte fungus Paravalsa indica | place: India:New Delhi, Okhla landfill site | collected 2017-11-05 | reverse complement strand
CGAGGAGAAGGTCATTTGGTTTTAGACGCGATAGAAAGGCAAATGGCACACTACGCTTCTCATGTTGGGCAAATGGTTTACATAGGAAAACTAGTAAAAGGTGATAGCTGGAAGAGTCTTAGTATTCCACGAGGGAAATCAGAGGAATATTTACAAGAAATGCTCGACAAGCATAAAGATAAATAGAGAAGATTTCCGATTAACTAGTGGACTGCTATTACCAGAACAACAGGATGATTAGAAAAAGGAGATGCAGCAATGATTATAAGAGAAATACAACTAACAGATGCAGAAAATTTAGCAAATCTTATGATGGATGTGGATAAACAATCCGAGTATATGCTTTGGGAAGCTGGGGAACGAAATATTAATAAGGATGCACAACGACAAATGATTGAAAGCATTCAAGCGGAGGAAAATTCTACTATATTAGTAGCAGAAATAGAGGACAGACTTGTCGGCTACTTATTAGCGATAGGTGGGAAGGCCCGTAGAAATAAACATTCTGCCTACATTGTGATTGGAATATCAGAAGCATTTCGAGGAAAAGGAATTGGAACGAAGCTATTTCTTAATTTAGATGAGTGGGCACAGAAGCACCATGTAAGTAGGTTAGAGCTAACAGTCGTCACTAAGAACGAAGCTGGCATATCATTATATAAAAAAGCAGGATTTGAAATAGAAGGAACAAAAAGAAATTCCGTGTGGATCCAGGAAGAATTCGTGGATGAATATTATATGTCTAAGCTCCTGTAATCCACTCAGATGCATCAAGAGAACAAGATCATCGGTTGATGGTCTTTTCTATTGTCATTATTTAAAATGAATATCCCAATTTAAGATAGAGCAGACGATGGGTACAAGAAATTTTGAATAAAAGGAGCTTTTTTAATGGAAATGAGACGGAAAATAGGGGAAGGTTCCAACGCAGAAGTATTAGAGTGGGGGGACAATCAGGTTCTAAAACTAGCAAAGCCGATTATCGATAATACAGATTTAGAAAAAGAGTTTCATAATCATAACATTGTATGGGAATTAGGTCTACCTGTACCGCGTCCATATGAAATGATAGAGTATGAAAATCGTCCCGGAATCGTATATGAGCGTATATACGGAAAAACGTTAAGAGAACGCTTTTTTGAAAATTTAACTCCAGCAATAGATTTAGAGCCAACAACCATAGACTGGAATGATGCCCGATTATCTGCCCGATTACTCGGGAAAGTCCATAACACCGTATTTCATAAAAAATTTCCTTCAACCCAAAGAGAATTTTTGAAGAAACAGATTCGTAGTGTAGATTATTTAATGGAAGAAGAACAAATTGCTGTCCTTGAACTGTTGGACCATCTCCCAAAGAAAAGTAACATCTGCCATGGAGATGCCAATCCGAACAATATTATATTCCGAAATAGTGGAGAGCCTATTTTAATAGATTGGATGAATGGAACGAATGGAAATCCAGAAGCGGATGTAGCAGAGTTTATCCTTATGATTCGGTTTTCTGTGCTACCTCCACATACCCCTAAGGAAGCGATGAATCTATTTGATACGTATCGGGAGAACATAATTCAAGATTTTATGAAGGAATATACCCAAATCACTGGAACCACATATGATGAAATCGATTCCTGGATTGCCCCAATAGCAGCGCGTAAGCTATCATCTGACGGAATTGGTGAGGAAGAGAAACAAGTGCTTGTGAAGGAAATAAGAAGGCGCCTTAGCTGAGCGTAAATGGAAAAGAATGAAAAGACATGCGCTCTTAATGAGAAAAAATCGCATTCCTTTTATATGGTGGATGAAGGACAGGTAGACTTTATCATGATCAAACCAATCAATTGATTTTGGGAAGGGTGGATTAACATGTATGTACCGAAGCATTTTCAGGTTACGGACTTTAAGGAAGTTCGAGAATTTATCGAGGGGAACTCTTTTGGAACCTTAATAACGACACAACAAGGAAAACCAATCGCAACGCATTTGCCTTTGGAGCTACATAGAGTGGGCGATGACTATGTGATTACTGGGCATTTGGCTTTTGCGAACCCGCAATGGAAGACCTTCGAGGAAGATGAGGATGTTCTGGTAATCTATCAAGGCCCACATGCTTACATCTCGTCATCCTGGTATCAATCTGAAAATGTTCCAACATGGAATTATCAATCTGTCCATGTATATGGGAGAGCTTCTATAATGAATGAACAAGAATTAGAAGAAGATTTAAAACTACTATTACAAAAATATGAAAAGCATCGTGAAAATCCAGTTTTATGGGAGAATCTTTCCTCCAAAACGAAAAAACAAATGAAAGGTATCGTTGGATTTAAAATAAAGGTGGAAGAGGTTCAAGCTGCAGATAAATTAAGTCAGAATCGAAATGATGAGGACTATAATAACATCATAAATAAACTTTATGAGGAAAACGATGGGCAGTCAAAGGCAGTAGCCGAAGCAATGAAAAAAAGAGTATGATTAAAATAAACCAATATAAGAACTAGTCCAAGGAGTGAAGCGAAATTAAGAAGCAAAATAATGTGTTGTACCGTGAAGTTCAAAAGCCGCGCTCTTTTCTAATCTGGATAGTAGCTTCTATCCTTATGATTTTTTTGTGGTATGCATTTTTCCAGCAAGTTATTTTTGGAAATCCAGTTGGAGATAAACCTGCTCCAGATGTAGTTTTAATCGTGATGTGGTTCCTATTCGGTATTGCATTTCCCTTCATTCTCCTATTTTTCACAAAACTTATAATCGAAGTTCATGATGAAGGTATTTCTATTCAATATTTGCCATTTCACTTTCGTTCTAAACCGTTATTGATTAAGGATATAAGTGACTATAAGGTGATTACTTATAGTGCTTTAACACGATTTGGTGGATGGGGGATACGGATCAATGTAAATGGAGAAAAAGCGTATATTATGAGTGGTAACAAGGGGATACAAGTAAATATGCAGTATGAAACACTAGTGATTGGTACTCGGAATCCAGATGAATTAAAGGCTGCAATTGATTTCGTAACAAAAAAAGAGAATTAGGAGCATACATAATGAACAATAATGTTTTTGAGCAAATGGCTAAAAGATATGATACAGAAGAGAGAATGGCATTAGCTAAGGTAATGGAGAAGGAAGTAAAATTAGAATTACAAAATAGTAAATCAAAATCTTTAATTGATTACGGGAGCGGGACCGGTCTCGTAAGCTTAGAATTAGCCGAATTGGTTGAGTCTATTTTGTTGGTGGATTCATCCAAGCAAATGTTGGAGGTTGCGGAGGCGAAAATTGCCCAAAAAGGGATTACGAACGCAAATGTACGTTACGCAGATTTTACCAAAGAGACTCCTGAGCTGAAGGCAGATATCGTGTTCATGTCACTGGTCCTTCTTCATATCCCAGATACTACAAAAATTTTACAGGAGCTATTTCATATCTTAAATGATGGTGGAAAGCTCCTTATCGTGGATTTTGATAAAAACGATAACATAAGTCATCCAAAGGTTCATAACGGTTTTTTCCATGACGAACTGAAAGAAAAATTAGCGGAAGTTGGATTTCAATCAACGGAAATAAAAACCTTTTATCATGGCAAACAAATTTTCATGAATCAGGATGCCTCCATGTTTATCGCGATTTGCAACAAGTGATTTCTTGAAAAAATCCAAAGCACTGAATGAACTGCACCCCAATTGTTAGACACATCTAACAATCGAAGGTGCAGTTTTTCTATGGCTTCGTACTTTGGATCTTTTAATTAGGACATGCAACTAATCATTCAAGTCTACAGTTTCCAATACTTGTTCTTTTCCTAAATCGTAAACCTTCATCTCATCATATGACAGTGTGTAAAGCATGTCACCAACAGAAACCATCCGATGAATATGTGTATCCCAGCCATAATCGATCGTGCTTTGCTTTTGGTGCGTAATGGAATCTTTTAATGTAAATCCTGTTTCTGGAGAAATGTCATATAAAAAAGCACCTTCAAAGACTAATATTTCTTCCTCATAAAAATCATCTCCATGCTGCACAGGCTTCGTCTCAAATAAATAAGCAGGGAATCCAAATAGATTTTCATCCGGATGTTTGTATAATGCTTTATGATTATAGTTGATCTCCGAATAAGAGCTACCCTCGCCTAGTATTTCTGTGAATTTCTCTTTCGGGTTAGCTGGATCGCTAACATCGAATAGAGATAATTTAAAGCCTGCTGGACTTACAATAGGCTCTGTACTCCATTCCACATTTCGTAATTCTGTATGTTGCCCAAATCCGATGACATGATTATCATCAAGAGGGTGCAAATAATTACTGAACCCAGGTATCTTTAATTCGCCTAGAACTTTCGGATTTTTTGCATCTTTTAAATCAATGACAAATAACGGGTCCATTTGTCTAAAGGTAACCATATACGCGACGTCTTCCATAAATCGCACACTGTAAATACGCTCACCCTCCGCAAGACCTTCTATTTTACCTAGCGGATGTAATTGTAAATCAAAGGTATATACATTATTTGTAGAAGGTACATCATTTTGCCATCCACTATTTTTCGTGGTTGCTACGCGGAATGTATCTCCTCGTTCATCCATGGCAAACTGGTTAATTAACGTTCCATTGACGATTGTGGAAGCATGGAATGTGATTTTTTCCTTATCGATTTTGAACTGAATAATTTCCGTATCAGCCGAATTCGCTATCATCGTATCCGCCATGCCCTTTTTCGGCTCTTCTGTACGGTATCGGTTTACCGCAGTATAAACATGATTTTTACATATAGAGCTGATTCGAAGCACCTAAATACGTTTCAACGGATGCTTCTTTGTCTATGTTATTTAAGTCAATTGAGCTTAGTAGCATAAAGTTGTTGTCATTGCTTTCAGGGAAATAAAACATTTCTTCATAATCTATTGGCTCACCTGCTGTGCTGACAGCCGTATCTTTCACAAATGGCCGAATTTCAACATCTTCCTTTTCTGGTAGCAATGAAATAGGAGGATAATGATTTGCGACCAAATATAGATAGCCATCGCTTTTTCGAGAAGCGGTGAGGGAACCTTCCATCGTAAATTCTCTAATTTGCTTTGGATTTGTTGTGTTGGAGATGTCATAGATGTAGACGGTCGTTTGCATTGCATACATGGTCGGATACAATCGATCAGTCGGATCCGATTCTTTGGTTGTATGATGTTCACGTATAGTAGATTCTGAATATCCAATACTGATTAAGTAGTTTTGGTGTAAATAAAGCTCTTGGGGATAAAATGCCTTTTCTTTAATGGTGCTCACAACTTTACTGTCTGACCCTGAGGTTGACGCGATTACAATATTATCATCCCTTGCAAAATAAACAAATTCCCCGTCGGTTTTCACTATATCTCCTTCATCGATTCCCTGTACTTGTACGTTTGTATCGGATGTGGAGGTATCACTCATGGCGCTATCTTTGTTTGATGTATCAGCAGATGCTGCTTCCTCGGTTGCGTCATAAACAATAAAATTCTCTTGTTCTTTCATTCTTTCCTTTATCAAACGCTTTAAGTGATCCTCGTTCTTTATGTTTGGCAACTCTTCTGTTGGAGTCCTATCTAAAGGGGGAGTAGTTGAACGAGTATTCGATGAAGCATCTTGTGTAGATATGCTATATAGGTAAACACCACCTACCATCACGCTAATCAAAGCCATCCACAAAACGAACTTTTTCATGAAATGTCACCCCATTTGTTTCTGTTTTTTAAATAGACGTATGAAAGGGGATTTTGTTACAGCTTCTCGAAAGTAAAGAACGATTTTCTATAAGGAGGAACTTGAAGCGTGTTTAGGTTGAAAATTTTTTCATTTAGAGGAAAAGACACCTCAAGCCGAAAATAGGACTCCATCTTCGACTTGAGAAAAATGAATCATTTAAGATCAGTGTAAAATCAATAGACATTAATAGGTCATTTCTTTACAGCGTGTATAAAATGAATGGTCTCAAATGCAGACAAATAATCCGTTCTATTTTTAAAGAACAACTCATTGATGCTAGCTGGGGATAAGTGTTCATAAATGAGTAAACCTGACTTTTCTAAAAGTTTCTCCATCTCATTATACGAGAAATTGGATTTCATCGGTTCACCACTTGCTGCAGCCATTTGGACCATATGCTGAACTCTGTTGGACATTCCTTTTTCTGTAAAGAGATGTTCATCCGCATAATCAAAAACAATAGAGCTACCAGGTGGGATGTTAGCAAATAAATTATGAAGTAATGCTGTAATTTCATCTTTTGTCAAATAGTAGGAAACACCTAAGAGACTAAAGAAGGTTTTTTTATTATTAAATCCTTCATTTGCTAAATCCTGATAAGAAAATGTTTTCGTAAAGTCCATTGGAACAAAATGAAGATGATCTGGTATGTCTAGATTCGCATTCTCTAGCTTTTTCTTCTTTAACTGTTGTGTGGCTGGGTGATCGAGTTCAAATACTTCTAGATTAGTTAACTCAGGATAGCGGAAAGAAAACGTGTCTAGTCCGGCTCCTAGTATAACGTATTGTTGTAGTCCTAAGGTAATCTCGTGAAGCAGTACTTTCTCACAGTAGGCGGAACGTGCTAGTGGAGTTGGAGAAAGCTGGACCTGTGTTATCCATTTTAGTATTTCTTGTGGATCATCTTGAAACTTTTCCCCAATATCTTGATTGAAAAAGGAAATACCGTTTACCATGTTCTTGCTTATTGTGGAAAATTCTTCTTCTGTAAGCAGCTTGTTTGCTACAAAGTCATCAAAAATTTTAGGCGTATCATACTTACTGTGATACGCGCGACCGAATGCAGACACCAAGGAAGTTAAACTGGACTCATTTTGCTTCATACCATTTTCCTCCCATATAAAAAAATAAGGTTCCCCTGGCCAGGAGAACCTTATTATAAACAACAAAATAGCAAATGTAAATTATAGCATAAATAAATTTTTTGTCAAGTTTTTAGGTTTCGGAAGGAAATAACTAATTACCATTATAGATAAACTTTGTTAAACTTTAATGGAGAACACTATTATAAGGGAGAAAAAAATGTCTAAGTCACTAATATTCGATATGGACGGTACTTTATTTCAAACAAATAAAATTTTAGAAATATCACTAGAAGATACGTTTAACTATTTACGAACCTTACATAAATGGCATACGGATACACCTATTGATAAATACCGCGAAATTATGGGTGTGCCCTTACCGAAAGTATGGGAGACGTTGATGCCTAATCATTCTGCTGAGGAACGAGATCTGACTGATTCTTATTTTTTAAAGCGATTAATAGAAAATATAGAAAGTGGAAAAGGCGCCTTATATCCTAATGTAAAAGAAATCTTTCATTATTTGAAGGAGAATGATTATTCCATCTTCATCGCGAGCAATGGCCTGACGGAATATTTACAAGCAATTGTTCATTACTATCGGTTGGATAAATGGGTTACGGAAACATTTAGTATTCAACAAATTACATCGTTACATAAATCAGATTTGGTAAAGCATATTATGAAAAAATACGGTGTCACAGCTGGAGCGGTAGTTGGCGATCGTCTATCGGATATTAATGCTGCTAAGGATAATGGGTTGGTTTCAATTGGATGTCATTTTGACTTTGCTAGTGAAGATGAGCTTTCACAGGCAGATATGGTGATTGATGATTTGATGGAGCTACAAACAATTTTGCCTAACATATTCAATTATGATGCTTAAGGTGAACAGAAGTACTATAATCCTACAAAATAGTAGCAGTATGATGCTCAATTCGCTATATTTCTACATTTTTGGAAATTAAGATATAAGAGTTGAAATAAATTTTTAATATAATGTTGACAATTAGAAAGGAACGTGATAAATTTATCTCAAATTAGAGATATATGATTCCGAATCATTTTATGTCCCTGATTCTTATTTTTTTAAACTAATATCTCGAATTAGAGATAAAAACAAATTGGAGGAATGTACAATGTCAAAATGGATAGTTGATCAATCACACTCAGCAATTGGATTTGAAATTAAACATATGATGGTATCTAAAGTAAAAGGTCAGTTCGATTCGTACACTGCAGAAGTTGAAGCGGAGGATTTAACAGATTTAACAAATGCGAACATCGCATTTAAATTTGATGTTTCAAGTATAAACACACGTAACGAAGATCGTGACAATCACTTAAAATCAGGGGATTTCTTTGATGTTGAAAAATACCCAACAATCGATTTTAAATCCACTTCAATTACAAAAGATGGCAATGATTATAAAGTAGCTGGTGACTTAACCATAAAAAATGTTACGAAGGAAATAACGTTTGATGTTGAATTTGGTGGTAAGGCTACAAACCCATGGGGAGTTGAAGTGTACGGCTTTGAAGCTGAAGCAAAGATCAACCGTGAAGAATTTGGATTAACTTGGAACGCAGCACTTGAAACAGGCGGTGTTTTAGTAGGTAAAGATATTAAAATAAAAGTAGAATTAGAATTGAATCCAGAAGCGTAATATTTTTTTACCAAAGGATAAACCGTGTTGCAAATATGTGGAAACCAATAAGTTTGTTCTTTTTTATGAAATATATCTCGAAATAAAGATTCTTGGATTTGAGGCGATTTAAATTATGTCCGATTTTGTTCAATTACTAAAAGATAGGCGGTCAGCAAGTAACTTTTTACCTGACCATCCCATATTAGAAGATGAGCTAAATGATATTTTTGAATTGGTGAAGCTTGGACCATCTGCGTTTAACCTTCAACACACAAAGTATCTTGTAGTTACAGATCCAGAAATAAAAGAAGAAATTAGAAACGCTGCATATGGACAATATAAGGTTCATACTGCCTCTGCAGTTATCCTAGTATTAGGTGATAAAGAAGCCTATAAAAAAGCACCTGAAATTAATGAGTGATTGCTTATGCTGGGAATATTAAATAAACAAGAGTATGATTTTACAGTGAAGGACACGGTGGATCTTTATGAAACGAGAGGACCAACCTTCCAAAGAGATGAAGCGATAAGAAATGCATCCTTGTCCGCAATGCTGTTTATGCTAGCTGCAAAACAACAAGGTTGGGATACTTGTCCCATGATTGGATTTGATTCGGATCGGGTTAAAGAAATATTAAATATTAATGATCAATATGAGATTGCGTTAATGATTACGCTTGGTAAAGAAAAAATAGAAAGTAGAAAACCAAGGGGCTATCGTAAACCAGTTAGTGAATTTGTTACAATTATTTAGTTGCACTTTAATTAAAGATGGAGGGAAAAGGTATGGGGAATATTGCAGGACATCATCACATTTCTATGATTACTAAAAACGCAAGTCAAAATAATCACTTTTATCGACATGTACTTGGGTTACGTCGGGTAAAAGTAACAGTGAATCAAGATGATCCTTCGATGTATCACTTGTTTTATGGTGATAAAACAGGTAGCCCTGGTACCGAATTATCCTTTTTTGAAATTCCAGCAGTAGGAAGAACGTATCGTGGTACAAATGCAATTACTAGAATTGGTTTGTTGGTTCCTTCAGAGGAAAGTCTACAATATTGGAAAGTGCGATTGAAAGAGTTTGGTGTTTTTCATGGCGATATTACAACCTACGCCAATCGACCTGCCTTGAAATTTGAGGATCCAGAAGGGCTTCGTTTAGTGCTACTTGTATCAAATGGAGAAAAAGTGAAGCACTGGGAAGTATGGGAGAAATCAGAAGTTCCTGCAGAACATCAAATTCAAGGTATGGGCTCTGTGGAAATGACGGTACGAAGAATGGATAAGCTAGCAAGCACGCTTGTTGATATCTTCGGCTATACAGAGATACGTCGAACAGATGAAGAAGCGATTTTTCAATCCATTAAAGGTGAGGTATTTGGAGAAATCGTGGTGAAGTATTTAGAAGGCGTGACAGAAAGACCCGGTCGTGGCAGTATTCATCATTTAGCAATTCGAGTAAAAAATGAAAAAGAGCTTATTCATTGGGAAGAGCAAGTGCAAGCACGTGGATTCCAATCGTCAGGAATAGTAGATCGATTCTACTTTAAGAGTCTATATTTCCGTGAGTCAAATGGTATTTTATTTGAAATTGCAACCGATGGACCAGGATTCACCATCGATGGAGATATGGAAACATTAGGTGAAAGATTAGATTTACCTCCATTTTTAGAAGGTCGTAGAGTTGAAATTGAAAAAAACTTAAAGCCTATAGATTGAGTTATGCTTTGGTATTTCTCCGTGGATGTCAGGAGCAGAAATGTACTATTAATAAGCAAATGTAATCTACTAAGTAGTTCAGTTTTGGAGTACATTATTAAAATGTGCTTCAATATGGACTACTTTATTTAATAGGAACAGGTTTACTCAATTACATAATTAATATTTTGGTATTTAGGGTTAGAATTGTAATTAAAGAAAAATTTGTAATTTTGTGTTAATATGATGATTAACTTGAGAATAAATATGCTTATCCAACTGACGAAGCAGTTAAATTAAGTAGGAACAGAAAATAGATATCTTTTGTATGTATAAATCGGAGGAACAAATAAATGTCGGATACTGTTATCAAATTTATCCCTACTACCCCATCTTTTGTCCCTAAAAAAGAAGCCGTTAAGGAAGTGGGAAATTGGATGAAGACTAATATTTCAAGTGATGATATATCAATAACTCTCACTGATGAGATACGTTTTATTGACCAAGGTGTTAATTTTCAACGCATTATTTGCCCTCTTTGTTCCGGTGAAATCAATATGGATTGGTGGAGCGAAAAGATGGATAAAGCATCAGAGCATCAATTTACTGAACTTCATGTAAAGGTTCCTTGCTGTGATGGTGAAACTTCTTTGAACGATCTACAATATGATTGGTGCGCCGGTTTTGCTCGTTTTTCAATAGAAATACTAAATCCATCTAGCGAAAATATAAACCATTGCATGAATAAATTAGAGGAAAAACTTTTTTGTTCCATTAAGAAGGTTGTTGCATATTATTAGTTTTATGTATCTTACATAAGGATAACGATCATTTTCTATTCACCAATTGGGGCGTTTCTCAAATTAGGAATCGGCCGTTGTTGTATTAATAAATTTTATAGGTGATACATATGAAAAAATTTGATTATGATAGTTTCTACGATGAGGTAGGAACACAAAATGGCTGGGATTTTAGTAGTATCCGTTCCTTTTTGGAAGGGGTTACTTGGGATTTTTATGAAGAGGTACGGAAGCGATGTAAAAAAACAGATGTGCTTTTAGATGTTGGCACTGGCGGTGGAGAGCATATATTAAGAATTGCGCAGGAACTATTTTTCTTGATTGGTATTGATTTATCCGAGGGTATGGTGGAAACCGCTAAGGTCAATTTGGAACAATCAAAAGCTTCGAACGTGAAGTTCTTCCAAATGTCTTCTTATGATCTGCAATTTCCAAAAGGCTTCTTTGATGTAGTTTCTTGTTGTCAAGCACCGTTTTCAGCAGCGGAAGTAGAAAAAGTGTTGAAAAGTGGCGGAGTCTTTCTGACACAACAAGTTAGTGAAGCAGATAAATTAAATATAAAAGAAGCATTTGGCAGGGGACAGTCGTATGGTCAACAAGATGGTACATTGAAGGAAAAGTATATTAGGGAACTTAAGGAAGCTGGTTTTAGACACATTCAATCCTTTGAATATGATGCAGCAGAATATTTTGAGAGGCCTGAGGATCTAATATTTTTACTTAAGCATACTCCAATTATTCCAGATTTTGGTCAAGATAAACAGGATTTTGAAATATTGAAGGAGTTCATTCAAAACAATCAAAACGAAAAAGGAATTCGAACAAATTCGAAAAGGTTTCTCCTCATAGCTAAGAAATAAGAGTGCACATGATTCTGGTTTGAAAGAAATGAATAATATGGAGGTTAACAGATTCGTGATATGAAAATAAAAGAAAAGCTTTTGATAATGATTGGAGTAATGATCCTTATCATTATGGCAATGGGCATTGTATTTGGTGGTTATTTTTTCGGACTAGCAGGTGTCTTCGAGTTACTTGGAGTACAGTATAATTCGGTTTGGTCCTTGTTTGTTTTTGTAATGGGTTTCTTTATTCTAGGAATATTTGTGGAATTGATTACAAAAGTGATCTTTGTTCTTTCCACTCGAAATATAAGAGAAAAAGTATACGTGCTTATGATCCGATTAAGCCTTGAATTCCTATCGAATTGGCTTGTTCTGTTTACTGTGGATGAATTGATGAAAGGAATCACACTTTCCTGGAAAACAGAAGTAATGATTGCGTTGCTCCTTGCAGTGGTAGAGCGTATTTTTGATAAAGAAGATAACTCATGAAGAAAACAAAGGGAAGTGTTGAAGGTAAGTTATAACACGAAAGGCATCTATAGGAAGATTATTTTTATACGGATTTAATGAAAATGAAGAATTAACTAAGGCTTTAGAACAATACAGGAAATTTTATAAGGAGTTGATGAAACGTTTCCAAAATTAATGATATTAAAAGCTTGAAAAGTCACTCCTGCTCAGGTATTAGTAAACCTAGAAAACAACGTTGATTCAAAGGAAGAAATAAACGAAAGAAGAAAGGAAGAAAATAAAGTGGAGCGTAAAAGAGTGTCTTTTGATTTAAGGATAGATTTACACAAAGCGTTAAAAATGCTACCTATTGTCCGAGATAAAAATATATATATTTTAATTGAAGAAGTACTGGAAAAATATTTGAACGAGTCAAATCTAATGAGATCGAGCATGTTGTTATCATGGGTTGTGCAACCCAGCAATGTATCGATAGTGCAGTTCGGACGGCAACTATTGTTGGTTTAGATGTCACATTAGTAGGTGATGGACATTCCATAACAGATAGTACAACTTTTAATGCGGAGCAAATTATCCAGCACCATAACGAAACGCTAGACGGACATTACAATGTTGAAAATTTTTCTATTGTAAGAAACTATTTAACTGGGCTGTTCTTCAAGGTGGAGATCAGCTCTTTTAAATGGAAGTGAATGGTTAGATGTAAATACCGAAAGCAGAGAATCCCTCTAGGTTGTATCTATGTTAAAATACAATTAAACTAAGTTTCTAGTTCAAAACAAACTACTTTATAACAACCCAATAGTAGGAGTGAAACAAGTGTATTTAACAATAGATGAAGCTGCGGAGTATTTAAATATCTCGATAAATCGATTGAAAAATTTAATCGTTCAAGGAAAGATAAGGGTTATTCACGATGAAAATGGTGAGGTTCTAATTTTTAAGGAACAATTCAAAACACATTTCGAACAGCTAGAAAAATATAAAGTATTGGTTGAAGAATGGGCGAAGGAGCCTATTCCAGAAGACATTGATATTAAGGATGAGGATTAACATTGAGGAAGTAGTTCTTTTTGATGTACATAATATGAAAATGTACGTAAAGAGGAACTGCTTTTTTGATTGCACGAAGCTATCCGAGATTTCTTATAAAACGGACAATCATTTTAATTGAGAATCGTTTTCAACTAGTATATATTAGATAATAAAGATAACGATTAAGGAGAAATAATAATGCAAATATACTGGACTAAAATAAATAAGATTATTGATGAAACACCTGAGGTTAAAACGTTTCTGCTTGACCGTCCGGAAGACTTTACTTGGGAAGAAGGATCGCATACCCACTTTGCACTGGAAGGCTTCAATGCTGGCGATAAACCAAATCGTAGTCTGATTCGTCATATGTCAATTTGTACATTACCACACGAAAATGCAATCGGTATTACGACACGTATTAGAGAGCAATGCTCGGAGTTTAAAACCATTTTAAGAAGTCTTGAGGTTGGCAGTAAAGTTGCAATTTTTAAAACGCATACAAATGTACCGCTTAAAAGAGAGAACAAAAATATTTATCTGCTTTCATCAGGCGTCGGTCTAGCAACCTTCAGACCGCTTGTGCTTGATTATTTCGAACGTGCGGATAACGTGGAGAAAATTCATTCCCTAAACATTGATTCATCACAAGACTTATTATTTAGTAATATTTTTGAATCTGTTCCTGACAAAAAGTTCATCTCTCAGTTTGTAGACAATCGTAAGGACTACTATGAGAAAGTGAAAAATCTTGCTACAGATAAAAGTGGAATCTTCTATATTGTAGGTAGCGACGAATTCCTGACACAAAACATGGAGATTTTACGGGAGCAGGGCATTGAGCCAGAACAGATTATGCTCGACAAGCGTAAAGATGTGCGGGATGAGTTTATATCCTCTGTTTATATTGCAAAGTAATATTTAGGTAACTACCAAATGGATAAGTACTACAGGTTACAAGAAACAGATATAGAAAATGAGGGGGGTCATAATGTTAAAAGATAGCATTCGATTTCCTATACTAACTTTTGTAGCATCTGTAATTTGGCAGCTTATTGACGATCAAGAGGTTAAATGGATAGATAATATCGGGATTTCTTTTGTTTTGTTCATGCTTATCCTTATTTATCATTGGATAAAAATAGATAGACAATAATAAATGAGTAGAATAATAGACTTTTCAAAAAGGTTTTGTTATGAATTGGTGCTTTCCGTTAAGTGGGAAAAGCACCTTTTTCATTTTAAGCTGTCTTCTAAAGGATTGTTTCTTTTGATGAATAATCATAGCTTTCGATTATTGTAAGAAATATTTTACAATATGTAAGAAATACTTTACAATGATAATTAGAGGTGGTGTTAGTGTTACGCAATAGATTAGTAATATATCGGGCGGAAAAAGGTTGGACACAAGTACAATTGGCAAAGAAGGTTGGTGTTAGTCGTCAAACCATTGCAACTCTTGAAAAAAATAAATATAATCCTTCACTAATTCTTGCCTTCAAAATTGCAAATGCATTTGAGAAATCAATTACTGACGTTTTCGATTATGGAGAGGAGGAATCATAAATGTTGTGGTTGTCTGGTTTAATTCTAATTACAATTTTTATTAGTCAAATGTATATCTTAAAATTCAATGATAGTGAGGAAGGAAAAGATGAAAGGGGTAAAGAGATTCAATATAAAAGAAATAATTTATTGTACGGGGTTTTATATATAGGAATTATTTTACTATATATTCTTGTGGACTTATTTGAAATAATCCCTGTTGAGTATCTGCCTAATATTTTATTATGGTTTGTACTTTCTTTAAGTGTTCTGGGAAGTATATTCACTTATGTCTTTAAAAACAGCAAAAATTATTGAATCTTATTTTACCTTAGATAAGGGGTCTTTTCTTTTGTACTTCTTAACAATTCAACCGAATACTCGATCAACTGAACAAAAGGTTGATTCAAAAGGAATGTCGCTTGTATTTG
>JACYYK010005178.1_pt1 | contig 15335 bp, 12 predicted proteins | sample 8236871 | NCBI WGS metagenome assembly JACYYK01 (sample SAMN14103087, study PRJNA606662) | landfill metagenome | isolation source: landfill solid waste inoculated with endophyte fungus Paravalsa indica | place: India:New Delhi, Okhla landfill site | collected 2017-11-05 | reverse complement strand
GGGATTGGAACGGAATCGGTTGATTGTACGATAACTCGGTTCATGACCTTGAGCTAACCACATCATTCGAACACTGTCTGCTAACATCGCTTCCATCTTTCTTCCTGAGAAAGCAGACTGCGTATAGTCGCATAAGATTATCTTCAGCAACATTCGAGGATGATAAGCAGGACAACCAGTTTTTCGAAGTAAACCCTTGAACGCTTCCTCTGGAATGCTTTCCACTAATTCATTGATGGCAAAAGCAATATCACTTTCTCGTAATTTAACTTCTAAATCTAAAGGCAAAACAACTTGATTCATGGTATAATGTTTAAACATAAGGACATCCTTTCTGGATTATGGTTTGGTCACTTTAATTCTATCAAAGGGTGTCCATTTTGTTTTACCTAAATTTTGTAGCAATTCTAAAAAACGTGACACCTTCACTATGCTTAGTGTCGGTGCCACGTAATTTCTATTTACCTGGGTTTTGTCCCAGCCTCTTCATTTACTGTATTCCTTCCAGATAGTTGTTTTCTACAAACGTACTACTTGCTTCCTTTTGATTTTCGAGGATTTCGATCTTCACTTTGCGAACCCTTCTATTCGTTACTTCCTCTACACTTACCTTTAGGTTTTCGTATTCAAAGGTATCTCCTTTTTTCGGGACTGCTTCCAGATTCTCAATAACCCAACCACCAATTGTGTGATAGGAACTTTCGGGTGTTGGGACTTTAAGCGATTCAGCAAAATCGGTTAATTGGTATTGTGCATCGAATTTGTACACATTTTCATTGACTCGAATAATAGAGTGAACCTTCTCATCCTGCTCATCCCAGATTTCCCCAACAATTTCTTCTAGAACATCTTCCAGAGTTACGAGCCCAGCTGTCCCACCGAATTCGTCTAATACGATCGCCATGTGCACCTTTTCCTTTTGTAGCTGTGGTAAAACAGAAGAAATCTTCACAGATTCCACTACAAAAAGAGGCTCTCTTAATAATTCTCTAATATTGACATCATGATATTTTACTAAATGAGTTAGAAATTCTTTTTCCGATAAGATACCTATAATATTATCAATACTTTCTTCATAAACAGGAATACGTGAGAAACGCTCCTTGAAGAAAATATTTTTAATTTCTTCTATCGATTGATCCACATTAATGGCAATCATGTCAATTCTAGGTGTCAGTATTTCTCCAGCAATCGTGTCATCAAAATCCATTGACCGATGGAGTAATCGCCTTTCTTCTTTATCTATAACTCCTTCTTCCTCACTTATATCTAGCATTACCTTAATCTCTTCTTCCGTTACAGAAGGAAGTGGATCTCCCTTCGCAAAAAGCTTGGATATGAGTAATTTTAACCGTGAAAATAAGAAATTAACAGGTGTCAACAATTTAATTAAAAAGTATAGAATGCCAGATATCGTCAAGGAATAGGTCTCAGCATGCTCTTTTGCTAATGATTTTGGTAATATTTCACCGAATATGAGGATAAGTATTGTCATCAGTACTGTACTGATCACTAATGCTAAATTCCCTCCAAATACCTCATTAGCTATCGTTGCAGATATACTGGAAGCTGCAATATTGACAATATTATTCCCAACTAGAATAGTAGATAGAGTATTGTCGAAATGGCTTGCCATATGCAGTGCCTTTTTACTTCCAGCACGGCCCTCGTCTGCAAGGTTTTTGAGTCTAATTTTGTTCACACTTGAAAAAGCAGTTTCTGCTGAAGAAAAGAAAGCTGACATGAAGATTAATGTCGTCAATAAAATAATCGAACTCAGGGGTATATCGTCCAAAAAAATCCACTCTCCTATTAAAAATTTTATGTAAGCGGTTAACATCGATTACATAAGTTAATTTGAAAATAAGACTAATGTTCTCATTAAATCGGATGAATGTGACTGAATGTTTGTTTTCATTTTCATATTTTCATCACCGATGTTATCTATTATTTCATACATCTCTTCCAATTCAAGCTTCAAGAATTTCATTTTCATCTTGAGTTGTTCTACTTGAGCTAAAATGTCCTCAGTGGCCATTTCATTGTTTTTAAGTAATTTTTGTTTTTGCTTGATTTGTTCTAATGGCAGATGCAATTGTTTACACTTTTCAATAAATTGAAGATCTTCCATTGCTGTCTCTTTATAAAGTCGGTAATTCGCATCCGATCTTACACATTCTAACAAACCCATCTTCGTGTAATAATCTATGGTACGTTTTGATACATTTGATATTTTAGATAATTCTCCTATTTTATATACCTTCCCAATATCATCACCTCATTGCTATTATAATGGATAGGAAAAAAACTGTACAGTATAACGTTATGCTTTTTTTATCCTTATCATTCAAGCAATTTTATTTTCTTCTAATAATTGCTTTGATAATATAGTCGTAGATTTAAAAAGGAGTGGTGATCTATGACAAAAAAGGTTCAATTAGGAAAATCCAATTTATATGTTAACCCGATTGGTTTAGGTGCAAATGCAGTAGGTGGTCATAACCTTTATCCCAACCTAGATGAAGAACAAGGAAAAGAGGTTGTGAGAGAAGCCATTCGAAATGGCATGAATTTCATCGATACTGCTTTTATCTATGGCCCTAAGCGTTCAGAGGAATTAATTGGTCAGGTGATAAAAGAGCATGGACACCGAGAAGATTTTGTTGTGGCAACAAAAGCAGCACACGAAATCGTAAAAGATGAGACAAAACTTAATAATTCTCCTGCGTTTCTTAAAGCTTCTGTCGATGATGCTTTAAATCGACTCCAAACGGATTATATCGATCTCTTTTATATCCATTTTCCTGATGAAGATACACCTAAAGCTGAAGCCGTCGGTGCGTTAAAGGAATTAAAGGATCAAGGAAAAATTCGCAGTATTGGTGTTTCCAATTTTTCTATCGAACAACTTAAGGATGCTAATCGTGATGGATATGTTGATGTATTGCAATCAGAATATAACCTTTTTAAGCGTCAAGCTGAAAAAGAATTACTTCCTTACACAGCAGAAAATCAGATATCCTTTGTCCCATACTTCCCACTAGCGTCCGGTCTACTAGGCGGAAGATATGATGAGAACACCACTTTCGATGATTTACGTGCCAATGATCCTCTATTTCAAGGAGAAGCGTTCAAAGCGAATTTGAAAAAGGTAGAGGAATTACGACCGTTAGCTGAAGCAAAAGGAGCGGAGATTGCACACATAGTTCTTGCATGGTATTTAACGCGTGATAGTATTGATGCTATTATACCTGGAGCAAAACGAGTAGAACAAGTAAAAAATAACTTAAATACTTTAGATGTGAAGCTTACACAAACAGAAATTGATCAAATAGATCATATTTTCAAATAAGAAGAGGGACAAAACTAAATAGAGAGAATGATAATCCGAACAATCTTCTGACTGAGCGTAGTCAAAATAACGTAGACTCCTGTAGGAATAGCACGAGCTGAAGATCCACTTTGCAAAGTTAGCAGATCGCCGTGGCCACTGTAAAGGAAACACTGCTAAAGTTTACTTGAGTAGATGTTGACTTATGCCCTATTAGTAAAAGCAATGTATTTTGACCGAGCAGTTTCCGTGCAGAAGTATTAACGTTCGGATTTTTCCATTCTCTCCATTTTTTTTATTTATCTTTCAATTTTGCCAATGCATCTGCAAGTGCTGTATTCGCAAATCCATCATCTTGTTTTTTTAAATATTTGTTAACATCTCGTTTCGTTGCTTTATTCTGACCGTGCTTATTTTTTCTTTTCTGGAATGCTTGCAGTTTTTCATGGTAGCCACATACACAGGAGAAGGTTTGGGCATCGCCTTTTCCACGGAGCTCCATTCGTTTATGGCAATTTGGACATCTTGCATTTGTCTTCTTCGCAATCATCTTGCGTTCTCCACATTCACGATCCTGGCAAACTAACATGCGTCCATTTTTTCCGTTAACCTCAAGCATGAGCTTTCCACAGTTCGGACATCTCGTCCCTGTCATATTATCATGCTTATACTTCGCATCACTTGACTTCACTTGTTGGACTATTTCCTTTGTATAGGACTTAATTTCTTGAATAAAGGCATCCTTTTTTAGCTTCCCATTGGCAATTTGGGCAAGCTTGTCTTCCCACTCTGCAGTTAATAATGGTGAGCGTAAATCGCTTGGAACTAGCTGTAATATCTGCTTACCTTTAGAGGTTAGATAGAGATATTTTCCCTTTTTCTCGATATAAAAGGTATTGAACAGCTTCTCAATGATATCTGCTCTTGTGGCAACTGTTCCTAGACCACCTGTTGCCTTTAATGTTTTGGATGCATGTTTTTCATCTTTTTGTAAAAATTTCGCTGGATTCTCCATTGCATGTAGTAATGTACCCTCTGTTAAACGTTCCGGTGGTTTAGTTTCACCATGTGTAAGAGTGAGTTTCGGCTTCTTCCATACATGATTATCCGAGATATTCGCAATAAGTTGATCATCTTCTTGGTCTTCCTCCTTATGATCATATACTGCTTTAAAACCTTGATTGATCACATTTTTCCCGCTTGCTGTAAAGGTTTCTCCAGCTATCTCTGCTGTTAATTGAATATGCTCATATTGAAAAGGCGGTAGCAATACAGCTAAAAAACGTTTAATCACTAAATCATAAATCTTCTGCTCCTGATCATTGAGCTTGGACAAGTAGACTGGTTGTTCTGTTGGAATAATCGCATGGTGATCAGATACCTTCTGATTATCCACAAAAGACTTATTTGCTTTAATCGGATGTTTTTTAATTCTAGTAGCTACGACACTATATGGACCTATACCACAGCTTGCCACACGCTCTTTTAATGTTGGCACAATATCTGTTGAGATATATTTAGAATCCGTCCTTGGATATGTTAGGACTTTATGCTGCTCATATAGCTTCTGCATAATGGACAATGTTTGCTTACCTGAAAAGCCAAAAATACGATTGGCATCTCGTTGTAGATCGGTTAAATCATATAATGTCGGCGCATACGTTTTTTTCTGCTTTTTCTCCAATTTTTTTACATTCAAATCATTATTTTTCAATTTTTCAAGAAGACCCTTGGCCTTGTCTTCATTAAAAATTCTTGACTCTCCATTTGGATTTTTCCATGTTAGAGTAATACCGTCATCGGTTTTTGCTTTTAATTGATAAAAAGTTTGTGGTTTGAATTGCTTAATTTCTGCTTCTCTTGTTGCGATCATTGCAAGTGTCGGTGTTTGAACACGACCACTTGATAATTGAGCATTAAACTTTGTTGTCAATGCTCGTGTCGCATTAAGTCCAACATACCAATCGGCTTCCGATCTTGCTACAGCAGAATGGTATAAGTTATCATATTGTTTTGCTGGTTTGAGCTGTTGAAAGCCCTGTTTGATCGCTTGGTCGGTAACAGAGGAAATCCATAATCTTTTGATAGGCTTATTTACTCGCACCTTATCCAAAATCCAACGTGCTACTAGCTCTCCTTCACGACCAGCATCTGTTGCAATAACTATATCTTTCACATCTTTACGGATAAGTTGTGATTTTACTGTTTGAAATTGTTTGCCAGTCTTTTTAATAACGACTAGCTTTAGTCGATCTGGGAGCATTGGTAAATCTTCTTGCTTCCATGTTTTATATTTTTGATCATATGCCTCTGGATCAGCTAATGTCACTAAATGGCCAAGTGCCCATGTAACAATATATTGGGTTCCTTCCATATAGCCGTTCGCCTTTTTATTGCATTTTAAAACACGTGCGATATCACGACCAACAGAAGGCTTTTCTGCAATTACTACCGTTTTACTCATCGTTGAATACTTCCTTTCTTCTTACTTACCTATTATAAAACTTATTCGATAATTCTTCTTGCAGGTGAATCTTCCTCTAGCCTGAAATCATATTGCTCTTCATCTACGAACATTGGGTCCAAGTAAGCGGAGTTTTCATCACTATTAGAAGCCTTTTGAAAGGCAGCAAAAGAGATGTATTCTTGCTCCTTCCATATCCAGATCCCATCTTTTCCTTCTTCCTTATGAAACACATTTTTTATAAGCTGATTATCTTCATTAGTAGAAAAATAGTTAGCGATAAATATCCGTGATGGTCCAGCGGTCAAGATATTTTTCTCGATCACATTGTTCTTCGTATCATGTTGTAATTGAAGTTGTCCCCCGCCTAGACCCTTCGTATCATTTCGATAGAGGACATTACCGGTGATGGTTGAATGAATAGTTCCTCCTCGTAGCTTATCATAACCGCCAATCGATATCCCAGTGTAAAAATTTTCATACACGATATTGTTTATAATACGAATATTATCCGCATATTGATTTGCATGTTCAGAGGTTGCTTCAATACCGATATCACTTTGATAAATCGTGTTTTGCTCTATCGTAATATTTTTTCCACCATCCACATAAATTCCGCCAGCACTATAATCCTCTCCATAAGCTGGATTACCATAAGACGATATCTCATATATTTCATTATTTTTTACGACACCATTTCTTACATAGTCCGCTTCTGGATCATTTGCAGTTCCTTCATGACCAATTAAATCAATTCCAATATTGTCATTACGGCGAACTAGATTATCCTCGACCGTAAAACCATCAATATTTCCATTAAGTACGACAGATTCGCTTGAGCCGAGCTTAAGCTCCTCCACTTTGTTTTTCAAAATATTTATATCTGTCATGGCCTCTGTTCCGTATACCGCTATTCCATGGGCATTTCCATCCTCGGCATTTGTTTCGATACGTCTTACATGATTATTCTCTAAGGTAATATGACTACTGGAGCCAGTTACGTAAATGCCGATAACGGTTGCTGTAGAGTCTGTCTGCAAGTCCTGAATGGTTAATCCACTTATGGTAACATAGCTTTTATCCTTTATCGTCACCATCGATGTATCTTCTTCTATATCTTTGATGTCTTTGCCACTAAGGACAACCTTTTCCTGCTCGTATGGCTTAAAAGTAATGGGATTTTCTTCTGTTCCACTATGTTGAATCTTGAGTTTCTCATGGTAGGTGCCTTCTCGTATCAAGACAGTTGTTCCAGGTTCCGCCTCTGAGGCAGCTTTATCGAGTGATTGATAAGGCTCTGTTTTTGTTCCAGGATTATGATCATCTCCATTAATTGCTACGTATATTACATTAGGGTCTTGTTGTGCATGGGTATTATTTATAACGAAAACAACCATTATTATTGCTACAGTCAAAAGTAGAAAAATATATTTTTTCATCCAATCCATCCTTTTCATTATTCTTCTTTCATTATATACCAAAAAAGAAAAGAGATCGCCTGTGCAATCTCCTTTCCATCTGTTAAGAACTTCCCTTTACTTTTTTATATTCTTTCAGCATGGTGTCATAATCTATTTGTCCGAAGGCGCGATATTGAATAACTCCTTTTTCATCGATAAGATAAGTAGTTGGAACGGAAAGAATATGATATAAATCGGTTGCCTGTTCACCATTATCTAATAAAATTGGAAAGGTTAAACTATTGTCTTCTGCAAAATTTAATATATCATCATATTTGGTCTCCGTTTCGATTAGGTTAACCGCAAGTATTTTGATGTCCGTATTTTGGTATAACTTCTCAAGGTCAGGCATTTCCCTTTGACACGGCACGCACCATGTTGCCCAAAAATTCAACATAACTATCTCATCGCGGTAATCGGATAGCTGGACAAATTCGCCCTTCATCGTTTGCAGTTCAAAATCGGGGGCAACCTTCCCTACTTCTAAGCCAAACTCTTGTTGTTCCTCTTGGTTTCTAGCCTCATTTTCTCCATCCGTTATAAAAGAAAAAACCGCATAGCCTAACATCCCCAGCAAAACAACACAAATGATGATTCTCTTCACCATACTATTCCTCCATCTAGACAAGCTTTTTATATAATTATGAAGGAATGCTATATTTATGAGACACCTAGTTAAATAATACATTAGAAAAACTCGCATTCGGTCATCCTTTAGCGGATGCGTTAGCTTTTCTTATACTTTGGACTTCAACATTTTCTCTTCATCGCCTTACTTCCTGCAAAAATTTTATAGTTTCCTAACGAAAAAAATAAGCCCCCGAACAATCCATTTTCCGAAGGCTTATTATTTCGTTCGAATGCTATCCATCACGTTTAGCAACGAGTTAATACAAATAGGCGTGAATAGAAATCCCTTGGAACATAGTGGTCTCCTCTATGCCCTCTAAATCGTTCATGATCTAGCTGGATACCAATCTCCATGAGCTCGTCACCATTATAACTGCCTTCATATCCTTCTATCTTATAGGAAGCATTAGGATCTAAGCCTTTTAATAACAAACGTTTATAGCTGGCGTTTGGCTCACATAATATATGATAATCGCCAACAACCGCCCTTTCTTTATCCTCTGAAACAACCATCCAGCTTGTGCGATTTCCATTTCCAGAGAAGGGACTATGGATTCTGTAAAAGGTTCCGAATTGAAATAATTCGCGATGTTCTTTGAAGAAGCTAATTTGCTCCTTCATCGTTTCCTTATCTCCTTCTGACATTTCGGTCACATCCAGTTCATAGCCAAATGCTCCGAAATAGGCTACATTTGCTCGGGTCTCCATACTAGTAATTCGGCCAACCTGATGATTGGGCACAGCTGATACGTGGGCACCCATTGAACTAATTGGATAAACAAAGGATGTACCATACTGAATTTTCAAACGTTCTACTGCATCTGTATCATCACTTGTCCAGCCCTGTGGTGCATAATATAGAATTCCTGGGTCAAAACGACATCCACCACTTGCACAGGATTCAAATAAAATATCTGGAAATTCTGTTGTCAATCTTTCATACAGATCATAAACACCTAATATATAGCGATGTGGAACCTCTTGTTGACGGTCAGCAGCTAAGGAAGCTGAGCCTATTTCAGTCATATAGCGATTCATATCCCACTTGACATAAGAGATAGGCGCATCTCGTAAAATGGTTGCCATCATTTCATATATGGCGTCCACCACTTCTTTTCTGGAAAAATCTAAGATATACTGATTTCTACCGTGGGATTGACTTCTATCAGGCACATGAATAATCCAATCTGGATGTTTCTCATAAAGCTTACTTATTTTTGAGACCATTTCCGGTTCAAACCAAAGTCCAAAATCCATCCCTAATGCGGTGACCTTTTCTGCTAATCCAGTGATTCCATTAGGTAGCTTGGAATAATCTACAAACCAATCACCTAATGAAGTGGTGTCATCATCCCGTTTGCCAAACCAACCGTCATCTAAAACAAATAATTCAACACCTAAATCCTTTGATTGTTTGGCCATTTCCAGGATCTTGTCTTCATTAAAATGAAAGTAAGTCCCTTCCCAATTGTTAGTTAAAATAGGGCGAGGTTGATCACGCCATTTTCCACGTGCTAGACGTGATTGATACAATTGATGATAGCTTTGACTCATTCCATTTAATCCTTGATTGGAATAAACCATGACAACCTCTGGTGCTTGAAAACTTTCTCCAGATTCAAGCAGCCAATTAAAATCAAATGGATGAATCCCCATGCTTACACGAGCGACATCTAGATAGTCAACCTCTACCTGTGCTAAAAAGTTCCCACTATACACGAAGCTAAAGCCATATACCTCTCCTTGAAATTCCGTTGTTTCAGGCCGCTTCAATGCAAGAAATGGATTCTGATGTCCACTGCTTGCCCCACGGGTACTTGAGATATTTTGTACACCTGTTTGAAGCTTTCTTGTTTTAACATGTCTTTCCCTAGCCCATGCACCTGACAGTTGCATCATTTCATACTCTGCATCGAAGAGATCTACGTTAGCACTCATAACTCTGGTGAGGTTTAACTTCTGATTTCCTTTATTGAGAAATCTCACACTTCTTGTAATGGCATCATGCTCTTCAAAAACAGAATAGAGAAGGATTAGCTCTGTATCTATTACATGATCATATAAAGTAATTTCTACTGTTTCTACTTTATCATTTGCTTCTGCATACGTAGCTGGTAAACCTTCTAGCTTTGGCTTACCGTGATAGATTTTGTTGCCTTGATATTGAAAATTAGTTATTCTGCTACCATTCTCCTGCAAAATTTGAAAAGCAGGCTCTCTAAAATCGGTCGTCCCATAAGCAGGGTATTCTTGTTTCGTCTGCTCTAGTGTAAATGTCATATCTCCTTCTTGTAGATATGGTGTATTTGGGCGATTTCCCTTTATCAATAGATGCTCAAAAGAGGATTTATGACGAATTTTTTTACCATAATACAAGTGACCAAGCTGATCATTTTCTAATATGTTAAAAATATAGCTTGAATTTTTTGTTTGTAAATGAAATTCTCTCGTTTGTTCATTGAATGTAATGGTCATGTCTATACTCCTTAACTATTAGTGATAGGTTGGTAGCCAATCTCCATGTGCTGCAATCAAATCATCACATAATGCGATAATATCATCTATCGATAATTCTGCAGCAGTATGTGGGTCTAACATTGCCGCTTGATAGATTTTCTCTTTTTTTCTAGTTAGTGCAGCTTCCATTGTAAGTAATTGTGTATTAATATTGGTGCGATTTAAGGCAGCAAGCTGCTCTGGCAAATCACCTACATAAGTTGGTGTTACGCCATTGGCATCAACAAGACAAGGAACCTCCACAACCGCGTTTTCTGGTAAATTACTGATTAATCTACCTGTATTGCGTACATTACCACCGATCTTAAACGGCTTATCTGTTTCCATTGCTTCAATAATGTAAGAGCCATATTCATGAGAACGCTCATGTTGCAGATTTTTATCATGAACGAGGTCGTCCCTCATTTTTTTCCAGCCTTCTATCTGATTGACACAACGCCTAGGATATTCGTCTAAAGGTATATTATATTTTTCAATGAGTTCAGGATATTGGCTTTTAATAAAATATGGATGGTATTCTGCATTATGTTCTGAGGATTCCGTAACATAATAGCCAAACTTATCCATTAGCTCAAAACGTACCATATCGTCATGCTTCTCCTTTTGTTTTTGCTTGGCTCGTTTTTTGATTTCTGGATATAAATCCTTCCCGTTTTGCGTAATTTCTAGTAACCATGCCATATGATTAATCCCAGCTATTTTCCATTGGATATTCTCTTTAGACATTTCGAGTGAATCCAACAGATGACTAGCACATACTTGAACACTATGACATAGGCCTACTGTCTTAATGCCTTCTTCTAGCATAATGTTTGTTAAGACGGCCATTGGATTCGTATAATTTAAAAACCACGCATCTGGACAAACCTCTTTCATGTCGTGGGCAAATTCCTGCATGACAGGAATTGTTCTTAAATTTCGGAAAATCCCACCAATACCAATCGTATCTGCAATAGTTTGACGTAAGCTATATGTTTTTGGTACTTCAAAGTCGGTAATTGTACACGGATCATAGCCACCTACTTGTATCGCATTAATCACATATTTTGCTCCTCGAAGCGCTTCTTTTCTATCCTTATATGCTTTAATTTTTACAGTCGAATTTACATTCTTCTTTAAATTGGTTAACATCATTTCTGAATCTTCCAAACGTTGATGATCAATATCAAATAAAGCGAATTCAAAATCCTGTAATGCTTCTACTGTCATACAGTCCCCTAGTACATTCTTTGCAAAAACCGTACTACCAGCACCTAAAAAGGTGATTTTTGACATATTCATCCTCCTCAATATCCGCAATAAATTGCGTTATGTTACTATCGCATACATTCATATTAAGGGGATTTGAAAGCAATTACAATCGTAAATATTTTTTATATGAGTAATATATTGCTCTTTCAATAATCAATAAACAATCGATCAACAGGCATGTAGGACTGTGTGTTTCGATAATTACTTGGTGTTACACCTATAATATTTTTAAACACTTTACTAAAGTAATTCCCATTTGTATATCCAACTTTCCTCGCAATTTCTTCCATCGATAATTCTTTTTGTTGAAGAAGCTCCATCGCATGGTGAACCCTTATCTTTGCTAAATATTGAATAGGAGGTTCTTCCATTGTTCGCTTAAAGAGTCGATTAAAATGGTATTTCGAAAGTCCTGAAACCTCTACTATATGATCTAGTGTAATGTCAGTTGCATAGTTTTTTTCCATAAACGTAATTGCTTTTGCTACAGCTATGGGTAGATTCTCTTTCCTTTCTTTTTCATGTTCAAAATACGACATGCATTCCATTAAGAAGCTATAGGCATATCCAGAAGCTTCATAGCCTTGGGAGATCCCTGTTGTTTCGGCTTTTTCTAGCAGGCGAAAAATATGCTTGATCGGTGTAGAATCAGTAGGCAATGTAAGAATCGGCCCATGCTTTGCAACAATTTTTTCATAGTAAGTCTGTGCTTCTTGTCCATATAAGGTGATATATGCAAATTCCCACAAATCAGATTCCTTTGGAAGATAATAACAATGGTCACTAGGAAGCTTTACAAAGAAGGCATGACCTTTTGTTAAGGTTGTTGTCTTGTCGCCTATCGTTATTGCCCCTTGACCATTCAATGTATATTGAAATACGATAGCACCCTTTTCCTTTCGCTCTCGACCATCCCATCTATAGCTATGCTCTGTCCTAACCTCTTTACCAAGAGATAGTAAACCTGCAACCCGTTCTAATTGCTCTCCTTTAAATCGAAATCCATACGTACTATGAAAAAACTTCTCCTTCATCTCGTCTCCTCCCACCTCATCCTATTGATTGCAATATAGCAGTATTTTTTTTAGAAGACAACAGAGATCATTGATTTGCATATTGTATATGGTAAAATATTTTGGTGACTAATTATAAAAGGAGGGATATACTTGCTTATTTCCGGAGTTCTAAAACTTATCGGTGCTGGATTTGAATTTTTCCTAGGAATACCTGGCTATGGTGGAGTTTTCATCTTATCATTGCTTTGGACACCGCTATTATTTATGCTTATTTATCATATTGTTACACTTGTAATCTCCAAAAATAATCATACCCCTATTTGGGGACCGATTGTCGGCATTATTGCCAGTACACTCGGAATCATACCAGGTCTTGGCATGCTTTTACACTGGGCTGCATTCATCTGCTTACTTATTGATGGTATTTTAGTTTTTACCAATAAACGAGACTAATTGCAAGTGGCTGGGACATAATTAAATAGGGTGAATGAGAATCCGAACAATCTTCTGATTGAGCGTAGTCAAAATATAAAGACTCCTATGGGAACAGCACGAGCTGAAGATCCACTTTGCAAAACGGGTTTCTTTGCAAAGTTAGCAGACCGCCGTGCCACACTGTAAAGGGAACACTGCGAAAGTTTACTTGAGCAGATGTTGACTTATGCCCTATGGGTAAAAGCGGAGTATTTTGACGGAGCGGTTACAGTGCAGAAATATTAATGTTCGGATTTCTTCTGTTTTATTACTCTTTTGTCCCAGTCTCTTTTTCTATGAGGAGCAACTATCCGCTTTCATTGACTTCCTAGGACAAATCGCTTAAGCTTGCTTTAGGAAATGAGATAATGGAGGAATTGTGAAAATATGCTACAAGCGACAAATGTAAGTTTACGTTTTGGTGATAAAAAATTATTCGAAGATGTTAATATTAAATTCACTGCAGGAAATTGCTATGGATTAATCGGGGCAAATGGTGCTGGTAAATCTACCTTTCTAAAGGTCCTATCAGGTGAGATTGAGCCTCAATCAGGGCATGTCTCTTTAGGCAAGGACGAACGTTTAGCCGTATTAAAACAGGATCACTTTGCTTATGAGGAATATGAAGTGTTACAAACTGTCATCATGGGACATACCCGGTTGTTTGATGTAATGAAAGAAAAAGATGCCATTTATGCAAAGGCCGAATTCACAGAGGAAGACGGAATGAGAGCAGCAGAGTTAGAGGGCGAGTTTGCTGAAATGAATGGTTGGGAAGCTGAATCAGATGCTGCTATTTTGCTTAAGGGATTAGGAATAGATGAAGACTTGCATACGAAAAAAATGGCTGAATTAACCGGATCAGAGAAGGTTAAAGTGTTATTGGCACAAGCTCTATTTGGTAATCCAGATATTTTATTACTGGATGAGCCTACAAACCACTTAGACATTCAAGCGATCCAATGGTTAGAGGAATTTCTCATTAACTTTGAGAATACTGTCATTGTAGTATCTCACGATCGACACTTTTTAAATAAGGTATGTACCCATATCGCGGATGTTGATTATGGAAAAATTGAATTATATGTCGGGAATTATGACTTTTGGTATGAATCTAGCCAGTTAGCTCTCCAAATGGCAAAAGATCAGAATAAGAAAAAGGAAGAAAAAATCAAAGAATTGCAAAACTTTATTGCTAGATTTAGTGCAAATGCTTCAAAATCAAAGCAAGCAACCTCCCGTAAAAAAATGTTGGATAACATTACCTTAGAAGATATCAAGCCTTCTTCTCGTCGTTATCCATATGTTGCTTTTCAAGCTGGACGTGAAATCGGAAATGACCTTCTACGTGTTGAAGGAATTTCTAAAACCATTGATGGAGAAAAAGTGCTAAATAATGTTAGTTTTACGTTAAAACCAAATGACAAAGTAGCTTTTGTTGGACGCAACGAACTTGCTAAATCCGTGTTGTTCGATATCTTGATGGGAGAAATGGAACCAGATGAAGGGACCTTTACATGGGGTGTAACGACTTCCCAATCCTATTTCCCGAAGGACAACTCCGCATTTTTTGAAGGGAACAACATGACATTAGTAGATTGGTTACGCCAATATTCTCCTGATGACCAAACGGAAACCTTCCTCCGCGGATTCCTAGGTCGTATGCTTTTCTCAGGAGAAGAAGCATTGAAAAAAGCAAATGTCCTATCCGGTGGAGAGAAGGTTCGCTGTATGCTCTCTAAAATGATGCTAAGCAATGCCAATGTACTAGTATTAGATGAACCGACCAACCACTTAGATTTAGAGTCGATCACTTCTTTAAATAATGGCTTAATAAATTTCAAGGGGTCTATCTTGTTCACCTCCCATGATCATCAATTTATTAATAGTATTGCCAATCGTTTAATTGAGATCACACCTGAGAAAGTTATTGATAAAGAGATGAGCTATGATGAGTATGTCGCTGACCAAAAATTACAAAAGGAAATTGCAGCATTATACGAATAATTAATGGATGATAAAAACTACCTTTTCCTTTGAGAAAAAGGTAGTTTTTTTATGTGCCATTTTTTCCAAATTAGCTAGAGCGTATGCCCGAAATATTTGGTATGATTTTTCTTAGTCAATCTTACTACAGGAGCTTTCTATTCTGTTATAAACGTCATTTTAGTTCGGGATTCTCTCTAAATTGG
>JACYYK010000734.1_pt7 | contig 15344 bp, 12 predicted proteins | sample 8236871 | NCBI WGS metagenome assembly JACYYK01 (sample SAMN14103087, study PRJNA606662) | landfill metagenome | isolation source: landfill solid waste inoculated with endophyte fungus Paravalsa indica | place: India:New Delhi, Okhla landfill site | collected 2017-11-05 | reverse complement strand
CCGGGCGACCGGGTGGTCGTTCCCTTCAACGTCTCGTGTGGACACTGCTACTACTGTGACCTCCTGTTGTACTCGCAGTGTGAGACCACCCAGGTGACCGAACACGGCAAGGGCGCGGCGCTGCTGGGCTACACCAAGCTCTACGGGCAGGTACCCGGAGGGCAGGCGGAGCGGCTGCGCGTGCCGTTCGCGAACTTCGGCCCGATCAAGGTGCCCGACGGTCCGCCGGACGAGCGGTTCCTCTATCTCTCGGACGTGCTCCCGACCTCCTGGCAGGCCGTGGAGTACGCCAACATCCCCACCGGTGGATCGGTGCTGGTGCTGGGGCTCGGTCCGATCGGGCAGATGTGCGCGCGGATCGCGCTGCAGCGCGGGGCCGGCAAGGTGATCGCCATCGACCTCGTGGACGAGCGGTTGGAGCTCGCGCGCAAGTACGGGATCGACACCATCGACCTGCGCCAGTACAAGCACGTGGGCGAGGCGGTGCGCGACCGCACCGACGGCCGGGGAGCCGACTCCGTGATCGACGCCGTCGGCATGGAGGCCCACGGCGCGCCGGTGACGGGGTTGGCCCAGCAGCTGGCGACCCTGCTGCCGGCTCCGGTGGCGGCCAAGGTCATCGAGAAGGCCGCGGTCGACCGGCTGTCCGCGCTCTACACCGCGATCGACGCCGTCCGGCGCGGCGGCACGATCTCACTGTCCGGTGTGTACGGGGGCATGCTTGATCCGATGCCGATGATGACGTTGTTCGACAAGCAGATCCAGCTCCGCATGGGACAGGCGAACGTGCGGGCCTGGATCGACGACATCATGCCGTTCGTCACGGGCGACGGCGACCCGCTCGGGGTCGAGGATCTCGCGACCCATCGGCTGCCGTTGTCGGAGGCGCCCGGCGCGTACGAGATGTTCCAGAAGAAGCGCGACGGCGCCATCAAGATCCTGCTCGAACCCTGAGGTCGTGGTCGCGCACGAGTTCCGCTGTCGCGGCGCGCACCAGATCCGGTGCGCGCCGCAGCGCGTCCTCCGGTGATTCCACGTCGTCGACGAGGGCGCGCCACGCCGTGATGCCGGCGTCGGTGAGCTGGTCCGGGGACAGGGCGATGCGGCCTGCCACGGCGGCCACGGGAACACCGGCTCGGCGTGCGCGCTCGGCGACGCCGGCCGGGGCCTTTCCGGCGAGGCTCGACGCGTCGAGGGAACCTTCGCCCGTGATGACGAGATCCGCCTCCCGGACGGCGTCGTCGACTCCCATCACGGCGGCGACCAGTTCGAAGCCCGACTCGACGACGGCGCCCAGCGCGACGGCGGCCCCGGCGACACCGCCGCCCGCTCCCGCTCCGGGTGTGTCGGCCACGTCCGGGGTCCCGGCCCGCGCCAACGCGGCGGACCAGGTGCGCAGGCCGCGCTCCAGCAGCTCGATTTCCGCGGTCCCCGCCCCTTTCTGCGGGCCGAACACCGCCGCCGCGCCGTGTTCTCCGAGCAGCGGATTGGTCACGTCGGTGGCGACCCGGAGTTCGATCCCGGCGAGACGGTGCCGCACCGCGGTGAGGTCCACCGACGCCACCTCGGGCAGCGCTCCGCCGCTCGGTTCGACGGGGTGGCCCCGCGCGTCGAGGATCGTGGCGCCGAGTGCCTGGAGCATGCCCGCTCCACCGTCGGTGCTCGCCGTGCCGCCCACCGTCAGCACCACACCGCGCGCGCCGTGCTCGACGGCGTGCCGCACCAGTTCGCCGACGCCGTGGGTGTGGGCGAGCAGCGCCGTCCACGGAGTCGGTTCCATGTGCTCGATGCCGCACGCGCGGGCCGACTCGACGTAGGCCCACCCGTCGAGCACGACGTAGTGGGCGTGCACGGGGTCCGACAGTGGTCCGGACACGTCCACGTCGACCCTGCGGCCACCCGCCGCGACCAGCACGTCGAGCGTGCCCTCACCGCCGTCGGCGACCGGACGGCGTTCCACGGCGGCGTCGGCGAGGGCGTCGTGGACACCGGCCGCCATGGCCTCGGCCGCCTCGACCGCGGTGAGGCTGCCCTTGAACTTGTCCGGCGCGACGACCACCCGCATCGTCAGCTCCTCACGGGCGTGGGCGGGGTGTCGCCTCGCAGCACGGCGACGGCGTTGCGGGCGGCGAGCTCCGCCATCGCCGTGCGGGTCTCCGTGGTGGCCGAGCCGAGGTGCGGCGCGAGCGCCACGTTGTCGAGCTCCAGCAGCGCGGGATGGACTTCCGGCTCCTTCTCGAACACGTCGAGCCCGGCGCCCGCGAGCGCGCCTCGCCTGAGCGCCTCGGCGAGGGCCGCCTCGTCGACCACGGGGCCGCGACTGGTGTTGATCAGGTAGGCCGTGGGCTTCATCGTCGCGAGCGCCTCGGCGTCGATCAGGTGCCGCGTCTGCGGAGTGAGCGGGCAGTGCAGGGAGACGACGTCGGAGGTGCGCAGCAGCTCCTCCAGCGAGAGGAAGCGGGCGTCGAGTTCGCGCTCGACGGCGGGGTCGGCGCGGCGTCCGCCCGGGCGTCCCGTGTAGACGATCTCCATCCCGAAGGCGCGAGCTCGGCGGGCCATGGCGACGCCGATCTCGCCGAGCCCCACGATGCCCAGCGTCTTGCCCTGCAGGCCGGTGCCGAGCAGGAAGGCCAGGTGGAACTCCCACGGACGCCGCTCACGGATCAGTCGTTCGCCCTCGCCGAGCCTGCGGGTCACCGACAGGAGCAGCCCGAAGGCCAGGTCCGCGGTGGCGTCGGTGAGGACGCCGGGGGTGTGGGTCACGACGATGCCGCGCTCGTGCAGGGCGGGGACGTCGATGTTGTCGTACCCGACGGCGACGGTGGACACCACCTTCAGCTGCGGACCGGCCGCGTCGGCGACCGCGCCGTCGATGCGGTCCTGCAGCGTGCTGACCACGGCGTCCGCGCCGGCGACCGCGGCGTGCAGTTCGTCGGTCGCCAGGGTGCGGTCGGGGTCCGGCGACCACAGGTCGCCCGCTTCCCGGAGTGCCGCCATGGCGGGGTCGGCGAGCTTCCTCGTCACCACGATCCGAGGTGTCACGCGGTCGTCCCTTCGCTTTTGTGCCTGTTCGAAAGAGGGCCCGGGAGCACCCTAACCGGGCCCGTGGCTCTTGACGATGCCGCTAATGTTCACATAGAGAACAGTTGTGCGGATCGCGCACAAGATCGCGCACTGAGGCACGCACAACGAGGTTTGCCGAACAGGCTGTGGACGAAGGTGGTGAAGGCGTGGCGGAAATCGTGTCCCTGTCCGACGCCGTGGCGGCGCTCGTGCGGGACGGCGACACGGTGGCGTTGGAGGGGTTCACTCACCTCATCCCGCACGCTGCCGGTCACGAGATCATTCGGCAGGGTCGCCGCGGGCTCACGCTCGTGCGGATGACGCCGGACATCGTGTACGACCAGCTCATCGGCGCCGGATGCGCGCGCAAGCTGATCTTCTCGTGGGGCGGCAACCCCGGAGTCGGATCGCTGCACCGGTTCCGGGAGGCCGTGCAGAAGGGCTGGCCCGAGCCGCTGGAGATCGAGGAGCACAGCCACGCGGGGATGGCCAACCGCTACGTCGCGGGTGCCTCCGGCCTGCCGTTCGCGGTACTGCGCGGCTACGCGGGCACCGACCTCGCGCGGCACACCGGCACGATCGCCGACATCACGTGCCCGTTCACCGGCGAGAAGCTGGCCGCCGTGCCCGCGCTCAACCCGGACGTCTCGATCATCCACGCGCAGCGTGCCGACCGGCGCGGCAACGTCCAGATGTGGGGACTGGTGGGCGTGCAGAAGGAGGCCGTGCTCGCCGCCCGCCGCAGCCTCGTGACAGTGGAGGAGATCGTCGACGAGCTCGAACCGGTGCCCGGCCAGGTCGTGCTGCCGAGCTGGGCGGTGACCTACGTGGCCGAGGCGCCGCGAGGCGCCCACCCGTCGTACGCGCAGGGCTACTACGAGCGCGACAACGACTACTACCGTCAGTGGGACTCGATCAGCCGGGACCGCGAGGCGTTCCAGCGCTGGGTCGAGGAGCTCACGGCGACCACGGCAGCGGGAACGGAGGCGTGAACGTGCGTACTCAGCAGGACTACACCTCCGACGAGATGATGTCGATCGCGGCGGCCAGGGCGCTGACCGGCGATCGGCGGTGCTTCGTCGGCATCGGACTGCCCTCGACCGCCGCCAACGTCGCGCGGCGCACCCACGCTCCCGACCTCGTGCTCATCTACGAGTCCGGGACGCTCGGCTCGAAGCCGGACCGGTTGCCCGCCTCCATCGGCGACGGCATCCTCGCCGAGACCGCCGACGCGGTGATCAGCGTGCCGGAGGTCTTCAACTACTGGCTCCAGCCCGGCCGCATCGACGTGGGCTTCCTCGGTGCCGCCCAGCTCGACCGCTACGGCAACATCAACACCACGGTGATCGGCGACGACTACGTGAACCCGAAGGTCCGGCTGCCCGGAGCGGGCGGAGCGCCCGAGATCGCGGGCTCGTGCGGAGAGGTGTTCGTCGTCGTGCGGCAGAGCACGCGGACGTTCGTGGAGGAGGTCGACTTCGTCACCTCGGTCGGCCACGGCCGAGGCCCCGGCGACCGCGAGAAGCTGGGACTGCGCGGTGCCGGACCGACTCTCGTGATCACCGACCTCGGTGTGCTGCGGCCCGATCCGGAGACCCGCCAACTCGTCCTGACCCAGGTGCATCCCGGCGTGGACGTCGAGCAGGTGCGCGAAGCCACCGGCTGGGACCTGCGGGTCTCGCCCGAGCTCTCGACGACGCAGCCGCCGACCGAACGCGAGCTGACCGTGTTGCGCGAGCTGAAGGCGGCGTGAGGCAGCGTGATCGGCACCGTGAAGGGCACCATGAACCCACCCAACCCAGGAGGCATCTCATGACGGACGTCTTCGTCCTCGACGCCGTACGGACGCCGTTCGGGCGCTACGGCGGCGCGCTGTCGGGCGTGCGGCCCGACGACCTCGCCGCGCACGTGCTGCGCACGCTGGGCGAGCGCCACGACCTCGACCCGTCCGAGGTGGACGAGGTCATCCTCGGCGACGCGAACGGTGCGGGCGAGGACAACCGCAACGTCGCCCGCATGGCCACGTTGCTCGCCGGGTGGCCCACGAGCGTGCCCGGCAGCACGGTGAACCGGCTGTGCGGCTCCAGCCTGGACGCCGCGATGCAGGCGAGCAGGCTCGTGGCGCTGGGCGACGCGTCGGTGGTGGTCGCGGGCGGCGTGGAGTCGATGAGCCGCGCGCCGTGGGTGATGCCGAAGCCGGAGAAGGCCTTCCCGAGCGGGAACGCGACACTGCACTCCACCGCCCTGGGCTGGCGCATGGTGAACCCGCGGATGCCGGAGCAGTGGACCGTGTCGCTCGGGGAAGGCACCGAGTTGCTCGCGCAGCGCTACGGCATCGGTCGCGACGAGCAGGACGAGTTCGCGTTGCGCAGCCACCGGGCCGCCGCGAGCGCGTGGGACGCCGGGTTCTACGACGACCACGTGATCCCGGTCGAGGGCACGGACCTGCGGCGCGACGAGGGCATCCGGCCCGACACGTCTCCCGAGAAGCTCGCGAAGCTCAAGCCGGCGTTCCGCAAGGACGGCACGGTGACGGCGGGCAACGCCTCGCCGCTGTCCGACGGTGCCTCGGCGGTCCTGCTCGCCGACTCCGACGGAGCGGACCGGATCGGGGCGACGCCGATGGCGCGGATCGCGGGCCGCGGCGCGGCGGGAGTCGATCCGGACGTGTTCGGCATCGGACCGGTGAAGGCCGCCGAGATCGCGCTGAAGCGGGCCGGTATCGGGTGGGGCGACCTCGCGGCGGTGGAGCTGAACGAGGCGTTCGCCGCGCAGTCGCTGGCCTGCCTCGCCGACTGGCGCGAGCTGGACCCGGCCATCGTGAACGTCCACGGCGGAGCGATCGCGATCGGACATCCGCTGGGTGCCTCGGGCGGGCGCATCCTCGGCACCCTGGCCCACGCGCTGCGCAGGCGCGGCGGCGGGTGGGGCCTGGCCGCCATCTGCATCGGCGTCGGTCAGGGGCTCGCCGTGGTCCTGGAAGCGTGAGGTGACGCGAATCGCCCCGGGCCACCCGCTCGTGGGGGCCGGGGCGGTGGACGGGCGCCGCTTCGACGTGCGATGGCACGGGTGAGGCGAGACAGTCTCTCTCGATGTCCGACAGTGTTTCCGGCGTTCCCGCCGTTCCCGCCCGCTCGTCCCTGTTCGATGCCCTGGTGGCCGCCGGGCCGGTGGCGAGCCAGGTGGGTGACGAGGCGTGGGTGCGGGCGATGCTCGACGTCGAGTCCGCGTTGGCCGCCGCCCAGGCCGACGCGGGCCTGCTCGCGTGGGAGCATGCCCGGAGTATCGCGGAGGCGTGCCGAGACCACGGTGCCTTCGACGTGACGCAGCTGCGTGCCGGTGTGGGCGGGGCCGGCGATCCCGCCGCCCCGTTGGTGCGGGCGCTCAGCGAACGCGTGGGCGGGGAGGCGGCCCGGTTCGTGCATCGCGGAGCGACCGGCCAGGACGTCGTCGACTCCGCGGCCATGCTGGTGGCGGCGCGGGCGCGGGAACCGCTGTTGGCCGACGTCGAGCACTGCACGGACGCACTCGCCGCGCTGGCCCGAGCCCACGTCGGCTCGGTGCAGGTGGGCCGGACTCTGGCGCAGCACGCCCCGCCGGTCACGTTCGGCCTCACCGCCGCGGGGTGGCTGACCGCGCTGGACGCGGCAGCCGACCGGGTGCGGGCACTGCGGTTCCCGGTCCAGCTCGGTGGTGCCGTGGGCACGCTCGCGTCGTTCGGCGAGTACGGGCCGGACGTGGTGACGTCGTTGGCCGCGCGCCTCGGCCTGGCCGAGCCGGTGCTGCCGTGGCACACCGGCCGCACGCCGGTCGTGGACCTCGCCGCGGCGCTGGGTGGGCTGGCCGCCGCGGTGTCCGCCGTGGCCGCCTCGATCGTCGTCCTCGCCCAGACGGACGTCGCGGAGCTGCACGAGGAGGGCCCACCGGGCAGCGGCGGGGCGTCCACGATGCCGCCCACACGCAATCCACTCGCCGCCGTGTCGGCCAGGGCGTGCGCGAAACAGGCTCCCGGTCTGGTGGCCGATCTGCTCGCGGCGGCGGAGCAGGAGAACCAGCGGGCGGCGGGCGCATGGCACGCGGAGTGGTGGCCGCTGATCCAGCTCTGGCGCGTGTGCGGCTCGGCCGTGCACTGGTTGCGGGAGAGCCTGCGGCGGCTGCGGGTGGACGAGGTGCGCATGCGCGAGAACCTCGACGCCCACGGCGGCCTGGTGCTCGACGACGATCCGGCGGTGACGACCCACCTGTCGAGGGAGCGCATCCAACGGTTGCTCGATCCCGTTGAGTATCTGGGGAGCGCGTCGGTGTTCGTGGAGAGAGCGCTGACGGCCTACGGCCGGAGCCGGAGGGAGAGGTGAATGGTCGACGACCGCGACGAGCCGGGCCCGCGGTGCCGCACGCGTAGCTGACGGGCGAGCACCGACGGCCGTCGAGGCCGGGTTCCGAGTACGAAGTTCCGAGATAGGTTGGACACATCATGGAGTCGGGCAGCACACGGGCCGCGCACCACGTGCAGTCCCTCGAACGGGGACTGGCCGTGATCAAGGCCTTCGGGGCGGGGACACCGCAGCTCACGCTCAGCGACGTGGCGAAGGAGACCGGGCTGACCCGGGCCGCCGCTCGCCGGTTCCTGCTGACACTGGCCGACCTCGGCTACGTCCGCGCGGAGGGCCGCTACTTCCGCCTCACCGCCCGAGTGCTCGAACTGGGGTACGCGTACCTGTCGAGTCTGTCGTTGTCCGACGTCGTGCAGCCACACCTGGAACGCCTGTCGGCCGAGGTGCACGAGTCCTCGTCGGTCTCGGTGCTCGACGGCACCGACATCGTGTACGTCGCGAGGGTGGCGGTCTCGCGCATCATGACCGTGAGCATCGACGTGGGGACCCGGTTCCCGGCGCACGCCACGTCGATGGGGCACGTCCTGCTCGCCGGTCTGGACGAGGACGAGCTCGCCGCCTACCTCGACGAGGCGACGTTCGAGCGCCGGACCCCGCACACGATCACCTCCCCGTCGGAGCTGCGGGCGGAGCTCGCGCGGGTGCGGGAGCAGGGCTGGGCGCTCGTCGATCAGGAACTGGAGGAGGGGTTGCGGTCGGTGGCCGCTCCGCTCCACGACAAGGACGGCAGGGTGGTGGCCGCGGTGAACCTCTCGACACATGCCAGCCGCACGAGTCCCGAGGCGGCGCGGACCGAGCTTCTGCCCCGGCTTCTCCGGACCGCCGAACGGATCGAGGCCGACCTGGCCGTCGCTGTCCCGGCGCGCGTGTCATGAGGACCGCGGGACTGTTGCTCGCCGCCGGGGCCGGTCGCCGGTTCGGCAGGCCGAAGGCGCTCGTCGAGGTCGACGGCGAGGCGCTGGTGACGCGCGCGGTGCGCGTGCTGGCCGAAGGCGGCTGCGACCCGATCGTCGTGGTGCTGGGCGCCCGGGCCGACGACGTGCGCACGTTGCTGCCCGGCCGGGTCACGACGGTGTACGTGCCGGACTGGGAGGAGGGCATGAGCGCCTCGCTGCGGGAGGGCCTGCGCACGCTCGCGCACCTCGGCCCGGTGCCGGACGCCGTGTTGGTGCACCTGGTGGACCTGCCGGGCGTGGGTGCGGACGTCGTGGCGCGTCTGCGGGAGTCGGCGTCCCCGGAGGCCGTGGCGCGTGCCGCGTACGGCGGCGAACCCGGGCACCCGGTGGTGCTCGGCCGGCGGTGGTGGGCCGACATCGCCGACGTCACGCGGGGCGACCAGGGGGCGCGCGAATGGTTGCGGGGGCGCGACGACCTCCGGTTCGTCGAGTGTGGAGACCTGTCCGAAGGCACCGACGTCGATTCGCCGGCCGACCTGCCGGGCGACCGCCGATCCTGACGGCGCGTGACGGCATGGAGCCGCGCGCGCATCGCTTCAGTAGGCTCGGCCGTGTGACAGCCGACAGCAGCGCAGCACCCGGCGCGGGCGGCCCGTCGCCCGCCGACCCTGACGACCTCGCGAAGATCCTGGACCGCGTCGGGTACCTCGCCGACCCGGGCGTGGCCACGGCAGCGTTCCTGGCGTTGCGGATGCAGCGGCCACTGTTCTGCGAGGGCGAGCCGGGCACGGGGAAGACCTCGCTCGCGATCGCGCTGGCGGAGGGGCTGGATCTGCCCTTGATCCGGTTGCAGTGCCACGAGGGCATCGACGCCGGGCAGGCGCTGTACGAGTGGGACTTCCCGCGCCAGCTGCTTCACCTGCGCGCGCTGGAAGCGGCCGAGGGCGGCCGACTCGACGTGGACACCGCCGAGCAGTCCCTCTACACCGAACGGTTCCTGCTGGCCCGGCCGCTGTTGCGCGCGCTGACGTCGGCCCCGTGCGTGCTGCTCGTCGACGAGATCGACCGCGCCGACGACGAGTTCGAGGCGTTCCTGCTGCAACTGCTCGACGAGAACGCCGTCACGATCCCCGAGTACGGGGAGGTGCGGGCCGAGAATCCGCCGCTCGTCGTGCTCACGTCCAACCGCACCCGCGAGGTCCACGACGCGCTGAAGCGCCGGTGCCTCTACCACTGGGTCGAGCATCCGGGGCTCGAACGCGAGATCGCCATCCTGCGCCGCCGGGTGCCGGGCCTCGGCGAGCGGCTCTCCCACCAGATCGCCTCGGCGGTGCGCCGACTGCGCGAACTCGAACTGCTCAAGCCACCCGGCGTGGCCGAGGCGATCGACTGGGCACAGGCGCTGACCGCGTTGGGCAGGACCGAACTGGACGCCGCTTCGGCCGCCACCACGCTCGGCGCGGTGCTCAAGTACAGCGAGGACCTCGACCGCGTCCGCGCCACGCTCGACTCGCTGCTGAGTTGAGGCGCGGCGGGTGAGCGCGCAGCAGGGCCCTCCCTCGCCCGATCGAGAGCACAATGGGGACATGACCACGCGGGCTCCGCTCGATTCCCCGTCGGACCCGCTTCCCGGCCTGGTCGGGTTCGCGGCCGCGCTGAGGGAAGCCGGGTTGCGGTGCGACGCGCACCGGGTGCAGGCCTACCTCGACGCGGTGGCCCACGTCGACGTCGCCGAGCCTCGGCAGCTCTACTGGGCGGGCCGGCTCGCGCTGTGTGCCGAACCCGACGACCTCCCCCGCTACGACGAGGCGTTCGCCGCGTGGTTCCGCGACGAGCCACCCGTGCGGCAGCGCAACGTCCTGCCCGTGCCCACCCCGCCTCGGATCGCGGCGCTGCTGACCGGGCCGTCGGACGCCGGGACGAGCGAGGGCCAGGACGAGCAGGTGAGTGTGGCGGCCAGCGACGCCGAGATCCTGCGGCACCGCGACCTGGCCGAGCTGACGAAGGAGGAACGGCGCCACCTGCGGGAGCTGCTCGACACGTTGAGCCCCGTGCCCGCGCGGCGCCCGTCGTTGCGGTACGAAACCTCGCGCCGGGGCTCGCTCGACGCGAGGCGCACGTTGCGCGCGATGCTCGCCGACGGTGGTGAACCGCTGCGGCTCGTGCGCGCCCGGCGGCGCACCCGCCCTCGCCGGACGGTGCTGCTGGTGGACGTGTCGGGCTCGATGAAGCCCTACGCGGACGCACTGCTGCGCTTCGCCCACGTGGTCGTGCGCGCGACCCCGTCCGACGTGGAGGTCTTCACGCTGGGCACGCGGCTCACCCGGGTGTCGCGGCAACTGCGGCAGCGCGACCCGGAGCGGGCGATGCTCGACGCGGCGGGCGCGGTGGCCGACTTCGCGGGAGGCACGCGGCTGGGGGAGACGTTGCGCGTGTTCCTCGACCGCTGGGGACAACGCGGCATGGCCCGGCGCGCCACCGTCGTCGTCTTCTCGGACGGCTGGGAGCGCGGCGACACCCGACTGCTGGGCGACCAGGCGGCCCGCCTGCGTCGCCTGGCGCACCGGGTGCTGTGGGTCAACCCGCACGCCGGGCACGAGGGCTACGAACCCGTCCAGTCCGGGATCGCCGCGGTACTGCCGCACGTGGACGGTTTGCTCGCGGGACACAGCTTGGCCACGCTGGAACGACTGCTGAGGGAGATCGCACATGCATGACGTGCTGGACGAGCTCCACCGCCGGTGGCAGGCGGGGGAGACCGTGGGAGTCGGGACCGTGGTCGCCACCTTCTCGTCGGCGCCTCGCGCGGCTGGCGCGGCGATGCTGGTGGGATCCGAGGGTGACGTGGTCGGCAGCGTGTCCGGCGGCTGCGTCGAGGGCGCGGTGTACGAGCTGGCGCAGCAGGTCGTGCAGACCCGCACGCCGGTGCTGCAGCGTTACGGCGTGAGCGACGACGACGCGTTCGCGGTGGGCCTGACCTGCGGCGGGATCATCGACATCTTCGTCGAGCGCATCGACCGCGAGTCGATGCCCGAGCTGCCCGACCTGGTCGCCTCGGTCCGCGAGGGAACGCCGGTGGCCGTCGCGACGATCGTGGAGCACGACGATCCGGCGCTGCTCGGCAGGCGGATGCTGGTGTGGCAGGACCGGGTGGGCGGGAGCTTCGGTTCGCAGCGCATCGACGACGCCGTCGTGGACGACGCGCGCGGGCTGCTCGCCACGGGCCGGTCGGGGACGTTGCACTACGGGCCCGAGGGGCAGCGGCGCGGGGAGGGCATGGCGGTGTTCGTGAACGCGTTCGAGCCGCCGCCCCGGATGCTCGTGTTCGGTGCCATCGACTTCGCCGCCGCCATGGCGAGGATGGGCTCCTACCTCGGCTACGAGGTCACGGTGTGCGACGCCCGCCCGGTGTTCGCGACGAAGAGCCGGTTCCCCGATGCGGACGAGGTCGTGGTCGACTGGCCGCACCGCTACCTGACGGCGGAGGTCGAGGCGGGCCGCATCGACCGGCGGACCGTCATCACGGTGCTCACCCACGACCCGAAGTTCGACGTTCCGGTGCTGCAGGTGGCGTTGCGGATCGACGTCGCCTATGTCGGCGCCATGGGCTCGCGCCGCACGCACGACGACCGGATGCGTCGCCTGCGGGAGGCGGGCATGACCGACGCGGAGTTGAAGCGGCTGGCCTCGCCGATCGGCCTCGACCTGGGCGCGCGTACCCCGGAGGAGACCGCCGTGTCGATCGCGGCGGAGATCATCGCGCTCAAGTGGGGCGGCGGCGGACGTCGGCTGTCCGACATCGACGGCCGGATCCACGCCGAATCGCACCGCTGACGAACGGATCCGTCGGCGACCGCGACAGTATCGCCCGAAGGGGTGATGCAAAACGTTCGTTTTGGCGCTGCACTGCAATGTCACCTCTCAAAAGAGGGATCACCGCACGCTCCCGTAGCGGCAGGGGTTGTCGTCGCCGCGCGGACGTAGCAGGGTTGCGTGTGAGGCCGATCACGCGGTGATCGGCTGAGGCCGTTCCACCCGCGGCCCGCTGCGGCGGGTCGAGCCAGTACAGGAGGCCCCATGCGCATCACCGTCACCGTCGACGGAACCCGCTACACCGACGAGGTCGAGCCGCGCACGCTTCTGGTTCACTACCTGCGCAACCAGCTCGGCAAGGTCGGCACCGTGGTGGGGTGCGACACCAGCAACTGCGGTGCGTGCACCGTGCATCTGGACGGGCAGAGCGTGAAGTCCTGCTCGGTCCTCGCCGTCCAGGCCGACGGCAGCGAGGTCACGACGATCGAGGGACTCGCGCGCGACGGCGAGTTGCATCCGGTCCAGAAGGCTTTCCAGGACAACCACGCCCTGCAGTGCGGGTTCTGCACGCCCGGGATGATCATGCAGTCGCTCGACCTGCTCTCCGAGAACCCCGAGCCCGACGAGCAGACCGTCCGCGAGGGTCTCGAAGGCAATCTCTGCCGCTGTACCGGTTATCAGAACATCGTCCGCGCGGTGCGCGACGCCGCGGAGCGGATGCGTCCCGGGGCGGGTCCGGAGGCCGAACGGGTCGGTGAGGCCACCGGCACCGCGACGACGTCGAGCATGGGTGGAGGTGCGGAGTAGTCATGACCGCCACGATCGAACCGGAGATCGGCAAGGCCCGGCTCCGCAAGGAAGACACGCGGTTGATCACCGGCCGCACTCGCTGGACCGACAACATCACGCTGCCCGGCCTGGTGCACTTCGCCGTGTTGCGCAGCACCATGGCCCACGCCCGCATCACGAACATCGACACGTCGGCGGCGAAGGAGATGCCGGGCGTCATGGCGGTGTACACCGCCGACGACCTCGATCCCGAGGGCGCCATCGGCATGCCGTGCGCCTGGCCGATCACCCCGGACATGAAGTGGCCTCGCAGGCCGATGCTCGCGCAGGGCACCGTCAACTACGCGGGCGAGGGTGTCGCGGTCGTCGTGGCCCGCAGCGCCGAGGAGGCCTACGACGCGCTCGCGGAGATCGACGTCGACTACGAGGAGCTCCCCGTCGTCCTGGGGCTGGAGAACGCGATCGCCGAGGACGCTCCGCTGGTGCACCCGGACCTGGGCACCAACCGCAGTGCGGTGTGGACGTTCGACTCCGCCGAGGCCGGCTCGGGCGACGACGTGGAACGCGCCATCACCGACTCCGAGGTGGTGCTGCGCAAGCGGTTCCGCCAGCAGCGGCTCATCCCGGCGTTCATGGAGCCGCGTTCCGTGGTGGTGGACCCGACGGCCCCGCAGCTCACCATGTGGTCGGCCACGCAGATCCCGCACATCACCAAGACGATGGCCGCGCTGACGCTCGGCATCCCGGAGCACCAGCTCCGCGTCATCGCGCCGGACGTGGGTGGCGGCTTCGGCGGCAAGCTCGCCGTGATCCCGGAGGAGTTCATCGCCCTGCTCGTCGCGCGCAAGCTCGGCAGGCCGGTGAAGTGGACCGAATCCCGGTCGGAGTCGATGACGGCGGCGCACCACGGCCGCGACCAGATCCAGGACATCACGATCTGTGCCACGCGGGACGGCAGGCTGACCGGCCTGAAGGTGGAGCTGCTCGCCGACATGGGCGCCTACCTGAGCCTGGTCGGGCCGGGTATCCCGATCCTCGGCGCGTTCATGTTCAACTCGATCTACAAGCTGCCGGCGTACCACTTCACGTGCACGAACGTCTTCACCAACACCACCGTCACCGACGCCTACCGGGGTGCCGGTCGACCGGAGGCGACGTTCGCGATCGAGCGCATGATGGACGAGCTCGCCGCCGAGCTCGACATCGACCCGATCGAGTTGCGCGAGAAGAACTGGATCGCCCACGACGAGTTCCCGTACACCACCGTCGCGACGCTGACCTACGACTCGGGCAACTACGAGGCCGCCACCGAGAAGGCCCTGCAACTGTTCGACTACGACGGCCTGCGCCGCGAACAGCGCGAGCGGCGCGAGCGGGGCGACTCGGTGCAGCTCGGCATCGGCATCTCGACGTTCACGGAGATGTGCGGCCTGGCGCCCTCGCGGGTCCTCGGCTCGCTCGACTATGCCGCCGGAGGCTGGGAGCACGCGTCGATCCGCATGCTGCCCACCGGCAAGGTCGAGGTGATCACGGGGTCGTCCGCCCACGGCCAGGGCCACGAGACGGCGTGGAGCCAGATCGTCGCCGACCAGCTCGGGGTCCCGTTCGAGGACGTCGAGATCCTGCACGGCGACACCCAGTCGTCGCACAAGGGCATGGACACCTACGGGTCGCGTTCGCTTTCCGTGGGCGGGATCGCGGTGGTGAAGGCCGCCGAGAAGGTCGTGGCAAAGGCGAAGAAGATGGCCGCTCACATGATGGAGTGCTCCGAGGACGACCTCGAGTTCTCGGCGGGCACGTTCAGTGTGAAGGGCACCGGCCGCTCCACCGGCATCCAGGACATCGCGCTCGCCGTGTTCGCCGCGCACGACCTCCCGGACGGGATGGAACCGTCGCTGGACTCCGAGGCCACCTTCGACCCGGAGAACTTCTCGTTCCCGCACGGCACGCACCTGTGCGCGGTGGAGGTGGACACCGAGACCGGTCGGGTCCAGATCCGCAAGTACGTGTGCGTGGACGACGTCGGCGCGGTCGTCAACCCGCTGATCGTGGAGGGGCAGATCCACGGCGGGCTCGCGCAGGGCATCGCGCAGGCGCTGTTCGAGGAGGCCGCGTTCGACGAGGGCGGCACGCTGATGTCCGGCACCTTCGCCGACTACCTGCTGCCGTCCGCCGCCGATCTGCCGTCGTTCGTCACCGACCGCACCGAGACGCCGTCGACCACCAACCCGCTCGGCGTGAAGGGGGTGGGCGAGGCCGGCACGATCGCCTCGACTCCCGCCGTCGTGAACGCCGTCGTGGACGCGGTACGGCACTACGGGGTGGACGACATCGAGATGCCCTGCACCCCGATGCGGGTGTGGCGGGCCATCCACACCGGCGAGCGCGC
>JACYYK010001973.1_pt2 | contig 15358 bp, 14 predicted proteins | sample 8236871 | NCBI WGS metagenome assembly JACYYK01 (sample SAMN14103087, study PRJNA606662) | landfill metagenome | isolation source: landfill solid waste inoculated with endophyte fungus Paravalsa indica | place: India:New Delhi, Okhla landfill site | collected 2017-11-05 | reverse complement strand
CTAATTCAAGTGCCAGCCGTATGAGTCCTTTTGCAGATTGTTGTACAATTGTTTTTCCTATTTCTGTTGAACCTGTAAAACTAGCAACTTTAACTGCAGGGTGAGACATCAGAGCTTCTGTCATTTGTGCCCCCGGACCATGTATTAAATTTACTACACCGTCTGGAAATTCAGCTTCTTCTAAACACTTAAATAGTTCTATTACTGATAAAGGAGCTAATTGCGACCCCCGAGCAACAACGGTACAACCAGCAGCTAAAGCCGGAGCAATCTTTCGAGCTTGTATAGATATAGGGAAGTTCCATGGTGTTAGTGTTAGAGCAACCCCTGCTGGTTCTGTATAATAGATGTGTGATTTATTACGTACATCACTTGGCACAATATGTCCATGAGGTCTTCTAATCTCTTCAGCAAACCACTGAAAATACTCAGCAGCGAAATTAATCTCACCGATTCCCTCATGTAATCTTTTACCAGATTCCTCTGCTAAAACTTTACCAATTTGCTCTCTTTTTTCTCTTAGTAAATCTGCAACATGATGTAACATATTTGATCTTTCTCGTACTGAAAATTGGGACCATTCTCGAAAAGCTTTTTCCGCAGCTTCCACTGCTAAAGCTGCGTCATCTTTTCCACCATATCCTATTTTACGTATAACCTCTTCAGTAGAAGGATTTATAACGGGAATGGTAGCTTGTTGTATTGGTTCGGTCCAAATACCATTGATAAATAAAGATTTATTCTCTACCGTATTCTTCATAACTATTACCACCTTTTGTAGAGTAATTATTACAAGAGGATTATATTGGATTAGGAAATATCAAACCGTGTTCTAATCCAAAACTGCTCAATTCCTTCACAATTTCTTCTGTTAAACTCATTCCATTAATCTTACTATTTTTATAAGTTTTATTTCTCCTCTCACCCGGATAATAGATTTCTTTAACTCCTTCTATTTTGGGAGAGTCTTTCATTTCATCTATTAAACAATCAATTCTTTCAAAATATTGCTCTAAATCCCCTAATTTACGAATGTCCATTACGATAAAGCTATGTCCGACGTTTGCCTCTGCATTCTTTTCACTGTATAGATTATGAACATATGGGCCAAACGCAGCTCCAGTTAATATCCCGGATAAAACCTCTACAGCCAATGCTAAGGCATAGCCTTTAACACCACCAAATGGAAGTAAAGCACCATTCAGAGCTGTCTCTGGGTTTTCGGTCGCTTTTCCTTTCTGATCAACTGCCCATCCAGAAGGAATTAGTTGATTATTTTTTTTGGCTAAAATAATATTCCCTCGTGCTACAACACTCGAAGACATATCAATGATTATTGGTGGTTTATTACGGACAGGAAAGCCAAAAGCAATAGGATTCGTACCGAAATATGCTTTTTTCCCTCCCCAAGGAGCAATACCGGGTGGCGAATTAGTAGTCGCCATCAATGCCATATTATTTTGGCATGCTTTTTGGCAATAGAAAGCTGCTGTTCCAAAATGATTACTTCCTTTAATAAATACTCCTACCATACCTAATTCTTCAGCAACTGCGAACGCTCTCTCTAAAGCTCTAATCGCCACAATCTGTCCTAAACCATTATCTCCATCAACCTTTAAAAATGAGCCTATTTGTTCTATGTTCACATCCGGATTTGCATTTATTCTTCCTTCTCTCACTCTTTTTGCATAGGTTACTAATCGATTAATACCATGACTACTCGCTCCCTCAAGCTCTGCTCTCACTAGTGAATCCATTACCATATTTGCATCATACTCATTTAAACCTACTTCTACTAATAGATTAACTCCATATTGATAAACTTGATCAATTTGGAACTGTAATTTTGCCATACTAAACTAGACACCCTCTAATAATTGAAATTTGTATTTCCTGTTAAGCACTTGGATATAGCTTCGTCATGACAAACTCCCTATGTCCTAATGCCTCGGCTGCTGTCAATCGGCCATTTGCTGTTCGATAAAGCATCTCCATCAACTGATTACCCGCCTCATGCAAATTAATATCACGCGTTAGTAATCCACTAACGTCGACATCAATATGCTCACTCATAGTCGTAGCAGTAATCGGATTAGCAGTTAACTTAATCACTGGTTCAATAGGATTGCCAACGATATTACCTTGTCCGGTTGGAAAGAAATGTACCACTGCACCACCGGCTGCCATTAATGTAATATGCTCTGCGGCTGCAGATGAGCTATCCATAAAGTATAATCCCGCCCCATTAGCTGGAGTTTCTGCAGGCGTCAAAACACCAACAATCTCTTTTGTACCTGTTTTTGCAATATTACCCAAAGCTTTTTCTTCGATCGTTGACAGTCCTCCTGCAATATTTCCTTGTGTTGGCTGTGAGCCCAACAGATCAACACCTTGATTTTTAATAAAACCAACGTAATTGTTATACATTTCTAGAAACCTTTGTTTCAATTCTGGTGTCACCATGCGGTTTGCAATAATATGTTCTCCACCAGTTAGTTCAGATGTTTCACCGAACAATACGGTGGCTTCCTCATCTACTAATCGATCTACTACCCTTGCAACAGTCGGGCAAGATCCTAATCCTGTTGTAGTATCAGATTCCCCACATTTTATACTGACAGTTAATTCCCCTAATTCTATTGGTACTCTTGTCATTTCAGATGCCCATTGTACATACTCTTTTGCCTTCCAAGAGGCATTCCGAATCGTTTCTAGGTCTCCATATCTTTCAATGGAAAAATACGTGACAGGTTTTCCTGTTTTAGCAATACCATCTGCAATTCTTTTTGACCAATTTTCCTCAATCCCTATAACTACTACTGCAGCAACGTTTGGATTACTCCCTGTACCTATCATTGTTCGAAAATGCAACTCTAAATCTTCTCCATATTGAAGTCTTCCATAGGAATGAGGTAGTGCCAACGCACCTTTAATTTGATTGGCGACTGCCTCGCATGCTGTGTTCGAAATATCGTCTACTGGTAAAATTATTACATGATTTCGTATACCTATCCTTCCATTTTCTCTACGATATCCATACAATTGTTTCGTCATTATTACCACCTCGCCGTTTTAATATTATGTGTGTGAACATAGTCTCCAGCATGCCAAACCTTTGTTGTTAAACCAATTTGGGTCTTATATTCAATAACAAATTCCCCCTCCTTTAAATCTACTAAAGCTATCTTATGCCCAAGTGGTATATCATGTTTTGCATGTATCACGATGGAAGTATCATCATCCATGTAAACTCCTTTCACCTCTTCCCCTTTCTTAATTTCATTTGTTGCTACTCCTACATGATCACCTTTATAGTGAATAAGAAATTTATGCTTCAAATTAAACACATCCTTTTGAATGAATAGAAATAGATAGTTAATAATTAACGAAATACTAACTTCAAGATTATGAAAACTATAGTTCGCGGGTTCTTATTCATTTGCTAAAAAAAGCCCAAAAGCTTGATCATAGATATGCCATTTACCATGCTTCATCGTAAATCCTTTTACAATTCCACTATAATTTTCCACTTGATTCACAAATTCCTTTGGATTTGCAGTATTTTCTTTAAACATGTCAATATGCATTGGAATGGCATATTTTGGTTGGATGTGTGCTGTAAGTCTTGTAGCGTCAGGTATATTCATACATCCTAGCCTACCATTGATACATACCATCATTAAATCCAATTGCTCGTTGAGAATTAGCTCATCAGAATAAGTGGTGTCACCACTTATATATAATTTCACACCATTTAATTCCAGTACATAACCTAAACTATCCTCTGTGTGAATAGCTAAAACGGCTTCTACATTTAAATTCCCTATTCTTTGCTTTTCTCCCCTCCTTATAACATTGATGTTATCTTTCGGAATGTTCATCTCGATAAATAGGTCGAGACATGAAGGTGGTGCAAGAAAAGTAACAGCAGGGTTTGCCTTATATATTTCTGGAATGGAATCGGGATCTAAATGATCTTTATGATGATGCGTAATAAAAACATAATCAGCTTCCAATTGGTTTGCTTGGACAGGTGGTTCAATCATGCGATGAAATCCTACCGTTTTGGAACATGCATTAGAAAGATAGGGATCAATGTGATAGACTATCTTGTTTTCGTCAACAAAGACAAATCCTGCTTGACCAGTCCAGGCTAGACCTAACTGTCCTTTTTGAATATTTAACTTTTGTTGCATTTTGATAAAATGGTTCATAATCATCACCCCTCGTATATTATATTTAAGCCCATCTTTTGGACTTATTTTTTACTCTTTTGACCTGCAATAATTTTTTAAAAAACACTTGGGCGTCTTGTGATGTTCCTAGATAATGGTCTTAAGGATCATTTGGGAGAATTCTGTTCACCCCTGTGGCTAGCCACATTTAAAGAAAAACTACTAATATATTTTTAATTCGACACCGAAGATGCTTGGATTAATTTTCTTGCACTTGCCTGTAAACCTTCTCGATTAATTGTATCAACATATTCTTTTCCTAATAAATGGACTCCAACTCCAATTGCTGATGCTCCCGCCTTAAAAAGATTTTCTGCCATATCTAACGTTATGCCACCACTTGGCATCAATGGTATTTGATTAAGTGGTCCTCGAATCTGGGTTATATATTGGTGTCCAACGATGTTAATTGGGAACACTTTTACCATATCAGCACCTGTTTTCCAAGCTAACTCAATTTCTGTTGGTGTAAACGCACCTGGTATAGAAACTAATCCCAACTCTTTTGTTGTTCTAATAATTTTCGTATTTGTATTAGGCGAAATTATATAAGTTGCGCCCATTTCAGCTGCCAATCTTACCTGTTTAACTGTAGTTACTGTACCTGCACCGATATGAATATTACTTGGTAATCTATTTCGAAGTAATTTAATGGCTTCTAATGCATGCTCCGAATTCATTGTTACTTCAAAAAATCGAAGTCCAGCTTGCATGAGTATTTTACTTAGTTCTAAACACTTCTCTGCGCTATACCCCCGGTAAATGATGACCACAGAAGATTCTTTCAATTGTTTTATTATTTCCATAGAGACACCCTTTTTTATAAAAATAGTAAAGTTTAACATTAAAAAGCTTATTGCTTTACTGATCCGGCAATTCCTTCAATGAAATAGCGTTGCATCACAATAAAAATAAGCATAACAGGCAGAAGTGAGATGGTTGCTCCTGCAGCCATTCCTGTCCAATCTGTTGAATATTGTTCCGTAAATGCTGTCATACCAACTGCCAAAGTTCTAAGTTCAGGTTTTGTAATCGTTAACACAAGTGGTACTAAATAAGAACTCCACGTCCAAATAAATTGCATGATAACAGCAGTTGCAAAAACAGGTTTTGCAGTAGGCAAGATTACTTTGAAAAATGTTCCTAAAAAACCACACCCATCTAACATTGCAGATTCCTCTAATTCTTTTGGAACCCTCGCAAAGAAGGAAGCGAACAATAAAATAAATAACACATGTGCCCCCGATGATTCTGCTGCAATCACCCCTAGCAATGAATCATTTAATCCTAATAGAACCATAAACTGATATAATGGAATAATGGTGTAACCTTTTGGAATGAAAGTAAATCCAATAATAATCCCAATAATAACTTTTCTTCCAGGAAAATTGACCCTTCCAATCGCATATCCCGTAAGACAACTGAGTACTACCACAATTAGAATGACAGTTAATGTAATGATCACTGTATTTAGAAAATACCCCTCAAAATTAGCAACCTGCCATGCCCTGGAGAAGTTATCCCAATGGAATTTCTCTGGTATCGGATTAACGCCTGAGCTTAAGAATGTATTATTCGTTTTTAACGAGGAAAAAACCATCCATACAAATGGATATATCCAAACAATCCCAACTATAATTAAAAGAAAATGGACAAAAAGATGGGTTATACGCATTGATTTCATGTTTGTATCCCCCTATTAATTTTAATGAGATTATTTTTCCTCCTCCGATTAATGGTCCAACCAATTGCAGCGAATAAACCAGTAATTAGAAACACAAACAAGCCTAATAATACACCTGCCGCAGATGCAAAACCTGTTCGAGCCCCTCCGCCAACAGAAGCAAAAGCATATCGATAAATATATAATTCTAACGTCTCAGTAGAATAGTAAGGACCACCATTGGTTAAAGTTTTTACAAGGTCGAATACGTGCATACTGCTTGTTAAAGTGAGGAGTAAAATGGTAAAACCAATTGGCGCGAGTAAGGGTAATGTAATATATCTTAACCTCTTCCAATACCCCGCTCCATCAATTTGAGCTGCCTCATGTATGTCTTGAGGAATGGTTTGTAATCCAGTTAACCAATAAATCATTGTTATTCCAATGTTTTTCCATGAACCAACCACAATTAATAAAATCATCGCGAGAATTGGGTCTAATAACCAGGAAACTGGTTTTTGCATAATTCCTAGCGCTATTAAAAGCTGGTTAACTGTCCCTTGAGTTCCAAACATGGTCTGCATTATGATACCAACGATTGCAGCAGTGGTGACCACAGGAAGAAAAAAAATCGTCCGATAAAAACCTTTTGCTTTAAATTTTGGTTCATTTAGAATTAATGCCAATATTAAACCTAGTGTCACTGACACAGTAGTAAAACCTATCGCGTAAATAAGTGAATTTTGAAAGGCATTCCAGAATTCAGGTGTTTGCAGTAATTCTTTAAAATTAGCTAAGCCGATAAAGTTATCTAGCTCTTCCAGCCCATTCCAATCGTAAAAAGCGTATACGTAGCTCATTATTATCGGATAAATAGATAAACCAATGAACCAAATTATTTGCGGCATCATGAAAGTATACGCCCAAATATACCGTTTCCTGTTGATTGAGAATACGTTTTTATTGTGATTCTTTTGCTCAAACACTCTACTATCTTTCACATTTTACACCTCCTCATTGTTGCTATTTGCAACCGAATTATCGGGATTGATAATCCTCCTTAACGTAATTTTGACCAGGTACCCAATTTTTGTACATATAATCCTCTATCGACACTTTTCCTTCAGATTGCTCTATCGCATCCATAAGCGCTTTATTATTCGCATCTGTCAATTCTTGAAGTGTACCCCCTAAGTCTTTGATCTGTCCGGTCAAATAACCATTTATAATGGTATCTAATCCTTCTTTTGGAGCCATTTCACCATGTTCTTGATTGACCTTGATTGTATCAGGGTTAATTTGAGCAGGATTTGGTGCTACTACCATAACTTCATTCATAATTTCGGCAATCTCATTAAACTGAGCTAATTTTGATTCTGTTGTTCCGACATGTTCTAGTTTTAAAGCTGGTGCAGAGGTCCCACTTTCAACGATGTAATCATACATATGGTCTATCAAGTAATTAATAAAAATTTTCACTTCTTCCCAGTTATCTGTATATTTTGAAACTGCGATCATTTCCGGAGTGGCCTTCTCCCCGTATTGTATACCTTCACCATTTTTGGTTGGTAATTTTGCAACTCCAAAATCTTCTAATCCACGCTCTTTCAGTTGCGCCCCCACATAATTTCCAGCAAACATAAATGCAGAATGGCCATTAGCAAACTGAGTATAGACGTCCTGCGCACCTAATTCTAGGCTCTGAATAGACATGACATTATTATCAAGCATTGTTTTATAGAATTCGGCTGTTTCAATCACACCTTCAGTCGCAAAATTAAACTCACCTGTTGTCCAATCTCTTTCTGTCTTTGGTGTTAAAGCTTTTGCCATTTGTAAGGTTACATCTGAAATCAACCAGCCTGCTTGCATACCGATAAGTAATCCATATTTAGTCCCATCTGATTTCTCATAAATTTCTTGTCCCAATTCCATGAAGCCTTCCCATGAGTCAGGTACCTCTGGCTTAATATCAAGTTCTTCTAACAGATCTTTGTTATAATAAGTCATAAAAGCACCATGAGAAGGAGAAAAAACAGGAAATGCGTAAACTTTATCATCCATTACAGTTTGCCCTGATTCAAATGAACCTGTTACAAATTTTTCTTTTACCTCATTTGTAAAGACTTCGTCCAAAGACCGGATCTGATCCGCTGCAACTAGTTGTGGTACACCGTATCCTCCACCTGTTGTAAAAAGATCTGGTAATTTATTTTCTTGAACTGCAGCTTGATACTGCTGTTCCTGGGCCTCTACTGGCAGATTCTCGAGATCAACTCTAATATCTGGGTACTCTTTTTCAAAAGAGGTGATTATTTCAGGAAGATAGACATCCAAACCTGAGAGGCTATTCCACATGGTTATAACCGTTTTACCTTCCTCATCTTTACTCGTATTTTCATCATCTTGGCAGCCTACGATGAAAGTAATCGATAATAATAATGCATACATTAATATATAAAGCGGTTTCATTATTGACCTCCTTAAATTTATTTGTAAATGTTCCTTGCTTACCTTTCTGCTAATGACCCGTCTTCATTACGCCAGATTGGTGCTCTATAATTGTGACCTATTATTGCAGCCTGTCGTACTCTCTCTTCGTTGATTTCAATTCCTAATCCAGGACCTTCTGGTATTCGTACAAAACCTTCTTGATAATCAAATACGGATGGATCTTTAAGATAATCAGTTAAATCATAGTCGACATTATAATGAATATTCTTGCTTTGCTCTTGGATGAGTGCATTTGGTGTACAAGCATCTAATTGTAAGGAAGATGCTAAAGCAATTGGACCTAATGGACAGTGAGGAGCAACTGCAATATCATAGGCTTCAGCCATTGCTGCAATTTTTCTTGTTTCTAATATTCCACCTGCATGGGATAGATCTGGCTGAATAATGTCTACTATACCTTCCTGAATAATGCTTTTAAATCCCCATCTTGTATACATCCTCTCACCTGTAGCTATTGGAATGGATGTATATGCAGCTAACTGTTTCAATGCTTCATTGTGTTCAGGTAAAACTGGTTCTTCAATGAACATAGGGTGAAACGCTTCCATTTCCTTCACTAAAGTTTTTGCCATTGCTTTGTGAACACGGCCATGAAAATCGATAGCAATACCGAAATCCTCTCCTGCTATCTCTCTAACTTTTGCTAACCGCTCAACTGCTGCAGTTACCCTTGAATGAGAATCAATATAATTAAGTTCCTCCGTTCCATTCATCTTAATTGCAGTGAAGCCAGCTTCTAATCGTTCTTTTGCTGCCTCTGCTACGCCAGATGGACGATCACCTCCTATCCAGCTATACACTCGAACCTTGTCACGGCATTTTCCTCCGAGCAGTTCATATACTGGGGCATTATAATATTTCCCTTTAATATCCCATAGAGCCTGTTCAATTCCAGAAACGGCACTAGATAATATTGGTCCACCCCTATAAAACCAGCCATGAGTGAGCACTTGAAAATGATCTTCTATATGTAATGGATTTTTGCCAATTAAATATTCGCTCAATTCATTCACAGCTGTTCTTACAGTGTCAGTCTTTCCTTCTACAATTGGTTCTCCCCAACCTTTTATACCCTCATCGGTATCTATTTTTAAGAATAGCCATCTTGGAGGAACCTTAAATAATTCCATGCTTTTGATTTTCATAAATAAAACTCTCCTTTGTGTAATCGATTACATTTTTAAAAATTTTTTAAATTAGCTCTTTTTTTCTGACATTTTTTTGATTAATGCATTTTCAACACTGTTTAAGTGTTCTAGCATTTTTCTCTCGGATTGTATAGCGTCTTTATTCGATAATGCTTTCAAAATTTCCCGATGTTCCTCTACAGATTTTTCCAATCGTCCTGGGATTTGTAATGTTTCCATCCTTACTTCTTTCATCAAGTCTATTAAATTATACATAATTCTATATAGGACGGAGTTACCTGACAATTTTGAAATCAGCAAGTGAAATTTTTGATCAGCTAAAGAGATATCAATGTATTTCTCTTTATTTTTGATGTAATCAAGATCCTTGTCAATGAAACTATTTAGTTCCTCGATATGTTTATGCTGAATGTTGCTCACAGCCCATTTTACACTTTGCGTTTCTAATAACTTTCTTATTTCAAATAATTCAATTAATTGATCATTTTTATTAAAAAATGATGCTGCCCACTGCTGAATGGATTCTGTATCACTTGACACAAATACACCTTGCCCGTGTTTAATATGGACATAACCTAAAGAAGACAAAATCTGATATGCCTCTCGAACAGTATTTCTACTAACATTTAGAATCTCAGACATTTCTCTTTCAGAGGGAAGCTTTTCCCCTTGTGTTAAGTCTTCATTAATAATTAGATTTCTGATATAGTCAACCACTGATCTTGAAATGGTAGTTTTTTGAAAATTAATCGAGCGGAACATGCTTTTCTTCCTTTCTCATACAGAAAATAGAGAAGATTCTCCATTCATTACTTTTAACACTTCATTAGCAACTAGAACAGAAGTTCTTATTTGAGATTCCTCCGTTAATCCAGCAATATGCGGAGTAAGATTTGCCTTATTATTTAATAATAACTCATTGTCTTCATCAGGCGGTTCAATACCAAATACATCAAGATAGGCACCAGCTATATATTGATTATTCAATGCTTCATTCAAAGCATGTTCATCGATAATACCACCTCTGGAGGTATTAATTAGACAACTGCTACTTTTCATAAGTTTAAAAATGTCTATATTAAACATCTTTTTAGTAGTTGGTAATAAGGGAACATGTATACTGATAAAATCTGATTTACTTAGTAATTCCTCAAATGTGACTAGTCGAATTCCTGTTTCTGCAACCGAGAAATCATAAGTGGAACGAAATGGATCGTATCCGATTACTTCCATTCCAAAGGCAAATGCTCTTTTTGCAATTCGGTGTGCAATCTCTCCAACTCCAACTAAACCCAGTGTTTTACCATATATTTCATTGCCCGTGAATTGCTGTCTATCCCACTTTCCCTGTTTCACACTAGCATTTGCCTCATATAGATTTCTTCTAAAAGATAGTATAACGTTCATCACATACTCTGCTACCGAAATAGCATTAGCATTATGAGCATATACAACTGTTATACCTCTTTCTTTACAAGCTTGAATATCTATATTGTCTAACCCCACTCCAAGACGTCCGATAACCTTTAATTGTTTTGCCTTTTCCAAAAGTAGTGGCGTTATCATGGTCTGGTTACGAATAACCATCGCATCAACATCTTTAACCATTTGAAGCAATTCGTCGTATTTTTCTGATAATGATTTATCATAGTTCACATCTGCTACTCTCGATAAAACATCTAACCCTTCTTTCCACATCAGTTCAGTAACTAGGATTTTCAACAAATTCCTCCATTCTAGCTTTTATCAACCAGTGAACGGGTGACCCAACCACTAAATCATTTGTATTCATTGTAATGGTTAGTTATGTCTTTTTCAAGCTAAAAAAAACTTTATATAGGATTGATTTTCAAAACTAAAGGAAACAAGGGAACGAAATAACTTATATAAATTTGTAATGTAACTTATTATAAAAAGTAATAACTTAACTACTAAGTTTTATGCTACAGTAAATAGCATATTAAGATTTCGTTAGGGGTTGAGGGAAGCTTGATACGTAAAATATGGCTACTTATTCAAATAAAGCTTAAAGGTATATTAATAACTATAATAATTGCTTTAATATCTACCATTCTTGCCAAGCTACCGATTTTATCTATAATGGGTGTTATGATACTATCTATATTTATTGGTATGATGTGGAAAAGGATGTTTGTGCTTCCGACTAATGCTGAATCAGGAATTGTTTTTACTACTAAGTCTTTGCTAAAACTTGGTATAATCTTACTGGGGGTAAGATTAAACATCTACCAAATTTTAGCCGATGGGTATTTTATTTTTTGTATAAATGTAATCGTTATCACATTTTCCTTGTCACTAGTTCTTTATTTTGGAAAATTGCTTTCTGTGGAAAAACAAATCACTACATTAATTCCAGTAGGTACTGCAGTTTGTGGGGCTTCTGCAATTTTAGCTATTGCACCAATAATTAAGAGCAATAAACAAAGTACAGTAGTAGCCATTGCGTGTATCTCGATAATTGGAACATTAGCAACTATTATCTATATATTGACTTTTTCCATATTTAACATAAATTCAGTAGAATTTGGGGTGATTGTAGGAGCTACTCTTCAAGAAGTATCACATGTAGCAGCAACAGGTTTGGCTACGAATCAACTCAGTTACGATACAGCCATTATTACGAAGCTAGGTAGGGTTGCTTTACTTATACCTGTATCAATTATAATAGGAAGGATTTTTCAAAAAAAAGAAGAGGGTTCTCTAATATATCGTAATAAATTGCCTGTACCGTGGTTTATTTTCGGTTTTTTAGGTATGGCAATTATCAATTCTTTTGGTTTAATTCCCGTATCTATAGCCCATTCTTTGATGACTATTAGCTCCTTTTTGATTTCGATGGCTATGGCAGGAATAGGTTTGAATGTGAATTTTGTTGATCTTAAGAAAGCTGGTATGAGACCAGTTATTGTATCTATAGTCGGGTATGTTTCATTATTAATATTAGTTTTGATATTAATTCGATTTTTTTAGAGCTAAAATGAGATTTTTATGTGAGAAGTGAATGTTAGGGAGGTATTTTAATTGAATTTTGATCATTTGAAAGTGTTTTATACTGTTGCAATGAAACGAAACTTCTCTGAATCAGCAAAAAATTTACATCTATCACAACCTTCGGTAAGTTCACAGATTAAACAGCTTGAAAATTCTTTAGGAGTTTTATTGTTCAATAGATCCACAAAGAAAGTGAACTTAACCAACGAAGGAAAGCTTCTTTTTCGAAATGCAGAGCAAATATTAAAACTAGTGAACCAAACTAAAAATGAAATCACTTTATTGTCGGAAAAAATGAATGGGGACTTAGAGATCGGAGCAAGTCTAACAATTGCAGAGCATATTCTTCCTAAACTATTAGGACTTTATAAACAACAATTTCCACAAGTTAACGTGCATTTAAAAGTCTTTAACTCTGAAATAATTGTAAAAAAACTCCTCAATGAAGAGATAAATTTAGGCTTTATTGAATCAATGGTTTCTTATTCGAATCTAAATCAGTCTATTTTTATGAATGATGAATTAGTACTGATTTCTTCTCTTTTATTTTGGCATCGTTATATTGGGAGTAAAGATCAAATCTTACCCAAAGAATTATTCTCATTACCCATAATTTTGCGAGAACGTGGTTCTGGAACAAGACAGGTTATTGAAGAAAAGTTAATTCAAAATCAACTAAATCCTGAAAATCTGAATGTTATTTTAGAATTGGAAAGCACAGAATCAATTAAATCAGCCGTAGAATCTGGTCTAGGTGTATCAATTGTTTCAAAGTCAGCTATATCTAAAGAATTGAAGTTAAACACGTTAAAGTATTTAACTATAAGTGGCATTCGACTAGATCGTTATTTTTTTAGTGTGTATCAAGAAAGAAACATTTCAGCTGTAAGCGAGTCGTTTCTAACATATTTCAAAAATTCCATCTGATTACTTTCCTCGAATACAGTGATAAATACTAAGCAAAACCCAGTTTTTCGCTCCAAAAATTTAAGCGTCTGAGTTTTGCAGTTTATATACAACTAATTGGTAGAAAGATTCAACAACGTTTGATGCTAAAAGGAAATTGTAGTTTAATGAATTGCTTCATTTTTAATAATTTCGATAACCCTTCTTTTTGCTTCGCTGGTTTTATAATTGCGCATATTATCTTTCATCACATATTTATCCTTTTTTAATTGTTTGACTGCCGTTATTAAAGATTCAGTTGTTAATGAAGCTTCCTCTAATATTTTGGCATAACCTTGATTAGCGAATGAATTGGCATTCACAATTTGATCGCCCCTACTTGCTTGTAAAGATAATGGAATCAAGAGCATCGGTTTATGTAATGCCAAAAATTCAAAAATAGCATTGGCACCAGCTCTAGAGCACACAAGGTCCGTAATGGCTAAGAAATCCTTTAATTCGTCTTGTACATACTCGTATTGTACATAGCCCTTTCGATGAATAGAATCATCAACCAAACCTTTCCCACAAATATGAATAATGTGAAAATCAGAAAGTAGTTCATCTAAGCCTTCCCGGATGGCATCATTTATCTTTTTCGACCCAGCACTTCCACCCATTATCAGCAATACATTCTTACGGCTATCCAGTCCAGTTAACTCATAACCTTTTTTCCGATTACCATTAAATAGCTCCTCACGTACTACTGCACCTATCCATTCCGCTTTTTTCTCGGGTAAATATTTCATCGTTTCAGGAAAAGTCGCCAAAATCTTTTTAGCAAATGGCATTGCTAACTTATTTGCAAGCCCCGGTGTATAATCTGATTCGTGAATCACTGCAGGTATTCCTCTCATTTTTGCTGCAACTAATACTGGTACAGAGACAAAACCACCCTTGGAGAAAATCACGGCAGGCTTCTTTTTCCCAATAATGCGATAAGCTTGTAAAGTCCCTTTTAACACTTTAAACGGATCCTTGAAATTTTCCTTTGAAAAATATCTTCGCAGCTTTCCAGTAGAGATCGGATGATAAGTTACTCCTTCTATTGTTGCAATTAACTCTTTTTCTATTCCAGTTTTTGAACCAATATAGTCCACATCCCACCCATCTTTAATAAACTCAGGGATAATGGCCATATTAACCATGACATGCCCAGCTGTTCCTCCACCTGTAAATATTATTTGTTTCCTATTCATTAGAGTTTCTTCCTCTCCTATCTTCACCATTCTGTTACATTTATGTATATAAAATAATGCTTTTTATAATAAACGAAGCTATTAATGATTATACTTATACTTATTCTAATCACGCAAGTAAGTATGTATGGGAGAACTGTAAAAACCTGCTCCAAATGATGGAAACAGGTTTCACTTTAATTATTTTCTCAAATTCATTACAATCAAACGTTCTTCTGTCATCTCTTCTATGGAGTATTTTGGTCCTTCCTTTCCGTTTCCACTATCCTTTACTCCACCATATGGCATTAAATCAACACGATATTGGGAACCATCGTTTATCATAAAACCGCCAACCTCTACATTTTTAGCTGCATAAAACGCTGTGTCAAGGTTTTGCGTGAAAATTCCGCCTTGTAAGCCATAATCTGATTGGTTTACTTCACGAATACATTCATCAAGATCATAGAATGGAATCACGCTTACAATCGGTGCAAAAACTTCTTCACACACTACCCTATATTGAGGCTCTACATTTGTAAGTATGGTAGGCTTTAGTAAAGCACCCTCTCTTTGTCCACCAATAGCAATTTTTGCTCCTTTTTCTACTGCTTCTTGAATCCATTTCTCTGCTCGCTCTGCTTCTTTTACATCAATCATTGG
>JACYYK010017586.1_pt2 | contig 15461 bp, 8 predicted proteins | sample 8236871 | NCBI WGS metagenome assembly JACYYK01 (sample SAMN14103087, study PRJNA606662) | landfill metagenome | isolation source: landfill solid waste inoculated with endophyte fungus Paravalsa indica | place: India:New Delhi, Okhla landfill site | collected 2017-11-05 | reverse complement strand
GAGCGGGGGGCGATGGCGGAGCAGGACGGACCGGAGCGGATCACGCACCTCGACGCGCTGGTCGACCGCGCCCGGCGGCTGGCGCACCGGGACGGACGCGCCGTGCTCGGCATCGCCGGGGAAGACGATGAAGAGCAGGTCGAACTTCGCGGTGCCGTTGTCGAGCGCGCGCACGTCGACGTCCAGCCCGGTGGCCCCGATCTCCCCGACCGGCGCGGATTCGAGCACCAACATCACCTGGAACAACGGGTTGCTGCTCAGGTCACGTCCGGGGGCGATCTCGTCCACGAGCCGTTCGAACGGCATGTCCTGGTGCTGGTAGGCGCCCAGGCAGGTCTCGCGGACCCGGTCGAGCAGCTCGCGGAAGGTCAAGTCGCCCCGGACCTCGGTGCGCAGCACGAGGGTGTTGGCGAACAACCCGATGACGCGTTCCAGTTCCGTGCGCGTGCGGTTGGCGTTGAACGTCCCGACGAGCAGGTCCTCCTCGCCGGTGTAGCGGTGGAGCAGGGCCTTGAGCGCGGCGAGCAGCACCATGAACGGGGCGGCCTCGGCTTCCTGCGCGAGCGCGGTCAGCCGAGCCGAGGTCTCCGCCGACAGGTCGAACTCCTGCCACCCGCCGCGCCTGCTCTGCACCGCCGGGCGCGGCCGGTCGGTGGGTAGTTGCAGCAACGGTGGCGCGCCCGCCAACCGCTTCTTCCAGTACTCGACCTGGTCGTCGAGGTAGTGGCCGTCGTGCAGGGCGGCCTGCCAGCGCGCGTAGTCCCGGTACTGCACGGTGAGTTCCGGCAGATCGGGCGTCCGGCCCGCCGCGAACGCCTCGTACAACCGGAAGATCTCGTGGAACAGCAGCCCGCTCGACCAGTAGTCGGACACGATGTGATGGGTCGACACCAACAGTACGTGCCGTCGCGGGGCCAACCGGATCAGCCGAGTGCGCAGCAGATGTCCGACTCGCAGGTCGAACGGCTCGCGACAGAATTCGGCGGCGATCCGCTCAACTTCCGCGATCGCGTCCCGCTCGGGCAAGGACGTCAGGTCCCGTATCGGCAGGGGCTGTTCCCGAGGCGGTTCCACCCGCTGTACCGGCCGACCGTCGACCAGGGGCATGGCCGTGCGGAGGGTCTCGTGTCGCCGGACCAGCTCGTCGAGCGCCGCCCGCAACGCCGTGACGTCGAGCTCCCCCGTGAGCCACACGTCGTTGGCCATGACGTAGAACGGGCTCGCCGGGTCGAGTTCCTGGAGGAACCACAGGTTCTCCTGCATCGACGACGCCGGGGCGAGTTCGTCGGCCCAGTCGTGCGACCGCAGCACGGGAAGCGCCCGCTCCTCGCGGCTCGCGCAGACCTCGTCGATGACCGCGGCGATGCCCGCCACGGTCGGGTCGCCGAGCAGCTCCCGCACGCTGAGCGTGACCCCGAAGTGATCGCTGAGTTGCGCGGCCAGCTGCGTGGCGAGCAGCGAGTGCCCACCCAGGGCGAAGAAGTCCTTGCGCAGCCCCACGTCCGCGATGCCGAGGAGATTGCCCATCACCGCGGCGACCCGTGCCTCGGTCTCCGTTCGTTCCGGCGTCGGCTCGACCGGAGCCTCGTCGCCGTCCCCGGTGTCCACCCAGGTCGCGGTGGTCGCAGGCACCGTCAGGGCCGTGCTCCGCGTAGTGGCCAACAGGCCGGCCCAGTCCTCGGGGCGTCGCTGCCCTTCCCATTCCAGGGTGACGCAGTCGAGATCGGCAGAGACGACCCCGAGCGCGAGACACCGGGCGACCATGCGGTCCAGCTCGGTCCCGACGGGCAACACCAGCACCACGTGGTCGGCACCCAGCCGGTCGGCGGTCGCGGCGATGGCACGGCCGCGCTGCTCCGCCTCCGTCAATCTCCTCGCGACCTCCGTCCAGTCCGAGGCCGCGGAACCGTCACACGGTGCCGGTTCGACGAGCACGCCGTCGGCCCGATCCAGCTCGTCGGCGGCGCGCACGACGCAGCCGGTGAGCGTGTCGGCGAGCGCGCCGCGGTCGCCGACGAAGGCATAGGTGTCTCCCGCGCGCAGGCGGATCGGGTCCGCGGTCTCCGGGCTCCGGGTGCTCGCCACCCAGCGCCGGGTGCCCCGGAACGCCACGACCGCCGGTCCCTCGGGCGCCGAGACCTCCGCGGCCAGGGCGCGCAGCACCGCGTCCCGGCGGCGCCCGGAGGCGGGCACGTCACCGACGTCGACCACCCGGCATCCGCCACCGTCGGCGAAGGCGGCCAGCGCCACGGCGGTGAGATCGGGGCGGTCGGCACTCTCCACCGCCAGTCCCGCGCGCGTCACCACAGTGATGCCGGTGATCAGCCCGTCGGCGAGCAGGTGCGCGTATCGCCAGGGCGCCGGCGGAGTGTCCGGATTGGACGACGCCACCAGGCGGAGCGGCCCATGCTCGCGCGCGACGGCGTCGACGTCCTCGGGCGCGCATGTCGCGGTGGCGGTGCCGAAGAGCTCCCGCAGCGGGTCGTCCTTCTCGGCGACCAGCAGGTAGGGAGCGGGTTCGCTCGCCGTCGTGGGCGTGGACTCCCAGGTCCGGGCCCGTGGTCCTTCGGTCGTCTCGCTCGGTTCTGGCGCGCTGATCCAGTATCGGCGGCGTTCGAACGGGTACGGGGGCAGCTCGACGCGTCCGCGCCGTTCGTCGCCCCGGATTCTCGACCAGTCCACGGCGACGCCTCGTGCCCAGAGAGCCCCCGTCGCCTCGGCCAGCTGTGCGCCTTCCCGCTCGGGGTCGGCATCGGGGAGCGTGGCCACCACCGCCTCGGGTCCGACCTGGGCCGCGGCGAGTCCGCTCACCGTGCGGCGGGGTCCCGTCTCCAGGAGCAGGCCTCCCACGTCGTCGCGCAGCGTGCGGACGCCCTCGGCGAAGCGGACAGTGCCGCGCAGGTGGCGGCACCAGTGTTCGGGGTCGGTCGCCTGGGCGGCGTCCACCCACGTTCCGGTCACGTTGGTGACGTAGGGCGTCCGCGGCGCGTGCAGGGTCACGCTTTCGACGGCGGCGCGGAACTCGTCGAGCACCGGCTCCACGAGCGGTGAGTGGAAGGCGTGGGCCGTGCGCAGCAGCCGGGTTTGGACGCCGTCCTCGGCGAGTCGACTCCGCAGCGCTTCGATGGCTTCCGCGTCGCCGGACGCCACTGAAGCGGCCGGTCCGTTGTCCGCCGCCAAGGCCACGTTCTCGGGCAGCAGTGGCGCCAGTTCCTCCGCGGGCAATCGGGTCGCGAGCATCGCCCCGGAGGGGGCACTCTGCACCAACCTGCCCCGGACGACCACCAGCCGGAGCGCGTCGGCCAGGCTGAACACCCCGGCGAGGTGGGCGGCGACAAACTCGCCGATGCTGTGCCCGAGCAACGCGACGGGGCGCACTCCGCGGTCCTCCCACAGCCGCGCCAGCGCGTACTGGATCGCGAACAGCGCGGGCTGCGTGTACTCGGTTCGGTCCAGGCGGGCCGCCGCCTCGTCCCCGGTCGTGAACAACAGCTCCCGCAAAGGCACGTCGAGGTGAAGCCGTAGCAGCTCCTCGCACTCCCGGATCGCCTCGCGAAACGCCGGCTCCTCGTCGTAGAGACCGCGCCCCATGCCGGGGTACTGGCTCGCCTGGCCGGGGAACAACAGCGTCACCGGCATCTCGCCGGACTCGAACTCCGCTGTCGTCCCGGCGTCGGGGTCACGCAGGCGCGCGATCGCCTCGTCCAGATCGCGCGCTTGGAAGGCCCGTCGGTGCGACAGCGACGGCCGTCCGACCTGGAGGGTGTGGGCGACGTCGGCGATGTTCAGCTCGGCGTGCGAGGCCAGGTGGCCGGCGAGCCGTTCGCTCGCCCGCGCCAACGCCGAGGCCGAGCGTGCCGACAGCACGATCGTCTCGGCCTCACGCCGCCTCGGACGGGAGACCGGGGCGGGCGGCTGCTCCAGGATCAAGTGGGCGTTAGTACCGCCGATGCCGAAGGAACTGACTCCCGCGCGGCGCGGTCCCCGATCGGGGAACGCGTGGAGCTCGGTGCTGACGTAGAACGGGCTGTTCGCGAAGTCGATCTCCGGGTTCGGTTCGGTGAAGTGCGGGCTCGGTGGGATGAGGTTCGACTCCACCGCGAGCGTCGCTTTGATGACGCCCGCCACACCCGCCGCCGAGTCGAGATGGCCGACGTTGCCCTTGAGCGACCCCAACGCGCAGTAGCCGATGCCGGTCGCACCCGCCGCGCGATAGGCCTTGGTCAACGCGGCGACCTCGATGGGGTCGCCGAGCGGAGTCGCCGTCCCGTGCGCCTCGACCATGCCGACGGTGTCGGGATGCACCTCGGCGGCGGCCAGCGCGGCACGGATCACCTCGGACTGTCCCGTGACACTGGGGGCGGTGTAGCCGATCTTCGCCGCGCCGTCGTTGTTGATCGCCGACCCGCGGATGACGGCGCGAATCGGATCACCGTCGTCGAGCGCGTCCTGCAACCGGCGCAGGACGACGACCCCCGCGCCGTTGCCGGGGATCGTTCCCGCCGCGCGCGCGTCGAACGGGCGGCAGCGCCCGTCGGGGGAGGCGATGCCGTTCTCCCCGCCGCGGTAGCCGATGCGTTGGGGAACGCGGATGGTACTGCCGCCGGCGAGCACCAGGTCGCTCTCGCCAGCCAGCAACGACTGGCATGCCAGGTGGATCGCCACGAGCGAGCTGGAACACGCGGTCTGCACGGTCACCGCCGGACCGCGCAGACCGAGCTTGTACGCGGTGCGGCTGGCGATGAAGTCCTTGTCGTTGGAGAGCAACTTCTGCAGATAGCCGACGACGTCGTCCAGACCGCGGTGCGGGTACACGTTGCGCAGGCCGTACTCGTTGACACTCACCGACGCGAAGACGCCGATGGCGCCCTTCTCCCGCTCCGCGTCGTGTCCGGCCGACTGTAACGCCTCCACGGCGCATTCGAGGAACAGCCGTTGCTGGGGGTCGAGCAACGCCGCCTCTCGCGGTGTGTACCCGAAGTAGTCCGCGTCGAAGAGGTCCTCACCGTCGACCACCGCCGCCCTGCGCACGTAGTCCCGTGCCGAGAACTCGGTCTCGGGCACTCCCGAGGCGCGTAGCTCCTCCGCGGTGAGCTCCCGGATGCCCTCCTCGCCCGCGCACAGCAGGGACCAGAACCGCGTGACGTCCGGCGCCTGCGGAAACCTGCCGCTGAGACCGATCACCGCGATCTCCAGCCCGGTCGCTTGCTCCATACAGGTACACCCCTGTCTCAGGCGTTGTTCTTGAGCAGCAGTTCCAGCACGTCACCGAAGCGATCGATCTCGTCCTCGGTGTTGTAGTAGTGCACCGATGCGCGCAGCTGCGCTGTCTCCTCGCGCTGGGTGGGGGCGAGTGGCGCCAACTCGCGTTCGGACACCGACACGTTGATGCCCGCGCGCCGCAGTTCGCGGCGAATCCGATGGGGATCGTTTCCGGGGAGCCGGAAGCGGACCAGCCCGCAGCCTTCGACCCCCGAGTCCGGCAGCAGTACGCCCGGCACGTAGCCGAGGCGCTCGGTCAACCTCGCCGACAACGACCGGATGCGTTGCCAGATCGCGTCGATTCCCCACGACAACGCGTAGTCGATGGCGGCGCCGAGTCCCAGCCGTGTCGCGAAGCTGGCCTCCCACGCCTCGAACAACTTCGCGTCGCGTCGGACACCGACCTCGCCGTTGCCGAACCAGCGCAACCCCCGCGTGTCCAGACACACGTTGCGTAGCGCCGACATGCTCGACGAGCGCGCGTAGAGCAGGCCGGTGCCGCGCGGACCCCGCAGGTACTTCCGCCCGGCGGTCGTCAGCAGGTCACAGCCGATGTCGGACACGTCGACCCGCAACTGCCCGACCGTCTGGCAGGCGTCGACCAGGTAGAGCACCGGGGCGTCGCGCAGCAGTCGGCCGACTTCGTGCACCGGGTTGACGGGTCCGCCGTACACGGGGACGTGCGTCACCGCGACCAACTTCGTCCGCTCGTCCAGCACGGTGCGCAGGAACTCGACGTCGAAGCGACCGTGCTCGTCGTCGGGCACCACGACCACCTCGGCTCCGGTGGTGGTGCTGACCGCGTCGAGCACCAGCTTGTTGCTGACGTACTCCGCCACCCCGATCACGACGCGATCTCCGGGTGACAGCGGAACCGACTGGACGGCCAATTGCCAGGCGCGCGAGGCGTTCTCCGTGAGAGCGATCTCCGAGGGCAGACAGCCGAGGAGGGTCGCCGCCGATTCGTAGATTCGCCGCACGTCCGCGACCGCTAGCTCGGCCGCCTCGTACCCACCCACGTGGGCTTCGAGTTCGAGATGTCTCATCACTCGGCTCAGCACCGGCCGCGGCATCAACGCCGAACCCGCGTTGTTGAGATGGATCACGCCGCCGCAGCCCGCGGTCTCCGCCCGCGCGCGTTCGATGTCGAAGCACGCGGCGGGGTCGCCGCCCGTATTCGGATCGGCGAGCTCCATTCGACCGCCGCACACGACAGCAACCTCCGGGTAAGTAATACCGAAATGATCGGGAGAGTCCCGCTCGACAATTCGTCGAGTTGATTCACGTGGCAAAACCTGGCGCGAGAGGAAGCCGCCGAAGAACGGGCGACTCAATATCCGGATGCCCCCAGGTTACCGCACGGAAGAGCTGTCGTGAACTCGCGGAAAACGACGATCGTAGACAGCATTTCCGTCACCGATTCGCGCATGTCCGTCCAGCTCGGGTTCACGCCGAAGCGCCACTCAAGGCGGGAAGGGGGCGTCTCGTTTGGGGCGCTCCCGGCACCTTCGGCACCACGCGGGCCGGCAGCTCGGCCATCGCCCCCGCGGCCATCGCGGACATGCTGCCGCGGTTGGTCGCCCGCGCCCGCGTCATCGCCGCATCGACCAAAGCGTTCACCCATTCCGCCAGCTCAGGGTCCTTCTGACGGCTCGCCGCGAGCCGTAATTGCTCCCACACCCCGGCCACCGTCCATCGCGCGAACCACCGGTGCGCGGTCGGTACGGCGACACCGAACGACGACGGCACCGAGCGCCACGAACCGTTGCTGCTCAGCACCAAGGTCACGGCTGCGAACACCGACCTCGCGTCGGCGCGAGCGCGCCCACCGCCCTGAGGTCGTTTCGAGGCTTTCGGCAACAAAGGTTCGACGAGATTCCAGAGGTCGTCCGGAACCAATCTTCGCATCAACGCGTCGGCCATGGAATCGACAATGGCACTGCTGGGGGTGATTAGGCAATCGCGTTCGACTCCACTCGTTGCCGCCCGACAGTGACGATTGTCTTGCGTGGCCAATGACAGCGGCCGTGGATAGAGTCAGCTTTCGCATTCCAGCCAAAGCAGCTTTTTCGAGTCCGGGGGTGACTCATGCCCGCGTTACCGGTGGTCGCGGTCGTCTACGACCTCGGTTCGGCCGGTCCCACCGACGTCCTCCGGGCCGCGCGAGGACTGTGCATACCGCTCTTCGTCTACGACCGGGCCTCCGGGGTCCCGGAAGGAGTGCTCGACCTGCTGGCCGGCCTCGACGACACACTCGACGTCACCGGGTGGTCCACTCAACGCGTCGCCGAGGAACTGCGTCGCCGTGACGTCGCAGGCATTGTCACCTTCGCCGAGTACCAGATCCGGCGCACGGCCGAGCTGGCCGATCTGCTCGCCCTGCCTTACCAGGACACGGCCACCGCGCGCAGGCTCACCGACAAGGCCCGACAGCGGGAAGCGCTGGCCGCCGCGCGAGTCGACACCACTCGCACGGCCGTTCTCGACACGGTCGCCGACGTGGCGACGGCACTGTCCACAGTGGGTCTTCCCGCCGTGCTCAAGCCCGCCGTCGGGGGGTCCAGCCGCAACTGCTTCCTCGTCACGACGGCGGACCAGTGCGCGAGGACGGCCGCCCGGTTGCTCGACGGTGTCGAGGACCAGTTGGTCCTCGAGGAGTATCTGGTCGGCGCGCCGCAGGAGAGCTGGGGTGACTACGTGTCGGTGGAGTGTCTGACGGTGGAGGGCGGCCACGTCCCGATCGCCGTCACCGGAAAACTGCCGCTGTCGGCCACGGGATTCAAAGAGACCGGCATGTTCGTCCCCGCGGAGCTCGACCCCGAGCTGAGTGCCGAGATCGAGCGGCTCGCCGTGGCCGCGCTGGGGGCGCTCGGCCTGCGGACCGGACTCACGCACACCGAGATCAAGCTGACGCCGGAGGGACCCCGTCTGATCGAGGTCAACGGGCGGCTCGGCGGACACGTCGCCGACCTGGTCCGCCGTGCGGGCGGACCCGACCTCGTGCGGCTGGCGCTGCGCGCGGCGCTGGGGACGGTGACGCCGCCGCGGCGGGCCGAGTGGGACCGCGTGTCCTTCCAGTACTTCGTCCTCCCGCCCGACGGGGCCACGACGGTGCACGACGTCCACGGCGTCGCGGAGGTTCGTGCGCTCCCCGGAGTGACCAAGGTCGAACTTGCCGACCTGCCACGAACGCTTCCCGCCGTAGCCGACGGCGTGAGCAGCCGCCTCGGCACCGTCTACGGCGCCGTGGCGAACCACACCCAACTGCGTTTCCTCAGCCGGCTCGTGGGCGAGCGCCTGCGCCCGGCCGTCGATCCGGAGGTGACCCGTTGACCCCCATAACCGTGCCCACACTCGTCGACCGGCATGCCGAGATCACACCCGACGCCGTGGCGCTGTGGCACCCCGACGGCACCCGGCTCACGTACGCGCGGCTGCGTGACCGCACCGACGACCTGGCGCGCGTCCTGGCGGCACGCGGGGTTCGCCGGGAGACTCCGGTCGGGATCGTGGTGCCCCGAGGGGTCGACGCCGTGGTGCTGATGCTCGCGGTGCTCAAGTGCGGGGGTTACTGCGTGCCGCTGGACCCGGAACATCCGGAGAGCCACCGTCGGCGGGCGATTGCCGACTCGGGGGCTTCGCTCGTGCTCACCGGGATTCCGGATCGCTCCGTGGTGGAGGAGCGCGACACGCTCCCGGAGCCTCCCCTGCCCGGCAACGCCGCCTACCTGGTCTACACCTCCGGGTCGACCGGGGTGCCCAAGGGTGTCGTCGCCACCCACGACTCCGTCGCCAACCTCGTCACCGCACCCGACCTCGGCATCGAACCCGGCGACCGGGTGCTGCACTACGCCCCGCTGGCCTTCGACGCCTCGGTGTTCGAACTCTGGGGTGCTCTCGCGCGCGGCGCCACAGTCGCCGTGGCGCCGCCGGGGACGCTCGGAACCCGTGACCTGCTCGACTTCATGGAGAGCGCGTCGGTCACCGTCGCGTGGCTCACCGCGGGGCTGTTCCACGAGCTGGTGACCGTCGAGAAGCGACTGCCGACCTCGCTTCGGATGCTGTTCGCCGGAGGGGACACCGTCCGCGCCGACGTCGTCCGGCGGGCCGTCGCCCTCTCCCCCGGCCTGCGTCTGGTGAACGGTTACGGACCGACGGAGTGCACCACGTTCACCACGCTCCAGCACGGGCTGGAGGAGCTGGTCACCGAGGACGAGCACACCGTCCCGATCGGTCGCCCGCTGCCGAGGGTGGCGACGCACGTGCTGGACGAGCGACTCGACCCGGTCCCGGACGGGGTGATCGGACAGCTCTACGTCAGCGGGGCGAACCTCGCTCGGGGCTATCACGGCCGTCCCGGCGTTACGGCCGAGCGGTTCGTGCCCTTGCCGGGTGGGGCGCGTATGTACCGCACCGGAGACCTGGTCCGCCGGCGCCCGGACGGTGTGCTGGAGTTCCACGGCCGCGTCGATCGGCAGGTGAAGATTCGCGGTTTCCGTGTGGAGCCCGGTGAACTCGAAGCGCGCCTCGGCGAGCATCCCGAGATCCGGGCCGCCGCCGCGGTCGGGGCACCGGACGGCGACGGCGGTACCCGGCTCGTGGCGTATCTCGTGGCGGAGAACGCGGAGGCGGGCCTCGACCTCGACGGCGTCCGTTCGTGGCTCGCCGAGCGTGTCCCGCCCTATCTCGTGCCCTCGGCCTTCCTGCAGTTGCCCGAACTCCCGCTCACGGCCAACGGCAAGGTCGACACCGCCGCGCTTCCGGCGCCCGACTCGGCTGGCGTGTCACGGGGACAGCGGGCGCCCCGCACCCCGGCCGAGAAGCTCGTCGCCGAGATCTGGTGCGAGGTGCTGGGCGTCGAGGAGGTCGGCATGGACGACAACTTCTTCGAGTTGGGCGGCGACTCCCTCAGGATGAACCGGGTCGCCGCGGCGTTGCGTAAGGCCACCGGACGGCCCGTCGCGTTGGCCGACCTCCTGCTCGCGGAGACGGCGGGAGAGCTGGCCCGTTCGTTGGGCGACGACTGATCCGTCAACGCAGGGCGTTGTTCCGTGCCTCCACCAACGCCCTGCGCACTTCCGCCACCACGTCGACCAATGAGTCCTGCAGATAGAAGTGCCCGCCGGGGAAGATTCGGTGGCGGAATCGTCCGGTGGTGTGGCGTTCCCAGGCGATCAGGTCCTCCGGTGGCACGTTGTCGTCCGAGTCTCCGCCCAGCGCGACGAGGTCGTGGGCCACCGGGTCCCCGCCCGGCCACACGTACTTCTCCACCACCGCCAGATCGGCGCGGACGGTGGGCAGCACGAGCTTGAGGTATTCGGGGTTCTCCAACAGCTCCGGCGACAGTCCACCCAGGTCACGCAGCGCCTCCACGAGCTCGGCTTCGGGCAGGTCGTGCCGATGCGGGCCGAGGCGCTCCAGGTGCGGCGCGTGGTGCCCGGACACGACGAGCACGTCCGGGCGACGGCTTTCGTCGAGATAGCGGCTGAGTTCGAACGCCACCAACGCGCCCATGCTGTGCCCGAACAAGGCGTAGCGGCCCTCCAGGAGCGGGCCGAGGTTGTCGGCCAACGCGGGCACGAGCGTGTCCATGCGCTCGTGGGGTGGCTCGAACATGCGGTTCTCTCTGCCGGGTAGCTGCACGAGCTTGACCTCGACGTCACTGTCGAAGTAACTCGGCCACTCCCGGTAGGCCGTGGCACCGCCGCCGGCGTGGGGCAGGCAGATCAGCCGCAGCGAGGCGTCCGGCCGGGGCTGGGGTGTGAGGACCCAGGGGTTGCGTGTCGTGTCGGCCATGTGTCGTGGTCTCCCGTCCGTTCTCGTGTTCAGTCGGTCGCCGAGGCCCGGTCGGCGAATACCGTTTCCCAGTCGACCGGCACGCCCGCCAGCCACAGGTGCGCGGCGGCGGCGAGCAGGCTGTCCGTGTCGGACTCCCAGTACGGGGAGGGGGCGAGCGAGGCCACCATCGGGGTGGGCTCGCCCCCGGCCTTCGCCAGGAACTTCTTGGCCATGTTCAGGGCGGTCTGTTCCGGCCCGATCTCCAAGACGGCTCCGGGGTGGCGACGCCACAACGTACGCAGGCCCTCGTTGAACAGCACGGGCGAGCACATATGTTGCCCCCAGTGCTCGGGATCGGTTGCCTGCCGGGGGGTGAGCTGGGTGCCGGTCAAGCAGGAGACGTAGCGCAGCCGGGGAGGTTTCCTCGTCATGGCGGTGGCCAGCTCGACCAGGCGCGGACGCACCGGTTCGAGCGTCGGCGTGTGGAAGGCGTGCGTGGTGTCGAGCAGTCCGCACCGGATGCCTTCCGCGAGCAGCCGCTCCCGCAACTGCTCGACAGCGACCGTGTCGCCCGCCGCGATGCTCACCTCGGGGCCGTTCGTGGCGGCCAGCCAGAGTCCCTCGCGCAGGCGTGGCTCCAGTTCCTCCCTCGGTAGCGACACCGCGAGCATCCGGCCCTGCGGCAGCTCGTCGACCATGAGGGCACGTCGCATGATCAGACGGAGGGCGTCCTCGGGGGCGAGAACGCCCGCGACGCTCGCCGCGACGTATTCGCCGAGGCTGTGCGACAGCATCGTGTTCGGGGTGACTCCCCACGCCCGCCAGACCTCGAACAGGGAGTACTCCAGCACGAACAGCGCCGGGTGCCCGACGGTGTTGCGTCGAAGCATTTCCTCGTACTCCGTCGACCGCGCGTCGTCCGTCGGGGCAAACATGGCCGGTCGGGGGTCCACGTCGAACTCGGCGACCAGCAGCTCGCTGAGCCGGTCGGCCGTGGCCCGGAACCTGGGGAGCTTGGTGTGGAGGTCGGAGCCTCGTAGCACCGACAGCTTGCCGAACCCGGCGAACAGGAAGGCCACCGACGGCGCCGCCGGGGTGGCTCCTTCCGGTACCGACCTGGTCAGCATCCAGCGGGTGTCCCGATCGCGTACGGTGGCCAGCGCGTGGTCGGTGTCGTAGGCGAGAACGCAGCGACGATACCGGTGGGTGGGGTCCGGTCGAACCGAGGCGGCCACCGCAGTGAGTCCGGCCGGTTCGTTTTTCAACCTCTCAGCGAGATCGGTGGTGCGGTCCTCCAGGTCTCGGGCGCTCGCTCCGGTCAACGGAATAGGATGCAGCAGTCTCATACCGTGCTCTCCCCGATCGATCCCCTGGTCAGCTTCCCGCGATTTCGAGGTTCGGGTGCTGAGTGATCTCGCCTTCCTCCAGCAAAGTGGCGAGGCTGGTCCATGCCGCTCCGTAGAGACGGGCGAAGTTCGCCACCAGCACGGTGCAGTGACTCGGCACCGAGGCCAGGAGTTGGGGCCATTCGGCCATCCCGAGCACGTGCCGGTCGAGCCACCGCAGCAAGTTCCGCCCCGTCTCGGTGAACCGCAGGGCGGGGTCCTTCTTCATCTGGTCGAGCGCGTGTTTGAGGTCGTGTGCCAAGGTCTGCCACGACCGTCTTCCGGAGGAGCCGTCGTCTCGCCGCAGCGGAACCGCGGCGCGGGCACGGCGAGAGTGGCCACGACGCGGTTCGGGCACTGGGTCGTCGCCGGCGCGCATCCGCTTCCGCACATCCTGCACGGTCGCGGGGGACACCCCCGCTTGCCTCGCGACCGCACGCAACGACGCCGTGGGGTTCTCGATCAGCAGCTTGCTGGCCAGACGTCTACCGGCGGCGCTGTTCAGCGGACGTCTCCGCCCGTCGCGGCCGATCCGGATGTCCGACTGCGCATTTTGATCAGTTGAACGCCGGCGGAGGGAGCGGATCGTGCCCGCGGCCAGGCCCACCGCGGCGGCGATGCGCCGATCGGACCAGTGCGCGTGTGTCTTGAGAATCCGGATGGCGGCCTCGGTGCGGTCCTGCCGGGAGAGGGGAAGCCCGTGTGCGGTGTTCATCCACACCGACAACACGAAGGCGTCCTCTTCGCTCCCTTGGTAGCATCTGGCCCGAATGTGCCGATCGCCGCGAAGTACCGCGGCACGCAACCGATGAACCCCATCGATGACCCGCATCGACGGCTCGTGTACCACAATGGGCGGTAATTCTTCACCCCATTCTGCAAGATTTTCGATATGGCTTTCGTCCTCACCTGATCGGCGCGGCGACTCCGTCGTGGACAACGCGCTGATCTCCAGTGTGACGATCGGGCACCCTTCCAGTGATCGCCGTGCCCAATCTGCCATGCCGGTGGGGTCAGCTACGGCTCTCTCCTCAGATCTCGGCAGGTCACGCGCTTGCACCATCAATCCCCACAATCGTCGACGCGTCACACCAAGGGCATGTGGAACAAGATTGATTAATCGGGAAGGGTGGCCGAATCGGACGTAATAATGAGCCGAGGAAGCTACTCATCACGTCGTCTAACGGTCCACGTTGCCCGCCCTCAAAATCGACTGCTGAGCAATTTCGCGCACAGCGAAATTTGGCAGTCCGACTGTAGCAACGAAAACTTTCTCGTCGCAACAGGATTGATCACCGCACCGACCGTGACGAACCCGGGTCGCACTGGACCGTTCGAGTGATTTCCCGGAGAGTCCGTTCCGTTTGCCCATTTTCCTGACTGTCTGCTGTGGACCGAAATGGCTCCGCCCCTTCCGTTGACACGGGTTCTGCACTAGAACCGTGGTGATCAACTTTCCGGGAGGGGATGCGAGATGCCAAGTCATCAACACGACGGCTCGGAAGGCAGATCGTGCCGGGTCCGCTGAACGACCTGCGGGTCGTCGAACTCGCCGGCCTCGGTCCGGCCCCCCACGCCGCGATGCTGCTGGCCGACCTCGGCGCCGACGTGGTCAGGATCGAACGACCCGGCGGGAACGGGCCGGATCTCCTGGGTGGGCTGCCCGACCACCTCCTGCGCGGCAGACGCACGATCGTCACGGACCTGAAGACCCCCGAGGGACGTGCGCGTGTGCTCGAACTGGTCGAACGCGCGGACGTGCTGATTGAAGGCTTCCGACCGGGCGTGGCCGAACGCCTCGGTGTCGGCCCCGAGGACTGCCACCGCCGCAACGCGCGCCTCGTCTACGGACGAGTCACCGGATGGGGGCGCTCCGGCCCGCTCTCCGACCGGGCCGGTCACGACATCAACTACCTCTCGCTGACCGGAGCCTTGCACGCCGTCGGGACCCGTGACCGGCCCGTCGCTCCCCTGAACCTGATCGGGGACTTCGGGGGTGGCTCGCTCTTCCTGCTGGCCGGAATCCTGGCCGCGTTGTGGGAACGAGAACGTTCCGGCCTCGGCCAGGTGGTCGACGCGACGATGACCGACGGCGTCGGTCTGCTGATGCACATGATCTGGACCCTCCACGGGAGTCGAGTGTGGAGCGACGAACGGGCGAGCAACCTGCTCGACGGCGGCGCGCCGTTCTACGACACCTACGCGTGCTCCGACGGCCGGTGGGTCGCCGTCGGAGCCATCGAGCCGCAGTTCTACCGCGCCCTGCTCGACGGCCTGGACCTCGCCGGAGAGGAACTTCCCGACCAGTACGACCGTGCGGGCTGGCCGGTGCTGCGAGCCCGGATCGCCGGGGTGTTCGCCACGAAGCCACGGGACCATTGGGCCGAGGTCTTCACCGGCACCGACGCGTGTGTCACACCGGTGCTCTCCCTGGAGGAGGTGGCCGACCACCCCCACAACCGCGCGCGGCAGCGCTTCTTCACCCGCGACGGTGTCCGGCAGCCCAAGCCTTCGCCGGAGTTCTCCCGCACCTCCCCGGACCTGCCGTCCCCGCCTCCTTCACGACCGACGGAGTACGGTGCGGTGCTTCGGGACTGGGAAGCCTGAACAGTCAGCGAAGGAGCCCTGATGACCACGAACTTCTCCGCGGCCGAGGTGCGCGCGGCGGTGCCGATGTCCCACGCGATCGAGGCCGTGCGCGAGGCCTTCGCCGATCTCGCCGCGGGACGTTTCAGCCAGCCGGACCGGCTGGTCTTCGGCACCGCCGACAACGCGGTACTCGTGATGTCGGCCCACCACACCCCCACTGGTGCGGCGGTGGTGAAGACGGCCGGAGTGGTGCTCGACCGCGATCCCGCCATCGTCGCGACCTTGGTCTGGACCGATGCCCTCGGACAGCTCACGGCGGACGCGGCGGCGGTGACCACCTTGCGCACCGGCGCCGCCACCGGCGTGGCCACCGACCTGCTCGCCGACCCCGAGGCCCGGAAACTCGCTCTGCTCGGCGCCGGAGAGCAGGCCGCGGACCAGGTGCGC
>JACYYK010000924.1_pt5 | contig 15521 bp, 14 predicted proteins | sample 8236871 | NCBI WGS metagenome assembly JACYYK01 (sample SAMN14103087, study PRJNA606662) | landfill metagenome | isolation source: landfill solid waste inoculated with endophyte fungus Paravalsa indica | place: India:New Delhi, Okhla landfill site | collected 2017-11-05 | reverse complement strand
CCCCCCACGACACGCGTCATCTTGCTTGTGCAAGAACGGCTTTCAGCCCGTTCAGATGGCCTTGCTCTGCATCGATCCGTCACCTCCCCTCTCCTCCGCGTCCCGACCGGGGTGGCCGGACACCTGGGTCTCGGAGCCGTCGGCCGCGTCGCCCTCGATCGAGTAGGTGCGACGTGCCACCGCGGCGATGTGCTCGCGTCCCTTCCGCGACACACCGACCGCGGCCAGCCGCCGGTCCACGAGCTTGGCCAGCTGCTTGGCGGCCAACGGATTGGAAGCGCCCGGCCGGTCGTCGATGTGCACCACGTGCGGGACGGCGAGCTCCATGGCTTCGAGCACGTGTTCCTCGAACCCTCGCTTCACCCAGCGGCGGGCCGCCTGGGTGCCGTAGGCGATGTGCCGGGACTCGTCGCGCATCATGCCGATGAATCCGGCCTCCACCTGCGGTAGCTCCGTGTGGGCGCGAAGCGCCCTGAGGACCGCCTGCTGGCCGTTGATGGCCATGACGCCCTCGGTCAGGAGGTGGAAGACGGAGACGAGCCGCAGCCAGGTATCGATGTCCGGACGCCGCAACACGTCCTCGGCGAACGCGTCCTCGATCCGCTGCAAGGCGCGGTAGGCCGGCGTGAGCTGCTCCCACAGCTGCGGCAGCCGCGCCTTCAGCCCTTCCGTCCCGTCCATGAGCTCGCGGTCGACGAGGTTCATGAACGCCACGTGCCGGGCCTCGTCGGCGCTCTGCGTCGCGAGGAACACCAACTCGTCCTCGTCGGGCGCACCGGCCATCACCGCCGCGAGCCCGTCCACCGCGGTGTACTCGCCGACGTAGAAGGACGTGAACAGCCGGAGGAGCACCTCACGACTGGCCGCCGGAACGCGGTCCCAGTTCGCCCTGTCCTCGTCGAGTCGCAGGTCGCCGACGGTCCAGTGCTGCTGCTCCCAGCGCCGGTACAGCTCCTGGGCGTCCACGCCACTCGCCACGACCCTCTCGGCGTCCGCACGGAGCGCGGAGACCGGAACCTTCCCGGCGTGAGCCGCGCGATCGGCCCTGCTCCAGCGATCGATCACGCTGTCACCTCCCTGATCGACACCTCGTGTGGCCAGGCGTCGAGCTCGGCGGCCGACACCGGCCCCCGACGCCGCCATTCGCTCCGCGCGCCGTGCTCGGCGACGAGTTGGAAACCGCTCCGCCGCAGGAGGTCCTTCGCGGGTGAGTTCCGCTCGGTCGCGGTGTAGTGGGCCACGAACGTCTCGTTCGGCCGTCCCAGCAGCGCGGCGGTCAGGAACACCGGTCCCACGTCGAGCGCGAGAACCCGGCAGGAGACCGCGAGCGCGCGGACGACGCCGTCACCGATCACGCACGCCCCGACGATTCCGTAGTTGGCGAGGTCGTCGCTGACCTCGAGAACACGGAGTTCGTCGCGACTCGCCGCCTCCGCGAACTCGTCGGGACCGGGCGGCGGTTCCCCGAGGGTGAACTGTGTCGTCCGGGTCACCAGCTCGGCGACACGAGTCAGTTCCGACTCCCGTGGCGGTCGGACGTCGACCCGGACGTGCAGGTCGCGGATCAGGCGGCCGTAGTCGCCGTCGGCCGAGTCCGCCATCCTCGCCACGGTGAGCGCGGCCCTCGTCGTCTCGGTGCGGTTGGCGGCCTCCGGGGTCACGGTGCGCACCTGCAGTCCCGGCTCGGTGAGCAACCACCGCCGGAACTCGCTCACCGGCGCGTCGACGACCCGCACCGGAGGGCCGAAACGTCGGATCTCCTCACGCTCGACGTGGAAGTCGTCGAGAACCGCGACCGCTTCCGGCGCTACCTGCAGCTCCTTGCACAACTGGTGCAGCGACGCCGATTTCGGCCCCCACCCGATGTAGTGCGCGACGAAGTCGTCCGGGCTGAGCAGGTCCGTAGACGGCAGCCTCCGCCACGCGGCGAGCGTGGCGTCCGCGTCCCCCTTGCTCACCGACGCGAGCAGCACCCCGCGCTGCTTGACGATCCGCAGGGCCTGGTGGATGCCTCGGTGCAGCCACGAGCTGGTCGTGTCGGCCATGGACCAGTCGAAGTCCATGTCGGCCAGGACACCCGGCCACAGGGTGTTGTCCAGATCGACCGCGAGGCACTTGATGCGGTCGGCAGCGGTGTGCGCGGCGTAGGACGCGTAGTACTCCTCGGCGAGGACCGAGCTGAGCAACGGCGTCTGGTTGGGTACGTCGAGGTCCGGGCTCGGCGTGCCTCCGTGGTGCGCGAACGGGAACAGGTGGTCGTCGAAGAGGTGCCGCGCGCCCCATTCCCGGACGAAGCGGTCCTCGTCGACGAGCACGACGTTGTCGTGCCGTCGTGCGGCGCGGTCCAACTCCTGGTTGAGGAAACCCACGCTGTCGCGAAGGTGCCACTCGTGCAGGTACTCGAAGCGCCCGAAGGCCGATAGTCCGGGGCCGGACACGTTGTGCATGAGCACCAGCCGGTCCCCTGCCGCCTCGGCGGTGGTGGCCAACAGGTTCGCGAGCAGCCGAGCCAGGGCGCGGGTGCGGGTCGCCCTGGTCCGCGGCGTCGCCGCGTACCCCAGGTCCCACAGCCCCCGCAGCAACGTCTCGACGTACGGCATCACCACGACGACGTCGGGGTCCTCGCGGCGAATCGTGTCGACCAGGTCGTGGACCGACGCGCCGGGCCAGCTCGTCCGCACCGTCGCGTCGTAGCCACCGAGGCGGAACCTCCGTTCGACCGCGGCCCGCGCGAACTGAACGACGCACCCACCGAGCAACAGCACCCGCAAAGGACCTCGCCACGGGGCGGGAACGGCGCTGTCCTCCAGGTGGTCGATCTCGCCGTAGGCGGAGGATGCTCGTTCCGGCGGCGGGGTCTCGGCCACCCGGATCAGCCGCTCGATCTGCTCGTCGGCCTCGGTCTCCTCCCGGTCGACGAGCAGGCCGGTCGCGACGAGCAGGTCGACGAGCTTCTCGGCCTCCGCGCGGTCCCCGCCGTGTCGACGGACCAGGTCCTCGGCCGAGACCGGGGACTCGGCGAACGTCAACAACTCCGCCGCTCGCTCCGGCAGCACGTGTCGTTCCAGGCCCACGACGTCGACCGCGACGTCTCGGCCCGCGAGTCTGGCCACCGCCCATTTCCGGCTTCGACGCAGGCGTTCGCGGTCAACGGTCGGCATCTGCGCTCTCCTCCGGGGATTCCGTCAGAGGCATCTCGATCGTGCCCGGCCGCAGCAGCGTCACTCCGCACAACAGGACCGGCACCGCGATCAGCGCGGCGATCACCAGCGCGCCTCCGGTCACCCCGGCACCGGCGAGCAGCACCGGGCCGGACAGGCTGCCCAGCATGCCGAACACGTCGGTGAGGGGAATGAACGACGCGTAGAACCGGCCCGTCAGCTCGTTGGGCAGGCGCTTCTGGACTTCGGCGAAGTAGACGACGGTCGCGACGGACTCGAGGAATCCCGCCGCCACCATGCAGACCAGGGCCAGCGGCAACACCCCGATGAACGGCAGCACGAGCCAGGCCAGCGCTTCCAGCACGTTGCCGAAGAAGTACAGCGGACCGGGACGGAAGCGGCTCAGCCACGCGCTGAGCAAGGCGCCGAGCACACCCCCGGCTCCCATCGCCGACACCAGCCATCCGTTCGCGCCGGGGGAACCGGCGAAGTTCTCCTTCGCCAGCCCGACGACGAAGACCTCACCGAGGGCCACCGCTCCGACGTACGTGAAGGCCGTCAGGACCAGGACCCGCAGCATCCGGTCGCCCGCCACGGCCCGGACTAGGACGGCCGGTCCGGTGACGAGCATCTTCCGGAGCTCGCTTTTGAGTCCCGGCTTCTCCTTCTGCTCCGCCTCCGCCTGCTCCGGTTCCCGAAGCGGTCGGGCCGGCAGCCCCCACACCGACGCGGCGGCCAGCATCGCGAGACCGCCCTGGATCGGGAAGGACACCTCGACCCCCACCGAGGCGATGATCACGCCCACCAGCAGCGGCCCCACGATGGAGCTCAACCGCTCGGCGGTCACCAGCAGGGCGTTGCCGGGTGTCTCGTCGCCCTTGGCGATGACGAGCGGGCGCAGCGCCATCCGCGCGGGAAGGCCGAACATGTACACGACACCGGCCGTGAACATGAGGATCTGCAACTGGACCAACGACTGGGTGAGCGGCACCGAGGCGAGCAGCACCGCGTTCATGACCGCCGTCACCCACGCGACCTTGCGCGGCTCCCACTTGTCCACGATGTGGCCGACGATCACCCCGAAGAGGATGTTGGGGATCAGTCGCGCGGCCAGGGTCAGCCCGGCCTCCCAACTCAGTCCGTACCGGTCGATGACGAACAACGGGATCGCCACCACCAGCATGGACCCCGAGAGGCGGTGGAAGAGGATCGACGCCGTCAGCCAGGCCAGGGGCCGGTTCTCCCGCAGCACCGCCCACGTGGACCTCGAACGTTTCGGTGGACTGTCCGTGTTGGTCACCGGATCGACCCCCCGGTGGCCGTCTGCTTACGCAGGTCAACCCTGGGTGTGGCGCTGTCGAGGGAGTCGGCGTTGGAGTAACCACCCATCGTGTAGCGCAGCGTCGCCTTCTCCGTGCACAGTGGCCGGACACCGCGGCGAGCCATCGACAGCGCGTAGGCCATGTCCTCCGTGATCTCCAACTCCTGTTGCCGAGGCGTGAACCGCTGGGGGAAGCCGTGCTTTTCGGCGTAGGTCCTGCGGATGAGGAACTCGCCGGTGTCGATGCGGCCGAGCACTTCGTCCCCCGCCCACAACCGGTCGCGCACGACCGCCGACCCCGGCTCGAAGACCCCCAGCTCCGCCAACCTCCGGTAGGAGTCGCGGCGGCCGTCCGGCTCGGGATACCAGGGGTCGACCCCGTCCGGGACGAACGGAACGTCGTTGTCGTCGACGAGCAGGCGCCAGCTGTGCGCCACGGGTACGTCCGGGTTCGCTCGCAACAGCTCGACCAGGCTGCTCAGGTGGTCGACTTCGAAGGCGTTGTCGTCGTCGAGATGGCAGACGAACTCTCCGCTGCCCGCCGCGACTCCGGTGTTGCGGAGGAACGCCAGCCGGGCCGGCAGGTACGGCTGAAGGCCCTCGGGCAGATCGGCCGCGGTGACGTCCAGGAAGCGGGCGTGGTCGAACGACGCGACGATCTCCGCCACCTCGTCACGACAGCCACGGGCGGCGCAGTCGTCACCGACGACGACGTGTTCGACCGCGACGCGTTGGGCGGCGACCGAACGCAACGCCGCCCGCAACCGGTCGAGACGGCCGATCGTCGGCGTGACGACCGTGACTTCGGGGTTATGCATGGCCACCTACCGGAGCAGAGTGTGGAATCAGTTCGGGCACGAGAGCATGATCGTGGCGGACGCCGTGGGTGGGCGGGCCCACCACCGCGCAGGCGTAGTTGCCGCTGAAGCCGAACGCGTTGACCAGGACCGTGCCGTTCGAGGCGAGGGCGTGGCGACAGGCCTCGATCAAGCTCACGGCACCCGCGCCGTGCAGCAGGTGTCCGGTCGTGGCCTTGCTCGCGCTGACGACCACCGTGTCCGCGGGGATGCCACGGTCGGCCAGCAACCGCGATATCGCCTCCTCCTCCGCCGCATCGCCCGCCACCGTTCCGGTCGCGTGGGCCTCGATGCGATCGGGGGCCCGGACTCCGGCCCGGTCCAACGCATCGACCATCCGGTCGTACACCGCCTCGGGCCGCAGCCCGGCACGCGGCTCGGCGGCCACCCGGCAGGAGATCGACTCGATCCTCGCGAACGCCGCCGTGGCGTGGTCCTCGACGGTTCTCTCGCCGTCACAGACCACGGCGTACTGTCCCGATCCGAGCGCCGTGCCGTCCCGGTCCGGGGCGAACGGGCGTGCTCGACCGGTGCTCAACGCCCGCAGCACCCGCATGCCGGCCCGGTCGTAGCCGGTCGGCCCGATCATGCCGGTGACGACGACGCGGTCGGCCCGGTTCGCCCGGATCAGGGCCTGCCCGTATTCGAGGCCGAACAGCACGGAGGCGCAAGCGTGGTTCAGCAGCACCGGGTCCGCGCCCCGCTCCCGCAGCGAGGTGAGCGCCAGCTCGCCACAGAACGTCGCGAGCTCGTCGTCAGCTCCTTCCACGTCGGACGTGGTCCCTCCGTGTCCGACGACGACGTACTGGGTCCGAGCGGGGTCCTGCTGCCCGGCCTGCCCGAGCGCCGAGCGGCACGCCGTCCACGGTGCGGCGGCGTCGATCGGGGCGAGTGCCAGTCCGGTCACGTACATGCCCGCACCACCTCGCGGAGCGCGTTGCGATCCAACTTCCCGGACGGCAGCAACGGCAACTCGTCGACGAACCGAAGCCGGACCGGGCCGAGACCACTGGGCAGGGCCTCCACACAACGACGGCGTAGTTCGTCGGCGTCGGTGCCGTTCGACTCCGCGCGCACGAACGCGTGGACCCGATCCCGCGTCGCGTGTTCCTCCCGCACGGCCACGACTCCGGCGTCGTCGACGCCCGGCACCGCACGCAGAGCGTCCTCCACCGCGATCGGGGCGAAGGTCCTGCCGTGGACGATGATGACTTCCTTACGGCGTCCGACGACCTTCAGATAACCCTGGTCGTCCACCGAACCGAGGTCGCCGGTGGCCAGCCAGCCGTCCGCGTCGGTCTGCGGGACGACGTTCCCGTCGCGCACGTACCCGAGCAGCACGCTCGGGCTGCTGACCATGATCTGGCCGTCGTCGATACGGACCCGCACCCCGGGCAACGGTCGCCCGACGGTCCCCTCCCGGTAGAACTCGGGACAGTTGACCGCGACGTTGGGCCCGGCCTCGGTCAGGCCGTAGCCGTCGAGCAGACGTTGGTCGCACACCGCGCGTGCCGCCTCGACCAACGACGGTGGCAGGACGTCGCCGCCGACGTTGAGCAGCCGGAGCCGGTCGATCCCCGCCGCGACGGCGTCGTCCCGTCGTGCCGCCGACAACAACATCGCGAGCATCGAGGGCACTAGGTCCACACTGGACGGTTTGTGTTCGACGAGTCTCGGGATGAAGGTCCGAAGCGGACTGGTGTGCTCCAGCATCAGGCCGACGCCGTAGCGCGACCACAGTTCCACGACCGAGGCGCCGTAGGCGTGGGCGGTCTGCAGCGGCAGCAACATCACTTCGCCCGCCTCGAAACGCAGCCGTTCCTGGAGTGCCGACGCCTGGAAGGTGATGGCCTCCCGCCCGTGCGCGACGGCCTCCGGGTGTCCCGTACTTCCCGACGTCGCCGCGAGCCGTGCCGTGCCCGGCAGGCGCCGAGGCCGAAGCCCCGGCGCACGACGGTGGACCACACCGTCGGCGTCGATCAGGGCGGCGGCGTCCATTCCGGCATACGCAAGGGTGTCCTCGCCCAGGACGTGGACCAGGTCGAGCTCACCGACCACCGTCCTGGCCACGAGACCCACCGGGGGTTCGGCGGGCAACTGGACCACCGACCCCGACGGCAACCCCCGCAGTCCCCGGTGGATCACGGCCGCCAGGGAGGTCAGTTCCGTCTCCGCCACGCGCACGCCGTCGACCCACAGCGGGCCGAAACGAGCCGTTCCCGTCTCGGTCATCCGGCCAGCTCCCTGTGGACTCCGGGGCTGACGTCGTGGTCGTCGACCTCCACCACCACGAGCAGCGGCTTCCGAGGCTCCACCCGGCGGGTCCCGACGACCTCATCGAGGTCGCCTTCGGCGCGGACCGTGGCGACGGTCATCCCCAGCGACCGAGCGATGTCGCGAATCGGAAGCGGATCACGCACCACGGTGAGGTCCCGTTGCTTCTCCTCGCGGCCCGCGCGTGGCCAACCCCAGCCGCGGTTCGACAACATCACAACGACCGGGCTGGGGTGGACGTGCAGCAGGGTGGGCAGCGCGGTGATCGAGATTTCACAGGCGGAGTCACCACACACCACGAGAAGGTCCCGCCCCGGCGCGGCCGTCGCGGCGCCGATGGCCGCGGGGACTCCGAAGCCCATCGTGGTCTGCTCACCCGGGGTGACCACCGGCGTGCCTTGGCGCACGGCGATCGCGGAACGGTCGAAGCTCCACATGTCGTGCAGCCCGTTCTCCTGCACCAACACGGCGTCCCGCCCGAGCGTCGACCAGATCGTGCGCAGGGTCGTGGCGGCCAGCGACTCCCGCCTCGGCGGGATCTCGCACGACGCCCAGTAGGGGCGTTCCCCGGCTCCACCGTGGTCGAGCAATAGCCGGAGGGTCTTCCCCGCGTCGCCCCACACGGCGACCTCGGGCCGGACGGCTCGACCGAACGCCGAGGGATCGCGATCGATCTGCACCACCGGCAGGCAACGGAGCCGTGGCCATCCCATGCGGACCGTCTCCTCGAGGGCGCTGCCCACGACGAGGAGCGCGTCCGCCCGCGCGACGACGTCGGCCGTCTCGCGGGAGGCGTAGAGGCCGGCGTTGCCCAGCGAGGCCGGGTGCGTCTCGTCGATGACCCCACGACCGGCGGCCGTGGTGAGCACCATGGCTCCCCAGCGTCGCGCACAGGCGACGATCCGCTCCCCGGCACCCCGGCTCCCGCCACCGGCCAGGATGAGAGGCCGCTCGGAGCGGGACAGCAGGGCGACCGCCCGCCGGATCGTGTGGTCGTCGGGGACGCACGTCAGGGGCTCCGGCGGGGACACCCGCTCGACGTCCTCGGCGGCAGCGAGATGGTGATCGACTTCGATCACGGTGACGCCCGGTCGCTGGTTGAGGCTCAGGTGAAGGGCGCGTCGCACCGCCCAACCGACCTGGGTGGGCTCGCCGAGCTTGTGGTACCAGGACACCAGCGGGCTCACCAGCTGCTCCTGAGGGGTCACCTGGAACCCACCACGAGCGGCTTCGGCCGGGTTCGTCGAGCTGGTGACCACGATCATCGGCACACCCAGGCTCGACGCCTCGAGCAGCCCGGTCAGTGAGTTGGTGAACGCGGGGCCGGGAGTCAACGCCAGGACGGCGGGCCCACCCGACACCTGGGCGTGGCCGATGGCCGCCAGGGCCGCGGCACGCTGGTCCCTCACGACGACGGCGCTGAGCCTCGGTTCGGCCCTCGCGGCGTCGAGCAGTTCGGGTTCGTCCGCGGGAAGGCCGAAGACGTGCGTCACTCCTGCGTCCGCGAACATCCCGGCGAGCTGCCGCCACACCGCCTTCATGCCTCGCCCCCGTCGTCACCGGGCGACAGGCGGACGCCGTCGACCACGAACCGCTCCGGACCACCACTGACCGTGATCACCGAGACCGGCGAACCATGACGGCTCCAGCTCTCGGCGACGCGGCGAACCTGCTCCGGACGAGCGGCCGCCAGGATCGTCGCCGGGACGTCCTCCCGCTGGGCGAGCACCGCCAGCAGGCGGGCGGGCTCCAGGCGAAGCGAGTGCAGCGGCCGCAGTGACCGGCCCGACCGCACGCGGTCGACGAACTCCCCCAGGGCCGTGCCGCAGACCCCGGTCGCGTCCAGAACGACTCGTTCGCCTTCCCGCCGCCCGAGCTCGTCGGCGACCTCGGCGACGGTGCGGGCGAGCGGGTCGCGCGAGGCGTCACTCGGTCCGGACGGCGATCGGTCGACCACCGCCACGACGTGGTTCTCGGTTCGGGGGCTCACCGTCGGCCACCGCGTGCTGCTTCGGCGGAGATCAACAGCGGTCTCCCCAGGACTTCGTCACCGCACTGCACGGCTCCGGCCTCGACGCCGTAACCGCCGAAGGGTCGGTTTCCGTCCTCCACATCCAGTGGCGCCGCCTCGGGAACGACCACAATGGTGCCGATACGACGGTCGATCAGTTGCGGCTCCCCGAACACCGAGACGTAGCTGCCCTGTCGTTGCTGGTCCGGCCGGTTCAACCACGTCCGGACCTGCGCGGGGTCCTCGTACTCGACCAGGCAGAAAACCGGGGCGAACATCTCGACCGGCGTGAAGTCCGGCTCCCAGTCGAACATCAGCACGGTCGGCTCGATCATTCGTGCGTCGACGTCGCACTTGCCGCCGTAGACGACCGCGTCCCGGTTGAGTTCGATGAACGAGCAGGCCGATTCCAAGGCGTCCTCGTAGACCACGCCGTCGACCATCCGCCAACTCGTCGCGCTGTCGAGGCTACGACGGCGATCGAGCATCGTCCGCAGGCAGGCGAGCAGGTCCTCTCGCACCTCGGTATGGACGAACACGGCGTCCGGGCACAGGCAGTCCTGGCCGCCGTTGAACAGCCGTGCCGCGACGAGGGCACGGGCGGCGCTTTCCACATCGGCCTCGGGACCGATCACGAAAGGTGTGGGCGAGGAGGCGAAGGTCAGTACCTTGGGGCCGGGGCGCAACGCGGCGCGCACCGAGGCGGCATTGGAAGCCGTCCCCGTGAACACGACGAGATCGACGCTCGCACTGTCGTCGACGAACTCGCGCTGCGAACATTCCCAAAGCCGTACTTCTCCGGCGGCGTACGGACTCAGAATTTCGTGCACACGCGCGGTTTCACGTCGCACCCGAGATGATGGTCGAATCGTAATGGTGTCCGTGTAGAGACTCGGCACCAATACGTACAGAACATAGGAGTAGATCAGGTTGTTCGACGGGTAGAAAACGTTGATCCGACTCAGTCGCTCCGGGTCCTCCCGCAGGATTTCGTCGGGCGCACCGGCGAGCGTACGAATCGACCGCAACAATTCGTCACTGATGCTCGGCCGGGTCGCGATGTCGGACACCGCGTCGACGAGTTTGTCCCGAGCTCCGAGAAATCCCTGCAGCATCCGGAAGCTCTCAGCCTCCAGCGAGCACAGTTCATGGCGCGCGGAATCATGCCACATGATCTACCCTCAACATATCCCACAGGCCCGCGATGGACGGCCAATGTCGCACGCCGGAATTCCAACGAATCGACCGCATCGAAACAAAGAAATCAATCGACGACACGCATGATCATCGAAATACCGCCGAGCGGGACGACGACGCCGCATGATGTGAACCAGACAATCGCAATCCTCTCCGACAAACCAACGGCCCCGGGATCACAATTTCGACCACCGGCGCAAAAACCGCGAGGCTTCGACACGCTAGCACCGGAACGGGAGAACCAATAGACTGTGCTCCTCGTCTCAGTGGGCTTGACCTCGCGCCGCAGTCACCCCGAAGGACCAACGGACCTCGCCGCCGCATTCCGATGAGAACGAACGCGGCTTTCCGACATCATCGCAGTTCACGGGCGGTTTCCACGCTCATTCGATCCCTAGTGGACAGTCTCTGTGGCATATCCGCCCCCGGCGGCGAAAGCGGCCTTCCCACCTCCGTGGCGGGGAGGCCGGTTCGAAGAATTCGAACCTCACTTGTGGAACGTCCGCACCGCGCACCGTTTACTTCACCAGGCGAGACGGCCCCACCACTAGGATGCAGCGACTATGGGTGCCGAACTGGTCGCGAAGCAAATTTCAGCAGCTCACGGCGATCGGGTGCTGTTCTCCGAGCTCGACCTCGTCGTCTCCGAAACCGACGTCGTCGGATTGGTCGGGGCGAACGGAGCGGGGAAGTCCACGTTGCTGCGCATCCTCTGCGGAGACCTCGCGCCGCAGTCCGGCCTGGTTCGGTGTCACCCGGCCGACGCCAACATCGGCTACCTGCCTCAGGAACCCGAACGTCGTCCCGGTGAGCTGGTCCGGGACTACCTGGCTCGACGCACCGGCGTGGCCGAGGCACAACGCCGACTCACCGTGATGACCGAGGCGCTGACCAACGGCGAATCCGGCGCGGAGGACGGCTACGCGGCCGCCCTCGACACCTGGCTCGCCCTCGGCGGCGCCGACTTCGACGACCGCGCGACCCAGGTGCTCGGCAGCACCGCACCCGGCATCAGTCCCGAGCAGCCGATGACGAGCCTGTCCGGCGGCCAAGCCGCGCGGGTGGGCCTCGCCTCGTTGCTGCTCAGCCGTTACGACATCTTCCTGCTCGACGAACCCACCAACGACCTCGACCTGGAGGGGCTCGAAAAGCTGGAGGAGTTCGTCAAGGGCCTGCGGGTCGGCAGCGTCGTGGTCAGCCACGACCGCGAGTTTCTCGCCCGGACGGTGACCCAGGTTGTCGAACTCGATCCGGTACAGCAGGAGGTCCGGGTCTATCGCGGGGGATACCAGGCCTTCCTCGAAGAGCGCGCGATCCTGCGGCGGCGGGCACGCGAGAAGTACGAGGAGTACGCCGCGAAGGTGTCCGCGCTCCAGGCGCGCGTACAGACCCATCGCCAGTGGATGGAGAAGGGAGTCCGAAACGCCCGCCGCAAGTCGTCCGACTCCGACAAGATCGGTAAGAAGCACCGCGCGGAGTCGAGCGAGCAGCAGGCGTCCAGGATCCGGCAGATCGAACGCCAGATCGAACGTCTGGAAGAAGTGAAGGAGCCGCGCAAGGAGTGGGAGCTACGCATGAAGATCGCGCACGCTCCCCGCGCCGGAGCGGTCGTCGCCCGGATGCGCGACGTGGTGGTCGACCGCGGCGAGTTCACCCTCGGACCGGTGAACCTGGAGATCAGCTGGGCGGATCGAGTGTCGATTCGCGGGGCCAACGGGGCGGGCAAGACCACCCTGTTGTCGACCCTGCTCGGCCGGACCCGGCCGACCCGCGGTGAGGCTATGCTCGGCTCCGGGGTGATGGTGGGCGAGGTGGACCAGGCCCGGCGCCTGTTCTACGGCGAGAAGACGCTTCTCGACGCCTTCTGCGCCGAGGCGGGCCTCGTCCCCGAGGAGGCCCGGACCCTGCTGGCGAAGTACGGGCTCGGCGCGGCACACGTGCCCCGCCCGGCGAGCAGCCTCTCCCCCGGCGAACGCACCAGGGCGGCCTTGGCGGTGCTCCAGGCCAAGGACGTGAACTTCCTGATCCTGGACGAGCCGACCAACCACCTCGACCTGCCGGCGATCGAGCAACTGGAGTCGGCGCTGTCGGCCTACACCGGCACCCTGATCCTCGTGACCCACGACCGGCGATTGGCGGGAGCCGTCGACACGAACCGGAACTGGGAGCTACGGAACGGCCAACTCCTCGAACGCTGAAGACCGCGCGCCGGCCGGGCTACATCGACCGGATCTTGGCGTAGCGCACCAGGGCGGGCAGCTCCCGTGCCAGCACGCCCAGCACCACGGCGCCGAACGCTCCCGCCAGCACCCGCACCACGAGCTGGCGGGCTCCGGGACGCCTCTTCATCACTTCACGTGTCATCACACCCTCCCGGACAGTTTCAACAGGGACTCGATCGCTTCCTCCGGGGAGCGGTACGCGTGGCGTACGCGGTAGTCGTCCAACCGCCGGTACACCGACTCCGCCACCCTCACCCAGCGATAAGAGCCGAAGTACGTCTCGCGCATCCGCTGCCAGCACTCGACCGGCAACCGGTACTTCACCTCGCTGTCCCACGGCAGGCGCGCCGCTTCGAGCCGGCCACCCCGGCTGTGGAACACCGTGCCGCTGAACTGGAACCGCAACGGCACGTCACCGCCGGACAACGCCGAGAGGTAGCTCACCGACGCCAGTTCCACGTCCTGGCCGCAGGGAACGGGCACCTCCACCTCGGTGTGGTCGGTGAAGCCGGGCACGTGCACCACCGGTCGCGCCCACACCAGCTCGCCGATACCGGACGCCCACTGGTCGGGGGTCCCGAACACGCCACGCAGCCGCGCGCGCTCCTCCGCGGTGTAGTCGCGCAGGGTCGCGACGATGCGGACGGACACCGCCAGCGTCAGCGACCGCACCGATTCGACTCCCCGGCAGCCGACGCACAGTCGGAACCGCAGGGTGGGAACGGCGTCCAGCGGCGCGGTGTCCACGCCGGTGATCGCCCACGACAACTCGGGGGCGGACAGCGCCGTGCCTGTCATACCTGTCGTGTCGGTCATGTCGGTCACGGCGGCGAGAGGTTCGGCATTCCGGGCAGGATGGGATTCCGGGCACGCGGGCGGATGCCCGTGGACCTCGCGGCCGTCGATCTTCCGTCGGGCAGATGGCCCGGCTGCTTGGCGTAGTTGCCCCTGCTGTTTCCCTGCTTCACCCCACGCGTGTGCGAGGGCAGGTCGACCCTCACGTCGGGCTTGCCGAGAATCAGCCCGGAGCGACGCCGCTCCGCAATTCGGCGAAGAAGCGATCGATCTCGCGCCATACCTCGTCACCTCCTGTCATTCCGGTCCAGGTCCTGCGTACCCGCGCGGTGAGCCGGTAGCACTCGTCGACACCGACGAGCCACTGCTCGCCCGCGTCACGGTGTACGAGCAGCGCGGTCACCTCGGGTTCGAGGCGCGCCGCCGACGGCAGCCCTCGCGTGAGGCGTTCCCACGCCTGCCGCTCCACCGCCGTGCCCACCACGCCGAGCGGGCTCGGGTAGTACGCCGTCACGGTGTCGGCTGTGGTGTCGACGGGGTCGGCCGGGGCGGCCGGGTCGGCCGGATCACCGCCGTCGTGCCGTACGAAGAACGCCAGCCTGACGGGCACTCCGAGCGCGGCCCACACGACGTCGTCGACCGGGGCATGAGCGAGCCGTTGCCGTAGTTCGGGCACGGCACGGTAGCGGCCGGTGCCCACACTCCGGTGGTCGAACAGCAACGCGCAGGCCCGGCACGCGCACGCCAACTGCCGGGCGGGCAGTTGAAGCAGGTGGCGGTGCGCGTCGGGCAGTGCCTCGCTGCACAGCTCGCACCGGTGGNNCCGGGGCTCGCCGTCGGCCCGGTCCGGGTCATGGGCCAGGTTCCGGAGCCGGCCGGTGGGCAGCGGGCCGGTCATCGTGCCCGCACCGCCGCGAGCGGGACGAACGCGGGTTCCGTCCGGTGCCGCACGCGCACGTCGGTCACCTCGGGTGCGGCGGCGCGCACGGTGGCCTCCACGGTCTCCACCGGCTCCGCCGCGTCACCGCCCCTGCGCCCGCTCTCGACCGACACGGTGGCCACCCCACCGTCGTAGTCGGTCAGTTCGGCGACGATCCGAGGCCGCAGCTCCGCGAGCGCCCGCCGGATGCGCGTGACCGGGTCCTGCGGATGCAGGTCGTGCACCAGCAGCAGCTGCGCGAGCAGTTCGTCACCGCAGAGTGCGTCGAGCAGCTCGGGGGCGGTCTGTGCGGCGAGGGCGACGACGCGGGCCAGCGCCTCGCCGTAGACGTCCACGAGGGCCCGAACCGTGTCGAGCGCCCTCTCCTCCGCCCGCTCCGACAGCTCGGCGAGGCCGCCGTCGAGCTCCGCGAGCCTGCGGCGTACCCGCTCGATGTCCCACTTCCCTGCTTCGGCCATCGGTGATCACTGCGCCGGGTGCGCCGCGCCGAACGTGGGAGAGGCGATCTTCTTGAGCACCTTCCCCTCCCCGAGGTACATGTGCACGCCACACGGCAGGCAGGGGTCGAAGCTGCGCACCGTGCGCATGATGTCGATGCCCTTGAAGTTCTCCCTGCCGTTCTCCTCGAAGATCGGCGTGCCCGCAACGGCGTCCTCGTAGGGACCCGGCGTTCCGTAGACGTCGCGGGGGCTCGCGTTCCAGGGGGTCGGCGGGTACGGGTGGTAGTTGGCGATCTTGCCGTC
>JACYYK010003827.1_pt1 | contig 15562 bp, 14 predicted proteins | sample 8236871 | NCBI WGS metagenome assembly JACYYK01 (sample SAMN14103087, study PRJNA606662) | landfill metagenome | isolation source: landfill solid waste inoculated with endophyte fungus Paravalsa indica | place: India:New Delhi, Okhla landfill site | collected 2017-11-05 | reverse complement strand
GTGGTGGACCCGCGGCCCGAGGTGCCCGTCGTCGGCGTCGCCGTGGTGTACGGCTCCGGAAGCCGGGCCGAGCGCCCCGGAGAAGCGGGGCTGGCCCACCTCGTCGAACACCTGATGTTCCGGGGCTCGGCCCACGTCGCGCCGGGGGAACACGCCCGGCTCGTGGAACGCGGCGGCGGGGTGTTCAACGCGGTCACCAGGGCCGACGACACGGTCTATCACCAGGTCGTGCCCGTCGGCGCGCTCGAACAGGTGTTGTTCTGCGAGGCGGACCGAATGCGCGGGCTGCGACTGACTCCGCAGTCGCTGCACCGGGAGGTCGAGGTCGTCGATCGCGAGATCCGCGACACGGTTCGTGACGTGCCCTACGGCGGTTTCCCGAGGAACGCGCTCAAGGCGGTGTTGTTCGACCGATTCGCCAACGCCCACGACACCTACGGCGACGTGGAGGTGCTCCGCGCGCTCACGGTGGCCGACGTCGAACGATTCCTCCACGACCACTACACCCCGCGCAACGCCGCCGTGGCGGTGTCGGGACCGGTCACCGTGGACCAGGTGAGGGAACTGGTGTCCGACCACTTCGGAGACATCCCGGCCGGGGCGGCCGTGCCGCGTCCCGACCTGACCGAACCGGTACCGGACCGGCCGCGACACGACACCCGGTACGACCCGCGCGCCCCCTTTCCCGCCGTCGCGATGGGCTGGCGGGTACCCGATCCCCTCGGCGACCCCGACGCCTTCCTGCCGTACGTGGTGTTGGCGGAGCTGCTCGCCGGGGACGGCCGGGCCCCGCTGCCCCGACGCCTGGTGCGTACCGAGGGCGTCGCGGTGACCGTCGACGCCGCCGTGAACCTCATGGGCGATCCGTTCGGCGTGCGCGACCCCACCGGTTTCCATATCACCGTCCACTTCCGACCCGGAGTCGCCGTCGAGCGAGTCGTGGCCGCCATCGAGGAGGAGTGCCGAGCGGTGGCGGACACCGGACCGACGCCGGGGGAGCGTGCTCGCGTGCTCGGCAAACTCACGGCAAGACTGTCCGGTCGCCTCGACGACGTCAGCGCGCGGGCCGTGTGGGCGGCGCGCTTCGCGCTCCAACGGAGCACACCGGACCTCGGCGGGGAACTCCTCGGCGGACTTGCCGCGGTGGACGACGACGCCGTCCGGGCCGCCGCCCGCGCCGTGAGCTCGCGACCCCACGCCACGGTGGAAGTCGTCACCGAACCACCGTCCCGCACCGTGACCACGGCGGGGGCGGCGTGACCCGAACGATTCCACCCACCCGGCCCCCGGAGACGATCACCGTGCCCGCGCACGGTCGACGACGAGCGGCGACGGGCCTTCGGGTGTTCGCCGCTTCCCGACCGGCGCCGTTGACCGAAGTGCGGTTGTACGTACCACTGCCCGGCGCGGGCCACGCGACGACCGCCGCCGTCCTGGCCGAGATGCTGTTCGCGGGCCGAAGCCGGCTGCGCGACCGGTTGGACGCCATCGGAGGACACCTGTTCGCCGTCGCGGGCGCCGACAGCCTCGTCGTCAGCGGCAACGCGCTCGCCGCCCACACCCGCGAGCTGTTCACGTTGCTCGCGGGCGCGTTGCGGGAAAAGGTCCGCTCCCGGCCCGAGCTGCACCTGGCTCGCGCGCGGATCGCCGACGGCTTCCGCCTGGCGCGCAGCCGTCCCGAACTCGTCGTGCACCAGGCGCTGAGCACCATCAGGTACGCGGGCCACCCTTACGGGCAACCCCCGCCCGAACCGACGGTGGTGGACGCGGTGACCGAGCACGACGTGATCGAGTTGTGGGAGTCGCTGCGCCCCGCCGACGCCACGCTGTGCGTGGTCGCCTCCGCCCCGGTCGAGCAGACCCTGGACCTCGCCGCCGAGACGTTCGCGGAATGGCGCGGGTCGGCGCGGCCCGCACCCGAGGAGGTCCCCGTTCCGCCACCACGCCCCGGCCCGGTGACGCTCGTGCACCGGGACTCGGCCGACCGGGTGTTGCTCCGGTGGGGGCTGGACGTCGTCGGGCCGGCCCATCCCGAGCTGCCCGCCGTCGAACTGACCCACACCGCGCTGGGCGGCTCGTACTCCTGCCGCCTGGTGGAGACGCTGCGGCAACGACACGGCTGGGCCTACACGCCGTCGACCTCGCTGCTCCACCAGCGACGAGCGAGCCTGCTGGTGGTCTCGGCCGACGTGCCCACAGAGGCCGCCGAGGCAGTACTCGACCTGGTGCGGGACGAGCTGCGCGGGCTCGCGGAGAATCCCGTCCGCGGCGAGGAACTCGAACGGGCCCGAGGGAAGACCCTGGGGGCGCACGCGTTGAGTCTGCGATCGGCCGCCCACGTGGCCGACGTGATGCTGACCCTCGCCGAACACGACCTCGAACTCGACGCCGTCGAACGGCGGGTACGAAAGCTGCATGCCGTCCGTGAGTCCGATATGGAATCGGTGGCACGGCGACTGTTCACCCCGGAACGGGCGACCGAGGTCGTGCTCGGCGACGCCGTCCTGCTGTACGCGAAGCTGAGCGCGTTCTATCCGGTCGTGCACCGATCGATGGAGTAGCGGAGACCGCGGATCAGTCGGCTGGTGGAGGACACCGTTCGCGCACCGTTCCTAGCATCGACACGTCGTGCGAGGCGGCGTGGAGGCACAGTGAACGAGTGGGCCGAAAAGACCGTGCCGGTGGCCGCGCCCGCCGGACGGGTGTGGTCCCTGCTGGCGACGCCGCAGTGCTGGCCGTGGCTGTTCGGCACGGGAATCTCCGTGGACTTCGCGGGCCGCGAGGGCGGCCGAACGCGATACCGCCTGCGGAAGGACGAGACCGAGAGCGAGATCGAGGTCGTCCCCGCTCCGAACGACCGGACGGTCGAGGTGCGCCATGCTGATCGCGGTGTCCTGACCTGCCGTGTCGATGCCGCCGGGCACGAAGCCGTCAGTAAGTGGACGGTGAGTCCCGAAGCCGGGGAACCCCTCGCGGCCGTGTGGCGCACGGTCGAGTCCTGCGCTCCCGCGATCGAGAAGACCAGTCGAGCCATCGACACCGCGCTCGCCCCCGACGACCCGCTCGACCGCGCGAAGGCACTCGTTCCGCTCGCCCGCGACCGCGCCGACGACTCCCGGACCGCCCGCACGCTCGACCCCGCGGTGGTCACCGCGCTGCGCGAGTGCGGGATCTTCCGGATCGGACTGCCGCGTTCGCTCGGCGGCGCGGACCTGCCCGCCCGCACCGTCGTGGCCGTCGTCGAGGAGCTGAGCCGGGCCGACTCCGCCACCGGGTGGTGTGGCTTCATCGGCAACCAGAACGCCTACGCGGCGTGGCTGCCGCCCGACACGCTCGCGCGCATGGTGGGCCCGGACGGCTCCTTCGTCCTGGCGGGATCGACGGCGGTGCTGGGCACGGCCGAACCGACCGGCGACGGCGGCTACCGCGTCAACGGGCGGTGGCGGTTCAACAGCGGATGCCTGCACGCCGACTGGATCATGGCCGGGGTGACGGTGCCCGCCGAGGACGGGACACGGGTGCCCCGGCTGGTGTTCGTCCCGTGGCGACGAGCCACCGTGCTCGACACCTGGCACGTCGCCGGACTGGCGGGCACGGGTAGCCACGACGTCGTGCTCGCCGACGTGGAGGTGCCCGAGGACTTCGTCGCTCCCCTGTTCAGCGGCCCGTCCCGTGCCCCGGACCCTTTGCACCGGCTCAGCCCCTACAACATTCAGGGCGTGCTCATGGTCGGCCTGCCGCTCGGCCTGGCACGTCGCGCCCTCGACGAACTCGACGCGTTGCTGTCCTCGGCCGCGGAGGCGTGCCCGGACGACCTCGTCGTGGAGGCGGCCCGGTTGGAGACCCGCCTGGAGGCCGCTCGCGCGCTCGCGCTGAGCACAGTGGACGCGTACTGGGACGAACTGCGCACCCGGCCCCAGCTCACGCCGCGCTCGGCCGCGCGGTTGGCGCTCGTGCTCCGACACGCCGTGGACACGGCCAAGCACGTCGTCGAGAGCGTCTCGGCGATCGCGGAGCACGGCGGCGACGCCGGTGCGGCCCGGACCCTGCGCGTGCTGCTGCGCGACGTCTACGGCGCCGGCGCGCACTTCGCCTGTAGTGACGACGTGTACCTGCGCAACGCGACACGGTTCGCCGGACGTGCCGGGGACCCGTGACCGGGCGGGAGGCGACTGTGACCACAGCGATTTCCACGACGGACGTGTCCGCGCGTCCCGAGGAACGACCCGATCCACTGGAGGCGGCCCGCGAAGCGGTGGCGGCTGTACACGGCGGGACGCGGCCGGAGGAGGCACTCCGGGACACGGGACTGCTCGACCTGAGTGCCCCGTGGCGGCCACCGGTCTCACCCGAGACCCTGCTGAGCGTCGGTGAGGAACTCGGTCACGGCGACGGCGCGCTGGGCAGGGTGTTCGTCGCCGCGCAGGCCGCCGCCGTGCTGCACTGGGCGGCCCCCTCGCCGGAGGGGAAGCTCGGTGAGGGCTCCCACGTCACGGGAGCCGACGAGGACTCCGGGGTGCTCACCGACGACGGGTCCGGCGCGGTCCTCACCGGCCGGTGGCGGGAAGTCGTCGGCGCGACCACCGCGGACTGGCTCGTGCTGCCGTGCCGCTCGGGGCCTCGACGGGTCTTCGCCCTGGTGCCGACGACGGCGGTACGCCGAGGGCACGGCGTCGCGGGCCTGCTGGACGACCTCGCCGCGCCGGAGGTGGTCTGTGACGGCGTCACCGTCGCCCCGGAACGGATAGTCGACGCGAGTGGTCCGCCGTCGAGGGGATCGCGAATCCTGCCGTTCCCCCTGCACCTCAGACACATCGCCAGCGGGGTGGCACTCGGTATCGCCCGGCGCGCCGTCGGGGAGTTCGTCCGCACGGCACGACACCGCTCCCGAGCGGGGGCGGTGCAACGAATGATCGAGCAACCGGTGCTGCAACGCGAACTCACCCATGCCGTGCAGAGCTTCCGTGCCGCGAGGGAGCTGTTGGACGCCGAGACACGGCGGCTGACCTCCGGGTCCCCGCAGGCCGGTGCGTTGACACGGGGTGGCCGGGTCCGACTGGCGTCGGCCCAGCTGCACGCCCAGCGGTGCGCCCTCGCCGCCGTGCGCCTCGTGTTCAGCAAGGCGGGCGGCAGCGCGCTCTACAGTGGACATCCGTTGGAACGAGCCTGGCGCGAGTCGGAGACCCTGTCGACGCATCCGCTGTTCGGACCCGAGGCCGAACGGGAACTGGCGCGTGCGCAATTCGGTGGATACCCGTCCGGAGCCATGCTGTGAACGGAGTATCGCGAACCGAATTCGCTGGCAGATTCGCCGAGAACCGCCTCGCCGAAATCGTTGATCTGATGGACGTGACTACGGATGCGGACTTCTACCGTGAGGGGCGCAAGCTCATGTCGAGTCATGAGGAGAAGCGAATGAGCATTGTGGAGAAGTTCGCCAACTCGCATGTGGACGAGACGCTCCGCCCGCTCCAGGTGGGTTCGGTCGCCGGTCCGGTGCTGGCCACCCCGGCCTACGCCGGCTACGCGGCGGGTGCGTTCACGCTCGGTCTGATCACGGACCTGATCGAGAACCACCACGCGACCGAGGTCACGCCCACCGGCCCGGTGCCCGAGTCGGGCTCGGCCGACGAGCTGCTCGGGATGCGGGTCGAGAGCATCAGGTGAGTCACCGGGTGTGGTGCCGTGCTCGTTCGGGCACCACACCCACTTTCTCCGAACTTCGAGTACCAGGCACAAGGGAAGGCGTCCGTGGCCCTCATCGACTCTCTCGAGAAGCGATTCGGCTCCTCGATCGACCGTTCCTCACAGGACCGTGCCTTCGACCAGGTCGAGCGGCTGACCGCGCTGGGCGCGGCGGTGTCCTCGCTGGAGTACCTCGCCTCGTCCCGCGACTTCGACCGCGGTGAACTGCTGAGCTGGGACACCGCTCGTACCCGTTACCGGTGGATGACGGGCCGTTCGGCGAAGGCGTTGGGCGCGGTGTTCGACAAGCCCGGCATCCAAGCGTTGTTCGGGCTCCGGGTGCTCGCGGCGGCGACGCTGCTCAACCCTCGTGCCTCCCACGCGAGCAAGACCGCAGCGGCCACCTACCTCGCCACGACGAACTTCGCCGTCCACGCGCGCAGTCCCTACGGCTCCGACGGCTCGGAGACCGTGCTCACCATCTCGCTCACCAGCATCGCGCTCGGCCGCTGGTTCCGCTCCGACCCTCGTGCCCGCCACGCCTGCCTGTGGTTCATCGCCGCGCAGTCGTGTCTGTCGTACGGCATCGCCGGGCTCGCCAAACTGGTCTCGCCCGTGTGGCGGGACGGAACCGCCGTGCGCGACATCTTCCGCACCCGGATGTTCGGCCACCGGAAGGTGTTCTCGTTCCTGCGTAACCGTCCCAAGCTGGCGCGAGCGGTGGGGATGGGAACGATCGTGGGGGAGATGGCCTTCCCCTTGGTCCTCGTAGCCCCCGCTCCCGTGGCTCGTGCGCTGCTGGCCACGGGAGCGGGATTCCACGCCAGCAACGCGGTGGTGATGGGGCTCAACCGGTTCGTATGGGCGTTCCTCGGCACCTACCCGGCGGTGATGTACTGCTCCCGCGCGCTCGGTCGCAGGGCGAAGGCGAGCTGAGTGGTGCGCTCGGGCGGTGCCGATCTCGTCGGCCACATCACGAAGCGGCACGTCGGCAAGATCGCCGTGGCCGTGGTGCTCGGGCTGGTGGCGGCCGCCGCGGGACTCGCGCAGCCCGTGTTCATCGGGAAACTCATCGACACCGTGGCACTCGGCGGGGAACTCGTCTGGCCCATCGTCGTGGTGTTGGCGTTGTTCGCCGCCGAAGCGGTGTTGACCTCCCTACAGGCGTACGCCATGGGCCGCGTCGGCGAGAGCATCGTCTACCGAGCCAGGACCACCCTCGTCGCTCGCGTGCTCGGCGCCGACTACCGGGCGTTCTCCCGGCACCGCATCGGCGACCTCACCTCCCGCATCGTCGCCGACACCGCGATGCTGAGGGTGTCGCTGTCGCAGAGCCTCGCCTCGATCGTCGTCGACGCGACGATGGTGCTCGGCGGGCTCGTGCTGATGTTCCTCATCGACCCGCTGCTGCTCGGCATCACGCTGGGCTGCCTGGCCGTCGCGAGCGTGGTCTCGCTGCTGCTCGCCCGGAGGTTGAAGACGGTCGCCGCCCGGCAACGCACGATCATGGGTGACTTCAGTGCCGACCTGCAGCGAGCCATCGGCGCGCTCGCCACGGTCAAGGCCTGCGGGGCCGAGGAGTTCGAGCGGGAACGCATCGGCGCGCTCGCGTCCGCCGCCCGCCGTTCCGGGATCAAGGTCAGCGCGCTGAGCGCACTGCTGTCCCCGGCGATGGGTATCGGCCTGCAGATCTCGCTCGCCATTGTGATCGTGACCGGGATGAGCCGCGTCGCCACCGGAACGCTGTCCGCGGCCTCGCTGACCGCGTTCATCATGTACCTGTTCTACCTCGTGTCACCGCTGGTGACGTTGTTCATGGCGATCGGGCAGCTCCAACAGGGGCGGGGAGCGGTCGGCCGGATCAACGAGCTCGCCGACATCGAACAGGAGGTGCCCGTGCGGGCACCTCTCCGGGCGATGGAGACCGCGACCGTGCCGGGAGTCCAGCTCGACGAGGTGCGGTACGAGGGAGTCGACTTCTTCCACGACGACACGCAGGCGCTGCACGGCGTCTCCTTCGTCGCCCCCGGCCGGGGCCTCACCGCCGTCGTGGGGCCGTCGGGCTCGGGCAAGACGACGCTGCTGCAACTGCTCATGCGCTTCTACGCCGTCGACGCCGGACGGATCACCCTCGGTGGCCAGGACATCGACACCATCCCGCTGCCCGTGCTGCGCACGCTCGTGGGCTACGTGCAGCAGGAAAGCCCCACGCTGCGGGGCACGATCGCGGAGAATCTGCGTTACGGGCACGTGAGGGCGAGCGACAGCGAGATCCAGCGGGTCCTGGCGCTCAGCGGACTCGAACCCGTGGTGCGGAGACTTCCCAAGGGACTCGACACCGAACTCGGCGAGGGTGGGGCCGGGTTGTCCGGCGGCGAGCGACAACGACTCGCCATCGCCCGCACCCTGCTACGGAAGCCCTCGGTACTGCTGCTCGACGAAGCGACGTCCAATTTGGACTCCGAATCGGAGCTGCTGCTGCGGCGAAGCATCACTGAGATCGCCAAGGAATGCACGGTGATCAGCGTCGCCCACCGGCTGTCCACGGTGGTGGACGCCGATCGAATCGTGGTGCTGGACGCGGGCCGGGTACAAGCGGTCGGCACCCACGAGGCGCTGCTGCGGGACAGCCCCTTGTACCGGCGGCTGACCGCGATCCAGCTCGGAGACCCGTCCGGCCCCGACGTGCCCGCGCAGCCGGGAAACCCCGTCTCCGGTTCACTGTGCGGCTCACTTCCCGTGGGACAAGGAGGTTCGTGACCCATGTCCACTGCGCTACCGGACGAGGAGTTCGGTACTGTCGTCCGACTCGACGACGGTCGGCGGATGTACGCGTCCCTGCGGGGAACCCCGACCGAACAGGCACCCACCGTGGTGTTCGAAAGCGGCCTGGCCTCCCCACCGCAGGTGTGGGAGTGGGTACGGCGAGCCCTGCCCGCCGACGTCCCCACCCTGGCGTACGCGCGAGCGGGCAGCGGCTGGAGCGATCCGGGACCCCGGCCTCGGACGGTGCCCCGCCTGTCCGGTGACCTTCACGCCCTGCTGGACGCCGTCGAGGTGACGGGTCCGATCGTGCTGGTGGGCCATTCGTTCGGCGGCCTCGTGGTCCGGCACTTCGCCGGGACGCACCCCGACCGCGTGGCCGGGGCGGTGTTCGTGGACGCGTTGCATCCCCGGGAATTGCGGCGCTCCGCCAACCAGCGGCGGGGAATGGCGTGGCTGGAACAGTCACTCAAGTTGTCGGCCCTACGCGCGAGCCTGGGGCTGGCGCGCAACCGGATCGACGAGCGCTTCGACGCGCTGCCCGGTGAGGCCGGACGGCTGGCCAGGGGCCAGCTCTGCCGAGCCGCCCTCTGGCGGGCGGCCGTCTCGGAGCTCGTCTGGTGGAAGAAGTCCGACCCCGAGAAGGTCGAGGTGGGCACCTTCCCCGACGACGTTCCGCTCGGTGTCGTGATCTCCGGAGAGTCGCTGCGCAACGACGTGGCGCACCGGAAACTGCAGCAGGACCTGCTGGCCTGGTCACGGCGTTCCTTCGCCGTGCCGGTACGCGAGGCGGGGCACTTCGACCTGGTGCTCGACGCACGCTGGGCGCGAGTCGTGGCGGACGCGGTCGCGGCGGTGCTGACGGCACTTGCGGAGACCACGGGGGAAGCCGAGCCGGCGAGGGTGTCGGTGGCCGGTGACGGGGAAGTGTCCGCTGTTTCGGAAGGAGCCGGCGATGGCAGGTAAGAAGGCCAGGGCCGCACTGTACGCGTTCTTCGCCACGTGGTTCGGACTCACCGTGGCGGGGCAGAAGCTGTACCGCGACGACAACAAGAAGAGCTTCTGGGACAGGCTCTACCTGGTGGTCGCGGACTGGCGGTTCTTCGCGCCCAATCCGGGCATCCACGACCACCACCTCCTCATGCGGGACAAGCTGTCCGACGGAACGCTGACCGAGTGGACCGAGATCCGCACCGTCGAGGAACGCACCCTGCGCCACGCGGTGTGGCACCCGCACCGCAGGGCCGAGAAGACGGTGTTCGACACGGCGGCGGAGCTGCTACGGTTCATCGGACAGCACGGGCCGATGAACGGCAACGCCGACCCCACGGTGCAGTTGTCCGTGCCGTACCTGACGCTGTTGGCCCACGTCACCACCCGGCGTCATCACCCCGACGCCGTGCAGACGCAGTTCCTGATCGCCGTGTCCGGGGGATACGACGAGGAGGACGAGCCGACGATGGTCTTCCTCTCGGAGTTCCACGCGCTCTCGCCGAAACACGCGGAGCTCGGCCGAACGAACGCCTCCGCCTCGGTGTCCGACACCGGACGGGTGCCGTGACGAAGCCGCTCGAACCCGATGCCGACGTGGTGGTCGTCGGCGCCGGACCGGCGGGAGCGACGGCGGCCGCCGTGCTGGCGGCGCGCGGCTACCGCGTGCACGTGGTGGGTGACGCTCCGGGCGAACGGCGTCCCGTGTCGGAGGCCCTGCCCGCGGGAATCCATCCGTTGCTGGAGGAGCTGGGACTGCGTGACCGGCTCACGGAGGTCGGGGCCGCGCGCTCCGAACACGCCGTCCTGGACTGGGGCAACGGCGCGGAACCGTGGCGCAGTCCCGTCCGGGGACCCGAACCGTACGACCACGGGTACCACGTGGACACCGCGGAGTTCGCCGCGCTGCTACGCGAGCGAGCGCGGGAACGGGGAGCGATCGTCGAGTCGGCGCCCGTCCTGGAGCCCCTCGTCGTCGACGGTGTCGTCACGGGCGTGGCCGTGCGGGCGTCGAACGGACGGCCACGCCCCATCACGGCACGCTTCACCGTTGACGCGAGCGCGGAACGCGTGGTGGCGGGACATTTCGGAGCGCTCCGCTCCGATCCCACGTTGCGATTCCTCGTCCGGCGCGACCGGGCCCGGCCGGAGGAGAGCAGCGCGGAGCCGGGGGTCTTCCACACCGAGTTCAGCCCGGAGACCCGCACGTGGCGGTGGGTCGTCCCCTGCCGGGACCACGTCGAGACCGGTCGGATGTGGCCGACCGACGAGGAACCCGACCCGCAGGCCGAGGTGTGGACGCCCCGAACCGCGGAGCGGCTCGCCGGGCCGGGCTGGCTGGCGGTGGGAGACGCGGCCGGTACGGCCGATCCGCTGTTCCTCTCCCCGGCCGCCGTGTCGGTGTTGGCCGCCCACGCCGCCTCCGACGCGCTCCACGCGGTCCTCGCCGGGATCGCCGATCCGGCGCGGACCGTGTCCGGATACGAATCCGCCTACGCCGACACTCTCGCCGTCACGCACCGGTTCGCCGTTTTCTGCCTCGACGCCGCCCGGCGCGGATGCTCCGAACTGGAACTGGCGCGAGGGATCACCGAATTGCTCGGTTCCCGTGAGGTCGGACCGGCGTTGTCCCGAACTCGCGCCGCACTGGAGGGCCGAGGACCGCTGTTCGACTGCGAATGCCCGGAGGGGCCGCTCGTCGCGGGAGTGGAAACGCTGCCCTGGGCCGCTCGAAACCATTGAGGTGACGAAGGAGGAGAAATCTCCGCCGTCGCGTCCGAATCCCGGTCCGGCACATCGCCGGTCGACTACGAAAGGTGCGAAGATGAACAATTGGGACACGAGAACGCGGTCGAGGGCGACGAGGCCGTGTTCGTGGGGTGGGGCCGACGTCGAACCGTCGTCGCCCGCGAAGGGGTCGCGTGACTGACCCGAGGAATCGATTCGCCCGCACACGTGCTCGCCACGAAATGCGCGTTTCGCGCGTTCCTGTTCCGGGCGTGTTCTTCGGGAGGAATTCGGTCGTTCGCTCGAACAGGAGAGTCGTGTGAGCTCGGACAACGAGACGAAGAAGCGGAAGTACACCACCGAGTACCTCACGAGTACCGGAGCCCTGCTCGGTTTCGCCGCCGGAATGTTATTTGAACAGGTGCTCGCGGGGATGGTTGTCGGAATGGGTATCGGTGGTTTCGCGGGATATCTGATGGAGCGCCGTTCGAAACAAAGCTGATGTTCGAAGCCTGACCTCCCGATGCGGTGACACGCGACACCTGAAAACAGTGGAACCGCTGTCAGGAAAATCCTTGACATGGTGGATGTGATCGCGGCGCACGACATTACGCTCGATTTTTGTCGGAATACCACCGACGGATAGTGGAGGTGTGAAGATGAACAACATCGAGAAGGCGGCTCAGGCCGCTCTTCCGGAGCAGGGCGGCGTGTTGCGTCCGTTGGAGCGCGCCAACGGTGCCGCTCCGGTTCTGGGCACGCCCGCGCTGGTCACGGCCACGGGGGTGTTCTTCGTGGCGGGCAACATGGTGCTCGACCTGGTGGGGCACGAGAGCGCCGCCAAGCACGACGGGGCCGTTCCCACGGGCAAGTCCGGCGCCGAACTGCTGTCCATGCGTGCCAACGGCCTGCGCGGCTGACCACCGGCACGTCGAAATCCGCATGACCCCGGAATCCGCCCGGTCCCCGGTGGGTTCCGGTCATTGTCGTGCACCCCGCGCGGCGGCGACCCGATGCGCCGCCGCGCTCTTTCATGTCCACATCGGTCTCACCGCTCCCGAACTCCTCCCGAACGATCAGCAACATGACGGATCGGCACTCCGCGGGAATGCCGTCGGTTGAGGGAAGCGCGGGCGCGAACGCCGGACGTACGTTGTCCCGGCGGTGGTCCACGGCTCGTCGCGGCGGCCGCTTGCGGACCGGCCACCGCTGGCATGTCGGAGGAAAGATGCGGTTGCGTTCGAGTGCACCACGGCGGAAGCGCGGCCCGAAGGACGACCTCGACGCGGTTTTCCGGAAGGTCGAACGGCTGACGGCGACCGGCGCGACGATCGGCGCGCTGGAACTTCTGGCCAGGCGCAAGACATTGGACGACAGGAGCCTGCTGGGCTGGCCGGTCTCCCGGACCAGGGTGCTGTCGCTCAACCGGCGCCCCGGCAAGTACCTGGACAAGGTGCTGCGCTACCCGCAGGTGCTCGGCATGGTCGGTGCGCGCGCGGCGAGCGGCCTCGCGCTGCTGGCGCCCCGTGTCGGCCGGAAGGGGCGAGCCGTCGCCCTGGCGGGGATGACGGCCACGGGCGCGGGACTGAACCTGCGGAGCAACTACGGCCTGGACGGCTCCGACCACCTCTCGTTTATCAACTTCGCCGTCTCGTTGTTGGAGAAGCTCTACCCGAACGACCGCAAGGCCCGCGAGGCGGCCCTGGCCTTCATCGCGGCCCAAAGCTGCCTGGCGTACTTCACCTCCGGGGTCGTGAAAATGACCTCCCCGGTCTGGCGCAGCGGCGACGCGATCAGCGGAGTGTTCCGCACCCGCACCTACGGCGACCGGTTCTTCTACAACCTGGTCAAGGACCGCAAGCTCATGGCGCAGGCACTGGCCTGGGGCGTCATGGTGGCCGAGGCGCTCTTCCCGCTGGTGCTCGTGGCGCCCCGGCCGGTGGCCCGCATGATCCTGCTCGCGGGGATGGGCTTCCACCTGGGTAACGCGCGCTTCATGGGCCTTAACCGGTTCTTCTGGTCCTTCGTCGCGACGTACCCGGCGGTGGCGCACTTCTCCCGGCACCTCGGCGGGAACGGGGAACAGCGGCGGGCTCTGCCGGAAGGAGCGACGGCATGAAACCGAGGTTGGTGTTCGCTTCGGCGGTGGCGGCGGGCATCGCGGTGGCAGCCGGGGTGGCACACCGCCTGCGCAGCGTCCCGGACTGGCCGGAACCGCCGGGGGACGTGACCACGGTGCGCGGCGAGTCCCTGCATCACCTCTCGTCGGCCGAGGGAGCCGGGCCGACCGTCGTGTTCGAAAGCGCGTTGTCGTGCCCCTGCACCGAGTGGGCGTGGGTGATACGCGAACTCGACGGTCACCTGCCGTACCTCGCCTACGACCGGCCCGGCAACGGGTGGAGCAGTGCCCACAACCCGCCACGGACGGCGGCCGAGCACGCGGAGCTGCTGCACGACCTGCTGGTGGCTCGTGGCCTGCCCGGCCCGTACGTCCTCGTCGGGCACTCGGTGGGCGGCCTGCTGGTCCGGGTCTTCGCCGACCGGTACCCCGGCGACGTGGCCGGACTGGTGCTCGTGGACTCCTCGCACCCGGACCAGCTCGAACGCTCGGCGCTGCAGCGCGAGGGCATGCCGCTGGTGCAGCAGAGCATCTGGACCACGTACTGGCGGTCGCGGCTGGGACTGCCCCGCCCCGACGACGGCTTCGGCGCGCTTTCCGATCTGCCCGAGGAGCTGGTCGATCCCAGCATGCGCGTCATGCGCAGGCCCGAGCCCTGGAAGGCGGCCGGACGTGAGTTCGCCGACTGGTACACCCGCTGGAACGACGAGACACGGGCCACGACGCTCGGCCCCGAACTCCCCGTCGCGGTCGTGACGGCGGGAGCGCAGTCCTCCATGGACGGCGCGCACGCTCGGATGCAGGAGGAGCTGGCTCAGCTCACCACCGTCGGCCACCACGACGTGGTCGTCGGCGCGCAACACGACGCGCTGGTCATGCGGCCCGAACCGGCCGCCCGCATCACCCGCGCCGTGGACTGGGTGGTGCGACGCCATCACGCCACCGCGCGGCAGTTCAGCGGACGGAAGGGATAGGAGTGGCGATGAGAGTTGCTCGGTTCCGGTGGTCGACTCTCGGGCGATGGGCCCTGTACGGCACGTTGTCGTTGTGGTTCGGACTCTCCGTCACGCAGCAGACCGGCCGTCCCCATCCGCTCGCGAAGCGGATCGACCCCACGGCGATGGCGATCCCCAACTGGCGGTTTTTCGCCCCCACTCCCGCCAGACACGACTTCAACGTGCTCTACCGGGACCGGCTGCGCAACGGCGAGCTGACGCCGTGGCGGGAGCAGGAGATCACCAAGGACCGCACCCTGCGGCAGATGCTGTGGCATCCCGATCGCCGGATGGAGAAGGCGTTGTTCGACGTCGCCTCGGAGCTGCTCCAGTCCCGCGAGCAGATCCAGGAGGCCGAGCGCATCCAGCTCACGGTGCCGTATCTCGCGATGTTGAACTTCGTCAGCTACCAGGTCGAGCACCACCCCGACGCCGTCGCCGTGCAGTTCCTCATCGCGCAGTCGGCGGGACACGACGAGTCCGTGGAACCCACGATGCTGTTCCTTTCGGAGTTCCACTCGCTGGCCGCCCACCCGGACGAGGCGAGACGGGAGCCGGCGTGGGCTACCGCGTGAGGCCGGAGGCGTACGGCGAGGCACTGCACGAGGTGTACGACCGGATGTATCCGGGCGAGGACACCGCGGGTGCCGTCGAGTTCCTGGCCTCCCTGGTGAAGCCGGGGGCGAAGGTGGTGGAGTTCGGTGCGGGCACCGGACGACTCGCAGTCCCACTGGCGGAGCGCGGGCTGACGGTGCACGCGGTGGACGCCTCACCGTCCATGTTGGACAAACTCCGGGCCAACGACCCCGGCGGCACGATCACCACCGAGTGCGCCGACATCGCCGAGTGCAAGGGCGACGGGACGTTCGACCTCTGCTACCTGGTGTGCAACACCCTGTTCATGGTGCCCGACGCCGAACGGCAGATCGAGGTGCTGCGCCGAGCCGCCGAACACGTCGTCCCCGGTGGCCACGTGGTGGTCGAGGTGTACGAACCGACCGGGCTGCACCGCTACGGCCGGCCGTTCGTGCAGGTGCGGCACCTGTCCCACGACCAAATCATGATCGACCACACCGATGTGGANNCCCCTGCGGCAGCTGCTCGTCCAGGTCCATTCCGTCGTGGGCGGCGGGAAGGTGACCAACTACACCGAGCTGAGCCGCTACGCGTTCCCTCGCGAGCTGGACCTGATGGCGCGGCTCGCGGGGCTCGGCCACGAGGCGCGGTACGGGGACTGGCGCGGCGGGGAGTTCACCCACGGTGCGCGCAGCCACGTGACGGT
>JACYYK010000570.1_pt3 | contig 15580 bp, 15 predicted proteins | sample 8236871 | NCBI WGS metagenome assembly JACYYK01 (sample SAMN14103087, study PRJNA606662) | landfill metagenome | isolation source: landfill solid waste inoculated with endophyte fungus Paravalsa indica | place: India:New Delhi, Okhla landfill site | collected 2017-11-05 | reverse complement strand
CCCGCTGACCCGGCCCGCACGCCGCACCCCCACCCCGACCCCTCCCGGAAGGCCCACTCCCCAGTGAGCATCACGGTCCGCGTCCCCGCCAAGGTCAACGTCCAGCTCGCGGTGGGCGCCCCGCGCCCCGACGGCTACCACGACCTGGCCAACGTCTTCCTCGCCGTCGGCCTGTACGACACGGTCACCGCGACCCCCGCCGACGGCCTGCGGCTGACCGTCACCGGCCCCGACGCCGCCCAGGTCCCGCTGGACGGCTCCAACCTCGCCGCCCGCGCCGCCCTGGCGCTGGCCGAGCGCGCCGGGCGGACCGCCGACGTCCACCTGCACATCGCCAAGGACATCCCGGTGGCCGGCGGCATGGCCGGGGGCAGCGCCGACGCGGCCGCCGCCCTGGTCGCCACGGCGGCGTCGGCGCTGGGACTGGCCTACTCGGCGGGCAGCATCGCCGTGGCGCTCGCGCACCGCAGGCCCTCGTTCGACGTCATCGCCCTGCTGGCGCTGGTGGGCGCGCTGCTGGTGGGCGAGCCCCTGGCGGGCGCGCTCATCGCCGTCATGCTGTTCACCGGCGGCGCGCTCGAATCACGGGCCTCGGCCCGCGCCCGCCGCGAGCTGAGCCGCCTCGCCGACCGGGCCCCGCGGACCGCCCGCCGCGAAGCCGCAGGGGACGTGCGGGAGGTCCCCGTCGACCAGGTGGCCGTCGGCGACCGGCTCGTGGTCGGCGCCGGGGAACTCGTCCCGGTGGACGGGCGCCTGCTGGAGCCGGGCGTGTTCGACGAGTCGGCGCTCACCGGCGAGGCCGTCCCAGTCGAGCGGCCGTCCGGAGACGACGTCCGCAGCGGCGTGGTGAACGCGGGAACCGTCGTCCGCATGCTCGCGACCGAGACCTCGGAGCGGTCGACCTATGCGGGCGTGGTGCGGCTCGTCGCGCAGGCCGAGGCGTCCACGGCCCCCTTCGTGCGCGTCGCCGACCGGTTCGCCGTCGCCTTCGTCCCGCTGACCCTGGCCGTCGCGGGGCTCGCCTGGGCCGTCTCGGGCGAAGCGGTCCGGGCGGTCGCGGTCCTGGTCGTGGCGACGCCGTGCCCGCTGCTGCTCGCGGTGCCGATCGCCGTCATGGGCGGCCTCTCGCGGGCGGCCGCCCGCGGCGTCGTCGTCAAAGGCGGATCGGCCCTGGAGCGGCTGGCCGCGGGGCGGACCATGCTGTTCGACAAAACCGGCACGCTCACTCGCGGCAGCCCCGAGTTCGCCGGGGCCGCGACCGCCCCCGGCCTCACCGCCGAAGCGGTGCTGCGGCTCGCCGCCGCACTGGACCAGACCTCGTCGCATGTGCTGGCGGCCGCGATCGTGACCGCGGCGCGCGCCCGGGGGGCGGCGCCGCTCGCGGCCGAGGACGTCCGGGAACGCCCCGGCTACGGGATCGAGGGGACGGTCGGCGGGCGGAGCGTGCGCCTGGGCAAGGCGGCCTGGGCCTTCGCCGGAGACATGCCCGAATGGGCCGAGCGGGCGCGCCGCAGGGCCGCCCTCGACGGTTCGCTGACGGTGTTCGTCGCCGTCGACCGGCGCCCCGCCGGCGTCCTGATGCTCGCCGATCCGCTGCGCCCCGACGCGCCCCGGATGATGCGCGCCCTGCGCGACGCGGGCGTCGCCCGGACCGTGCTCGTGACCGGGGACCGCGCGGACATCGCCGAGACCGTCGGCCACATCGTGGGCGTCGACGCGGTGTTCGCCGGCCGCGACCCCGCCGACAAGCTCGACATCGTCCGCGCCGAGCAGGCGCGGGACCCGACGATCATGGTCGGCGACGGCATCAACGACGCCCCGGCCCTGGCGGCGGCCGGCGTCGGCGTGGCGCTGGCGGGCCGGGGCGCGAGCGCCTCGGCCGAGGCCGCCGATGTGGTGCTGACCGTCGACCGGATCGACGGCCTGGCCGACGTCCTCCTCATCGCCCGCCGCAGCCGCCGCATCGCCCGGCGCGCCGCCGGGCTCGGCATGGCGCTGTCGCTCGCGGCCATGGTCCCGGCCGCCGCCGGGCTGCTCACACCGGTCGCCGGAGCGGTCCTCCAGGAGGCCATCGACGTCTTGTCGATCGCCGTGGCCCTGACCGTCCTCCTGCCGGGACGCGTCCACACGGTGACGCTGCCCCCTGAGGACCTGGCGGTCGTACGGCGCCTGTACGCCGAGCACGAGTCCCTGGCCCCCCTGGTCGAGGAGATCAGGGAGACGGCCGACCGGCTCGACACCGAGTCCTGCGGACCGGACGCGGTGAGCGGGCTGCTCGACCGGCTCGAATCCGAACTGCTGCCGCACGAGCGCGCCGAAGAGGCGGAACTGGTGCCCATCGTCGAACGGGCGTTCGGCGGACCCGATCCGATCGGCGCGCTCAGCCGCAGCCACGCCGAGATCGAACACCAGGTGCGCCGTCTGCGCCGCATGTGCGACGGCCTCGGCGACCGGCCGGAGGCCGCCGACGTCACCGAGCTCAGAGGGGCGCTCTACGGCCTGCACGCGATCGCGCGGCTGCACAACTCCCAGGAAGAGGAGAGCGCCTTCAGCCTGCTCCCGCCGTCCGCCTCCGCGGCGACCCGGACGGGCGGCGAAGCGACCGGCGGGCCGCGCCCGTGACGGGGCCGCCCGCTATGGTGCATTCATGTTCGTCAAGATCTGTGGCCTGTCCGAACCGGAGCACGTCGCCGCCGCGGTGGAGGCCGGGGCCGACGCGGTCGGGTTCCTGCTGAGCCCGAGCCCCCGCCAGGTGAGCCCCGAGCGAGCGCGGGCGCTGGCGGCGGCCGTCCCCGACGGGGTGCTCACCGTGGGCGTGTTCGCGGGCGAACCGGTCGAGGCGGTCAGGCGGGAGGCGACGGCCGCGGGCGTCGCGGCCGTCCAGTTGCACGGCGACTACCGGCGGGAGGACTTCGAAGCGCTCGCGGACTTCCCGGCCGCGCTGGTGCGGGCGGTGCCCGGCTCGGCGGGCGCGGGCGTCAGGTTCGGCGCGTTCGGAGAGGACTACCTCATCGTGGACTCGCCGCGGCCGGGCTCGGGCGAGACGTGGGACTGGAGCGGCCTGGGGGAGGGGCCGGGCGGCAAGTGGATGCTCGCCGGCGGCCTCCGCCCCGACACGGTGGCCGAGGCGGTCGCCCAGGCGCGCCCCTGGGGCGTCGACGTCTCCTCGGGCGTCGAGGTCCGGCGCGGCGTCAAGGACGCCGGGCTCATAGCCCGCTTCGTCGCGAACGCCCGATCGGCCGCCGGGTGAGCGCCTCGGCGGCCTCCGGCGGTGTCGCGGCCGGCATGAGGCCGACGAGGACGCCGAGGCCGACCAGCACCGCCCCGACGAGGTCGGCCGTGCTCGGATTCCCCGTGGCGATGAGCCAGGCGGCGAACACCGAGCTGACCGGCGCGATGCCGGCGCACAGCCCGGCCCGGTCGGCGCCGAGGCGGCCGACCGCCGAATACCACAGCACGAACGCGAGCGCCGTCACCACGACGGCGAGGTAGGCGAACGCGACCGTCTGGGTCGCGTCCGGGACCGGCAGCGCCGCCCGCCCGTCGACCAGGAACCCGGCCAGCAGGAGCAGCGGCACCGACAGCACCGAGGCGTACGCCGAGACCCGCATGGGCCCGTACTTGGGGAGCAGCGGCACCGCCAGGAGCGTGAAGGCGACCTCGGCCGCGAGCGCGCCGAGCGCCCAGAGCAGCCCGAGCACGCTGCCGCCGCCGAAGCCCTGCATGACCGCGACGCCGACGCTGACGACGACGGCCGCGGCGATGAGGCGGGAGCTGGGAGCGCGCCGCCGCAGGATCGGGTCGAGGACGGCCATGACGATCGGCACGCCGCCGATGATGGCCCCGACGGTGGCCGGGTCGGCGTGGCGGACCGCCTCGACGTAGCAGACGTTGAACCCGGCCAGCCCCGTCGCGGCCAGGAGCGTGAGCCGGAGCCAGTCGGGCGCCGATCCCCTCATGTGCGCGATGCGCAGGACGCGCAGCAGGATCAGCAGGATCACGGCCGCCCCGGCGTAGCGGATGGCCTGGCCGCCGAACGTCGGGTAGTCCCCGAGCGCGGCCAAGACCGAGGCCGAGCTGCCGACGGTGATCATCGCGGTGACGCCGAAGGCGGCGCCCTTCATGGTGGCCCCCCGCTCGGTCATGCCGCGGACATCCGCTGCGCCAGCTCGTCCACGGCGTTCGCGACCGACGCGGCGGCGACGCCCGGGACGACGCATCCCAGGAGCATCAGGCGGCGGCTGTCGGCCCGCACCGCCTGGTGGACGCCGTCGCGCTGCGCGAACAGGGACAGGACCCGGGTCCGGTCGGCGAGGACGAGCTGACCGCCGTCCAGCGCGGTCGCCTCGGCGCCGAGCGGCGTGAACGGTTCGCCGGCTTCGCTGAACCGCAGCAGCACCTCGCCTTCGACGCGGTCGGCGTCGAACGCCCCGAGCGCGGTCATGGTCGTGACCGCCTGGGCGTTGAGGAGGTTCACCGCCGGGTTGACGTCCGGCCACGAGCCGAGCGCCTTGCCGCGCAGCCCCCGGTCGATGAGCATCTGGATCGACGGGGGGTTGCGGTCGGGCTGCAACCCCAGATCGGCGGCGAACGCGCGGTAGGCCGCCACGGCCGGGTGCCGCCGGATCTCGCCGCGGCTGCGGTCGGTCCACTGTCGATGCGCCTCGGTCCACAGCCGCGCCGCGTCGGCGTCCATGGTGGTCGAGGCGGCGTCGACGACCGCGCGGCGGACCGCGACGCCGGGGTGCCGCGCCGCGACCGCTTCGGCGACCGGGACGGTCGTGGTCTGGGTGTCGCTCATATATGTGCTCCGTAGATCGGTGGGCGGCCCGCCGGCGCCGGGCGCGGCCGATGCGCGCCTCGGGCCGCCGGACCGGGAGCCCCCGCCGGACGTGCCGGCGTCATCGGGGCTCCTGGAATCGGATGGTGTCGCCGACCGCCAGATCGAGATCGGCCGCGGTGAGCGGACGGTCGGTGGCGATCAGGATGTTGTAGTGGTTCGGAGCATGGCACTCGTCGAAACCGAGCACGGTCCCGAGCCGGTCCGCGCCGAGGTGGACCTCGTCGCCCCGCTCCACCACCGCCGCGTCGGCGAACTCGGCGAAGCCGAGGAAGCCGACCGCGTCGACGCGGTCGCCGGTGCGCTCCGGCCGGTCGGTGGTGGTGACCAGCTCGTGGATCTGCCCCCGTTCGACGCACCTGGAGCCCCACGGGGAGACGCGCATGCCCCGCTCGTCGCGGCTGTGGAACAGGAGCTTGACGAACCTGGCCTCGGCGGCCGCCTTGCTCGACATGCGCGCCCGCCGCTCCTTGGGGCGGGCGATCCGATAGGCCCGGTCGATCAGCCCGACCAGTTCGGGGCCGGGATCGGCGTGGCCGCCGGAGCGGACGGCGGCGGCGAAGTCCTCCAGGATGCCCGCGTACTCGTGGCGGAGCGAGGCTTTGAAACCGGTGTGGCCGGCGAGCATGTCGGCGTGCAGCTCGCGCCCGTCGCGCAGGACGACGGTGACGTCCTTGACCTCGCCGGTCTCCAGGCCCCAGTCGATCTCGGCGCGGACCGGGATGCCGTCGGCGGTGGCGAGGTCCACTTCGGCGTAGAACTCGGCGCCGGAGCGGACGTCGCCGATGGAGGCGTCGCGGACGGTGAGCGGCCCCAGCAGGTGCCGGAGCGCGTCGAGCGCGTTGGGGCCGTTGTCGATGAGACTGCCGCCGCCGCACCGGACCGGGTCGAGGTACCAGGTCTCGCCGCCGGTGTGCTCGGCGATGTTCTCGTGGTAGCGGGCCCGGACCTCGGCGATCAGGCCGCGAGGGGGCAGCGCGTCGGCCAGGCGGCGCAGGTTGTCGTTGTACCGGCGGTGGAACGCGGTGAACAGGGTCGCGCCGCCGCGGCGGGCGGCCTGGCTCATCGCGGCGGCGTCGGCCGGGGTGACGGCGAGCGGTTTCTCGCAGCAGACGTGGATGCCGGCCTCCAGCGCGGGGATCGCGACGGCCGCGTGGAGGTGGTTCGGCACGGTGAGGACGATCGCTTCGGCCGCGCCCGACCCGATCAGCTCCTCGGCGTCGGCATGGCAGGCGACGCCCGAGTCGCGCCAGGGTTCGAGCTTGGCCGCGTCGCTGTCGCACACCGCGGACAGGTGCAGCTCCGAGGAGGCGTCGAGCGCGTCGAGGAAGAAGGGGGCTATGGCGCCCAGGCCGATGACGGCGGTCTTCATCGGGTCGTCCTCTCCGCGAACGCCGGCGGCACGGCGACGCCCAGCTCGGCGGCCAGCTCGGCCGCCGCCGCGGCCGTCTTGCCGGCGATCGGGACGCCGTCGCGCTCGGCGGCCTCGGCGTTGGCCGCCTCCGGCGCGCCCGGGTAGGTGACGCGGTCGGCCCAGGCGGCGGTGGGGGAGTCGGCGACGGTCTGGAGCAGTTCGGCGCTGCGGTCGGCGATGCGGTCCCGGTCGCCCAGGAAGGCCGGGTCGACCGCGATGCACACATGGCCGACGTCGCGGTCCTCGGACGGCCCGTCCGCTTCGAGCGCTTCGCGGCGGGGCCCGAACCCGGCCCCGGCGAGGGGGCCGCACAGGAGGTCCACCAGCAGGCCCAGGCCGTAGCCCTTGGCGGCGCCGGTGGCGAGCCGTCCGCCGAGCCACGGGACGTCGGCGGTGCCCTCGCCGTAGGCGCCGGGGTCGGTCACGTCGTTCCCGTGGGTGTCGAGCAGCCAGCCCTGCGGCACGGCCGCGCCGTCGCGGCGGGCCTGGTTGACCTTCCCGGTGGCGACGACGGTGGTGCTCATGTCGAGCACGAACGTCGGCGCCGGCCCGGCCGGGACGGCCGCGGCCAGCGGGTTGGTGCCCATGAGCCGCCTGCTGCCGCCGAGCGGCGGGATCACGCCCTGCTCGCCGCAGTTGGTCATGGCGATGCCGACCATGCCGCGCCGGGCGAGCCGGTGGGCGTAGTAGCCCGCGGCCCCGAAATGCGTGCTGCGGTTGACCGCCACGAGGCCGACGCCGTTCTCGGCGGCCAGCGCCCCGGCGAGGTCGGCGGCCTCGGTCATGACGACCGGGCCGAGGCCGTCGCCGCCGTCGATCACGGCGGTGGCGCCCTTGCGGCTGACGACGGCCGTCTCGGCCGCGGCGTCGACGCGGCCGGAGCGCACCCACGGCACGTACATGGTGACCAGTGCGTGCAGTCCATGCGTGCCGATGCCGCGCGTATCGGCGTAGACGGCCGCCTCGGCCGCGGCGTCGGCCCGGTCCGGCGCCAGGCCGGCGGCGGTCAGCAGTGCGGCGCAGAGGGCGTGCAGTTCGGTGCGGGGGAGACGAGGCATCAGGGCTCCTGTCGTCGGACGTGGGTGGCGAATTCGAGTACGAGTCGGCGGACGCGTTCGGCGTAGTGGTCGAGATCGCCGAGGTCGACGTGTTCGCCGGGGGTGTGGGCGCCGTTGGCGTCGAGGTCGCCGGGCCCGCAGGCGAGGGCGTAGCCGTCCAGTGCGGAGGCCCAGATCGCGTCGCAGGTGAAGGCGGTGCCGTCGGCGAGGCCGTCGTGGCGGGGCAGGCCGCTGCGCCGCAGCAGCTCCTCCATCTCGGCGTCGCGGTTGGACAGGGCCGGCAGCCCGCGCTTGTGCCAGTCGAGGGCGACGATGCGGTCCCAGTCCTCGATGAGCGGCTCGGCGACGCCCAGGCCGGCCCACTCGGCGGCGAACGCCGTCTTCGCCGAGGCCATCGACATGGCGATGAGGCGTTCGGCGCGGGCCGCGGCCGCGGCGTCGTGGTAGGCGATGTTGATCAGCAGCCGCCCGGTGCCGAACACGCGGTTGTGAGCGGTTCCGGTGTGGACGCCCGCGACGCAGACCTTGAGCCCGGTCTCCTGCGCCAGAGCGGCCAGGGGGCGGCCGAGATGGCGGGCGAGGTGGGCCAGGGCCAGCGTGGCGTTGTGGCCGCGCCCCGGATGGTCGTCGGTCGAGTCGGCGCCGTCGACGGTGACGGCGGCGGTCATGGACGCCGTGCAGGCGTCGAGGACCCGGCCCCGCGTCGGCTCGGCGAAGACCATGAGCCGCCCGCGCTCGCCGGTCGCGATCAGGTGCCGCGTCCCGAACACGCCCATGGCCCCGCCCTCCTCGCCGGGGACGCTGCACAGGCGCACCTGGAGGTGCTCGGCGATCTCGGGACGCTCGCGGAAGGCGGCGGCGATGCCGACCGCCGCGGCCACGCCGGGGCCCTTGTCGTCGACGGCGCCGCGGCCGCTGAGGCGGCGGCCCTCGATCCGGGGCGGGACGTGCGGGCCGACGGTGTCGATGTGGAAGTTGACCAGCAGGCGCCGCCGCTCGGGCTGGGGCCGCCCCATGACCGCCACGGCCGAGGGCTGCTCGTCCAGGGACCGCTGGTCGATCGCTTCCAGCACGGGCCGGGGCGCCCCGCCGCGGCGCACGTCGAACCATCGCGGCGCGTCGAGGCGTTCGGCGGTGAAGCCGCGCGCCGCCGCCCCGGCGAGGAAGACCTCCTGGGCTTTGCGGACGCCCTCGGGGGCGCCCCCTTCGAGCGGCGACACGGTGGGGATCGCCATGAGTTCGACCAGCCAGCGCAGGTCCTCCTCGCTCAGCCGCGCTTCACCCACGGCCGCCCTCCTTCCGTTCGGCGAGCAGGTCGAGGAACGCCAGCGCGCAGGCGCGGTAGCCCCGTTCGAGGTCCTCCGGCGCGCCGCTCGCCCGCAGGTGCGGGATGTGGGCGACGTGCGGTTCGAGGCTGAGCCAGCCGTCGTATCCGGCCCGGTCGAGCAGGTCGAGGCAGCCGCGGAGGTCGACCTCGCCGGCGCCGGGCGGCCCGAAGACGGCCTCGCCGCCGTCGGTCCGGCCGTCCTTGACGTGGACGTGGTCGACGTGGTCGATCACGGCGGCCAGGAACGCGGTCGCCTCGTAGCCGTAGGCGAGGCCGTTGCCGATGTCGAACACCAGCCGCAGCCCCGGGGCGGCCTCGAGGAGTTCGAGCGTGTGGCGGGCCGACCGGCCGCCCCAGCCCTGGCAGTTCTCGTGGAGGAGGGGGACGCCCGAATCGGCCGCCCGGACGGTCAGCTCGCGGACCCGGCGCAGGGCCTCCCGGCGCCAGTCGGCCTCGTCGCGGCCGTCGCCGGGGTAGGACATGACGCGCAGCCGGTCGCAGCCGAGGGCGAGCGAGCGGGCCGCGGCGGTCGCGAGGATGCGGCATTCGGCCGCGAAGTCGGAGCCGACGGTGACCGCCCAGGAGCCGATGGGCGTGTCGACGGCGGGGACGGCCAGACCGGAGGCGTCCAGTTCGGCGGCGGCGGCGTCGAACTCGGCCTCGGTGAGCTCGTGCAGTCCCTTGCCGCCGACGGTGCGCACTTCGAGGCCGGTCAGCCCGAGGTCCCGGTGGACGGCGATCTGGCCGGTCAGCGAGGCGGCGGCCTCGTCGCCGATGCCGCAGACGCGGGCGGCGGTCACGGCCCCTCCTCGCCGTAGAAGCCCCGGACGGCCTCGGCCACGGCGTCGACCTCGCTTTCGCGCATCTGCGGGTACAGCGGGAGCGCCAGGCATTCGCGCGCGAGCCGCTCGGCGCCGGGGAACTGCCCGGCCCGGTGGCCGAGGCCGGCGAAGACCGGTTGCAGCGGCAGCGGAATCGGGTAGTAGACCTTCGTCTCGATGCCGCGGTCGGCGAGGTGGGCGATGAGCCCTTCGCGGTCGGCGGCGCGCACGACGTAGGTGTAGGCGCTCTGCCCGTCCGTCAGCGGCGGCGGCGTGACGAGCCTGTCGCCGAGCCCGGCCAGGGCGGCGCGGTAGCGTTCGGCGAGCGTGCGGCGGGCTGCGAGCTGCCCGTCGAGGCCGTCCAGGCGCCGCAGCAGGAAGCCCGCGGTCACCTCGTCCATGCGGCAGTTGAATCCGATGTGCTCGTGGTGGAAGCGGGCGGTCTGGCCGTGGTTCCGCAGGGCGCGCAGGAGCGAGGCGAGCGCGTCGTCGTCGGTGACGACCATGCCCGCGTCGCCGCAGCCGCCGAGCGGCTTGGCCGGGAAGAACGAGTAGACGCCGGTCGCGCCCCAGCGTCCGGCGTTCCGGCCGTCGACCTCGCTGCCGAGGGCGACCGCGGCGTCCTCGACGACCGGGACGCCCGCTTCGCCCGCGACCGCGGCGATCCGGCTCATCGGCGCGTACCGCGAGAACAGGTGGACGGGGACGACGGCCTTGGTGCGCGGGCCGATCGCCGCGGCCACGGCGTCGGCGCCGAGCGTCATGGTCGCGGGGTCGACGTCGACGAACACCGGTTCGGCGCCCAGCAGCGCGATCGTCGAGGCCGACGAGATGTAGGAGAAGGCCGGGGTGAGGACCTGGTCGCCGGGGCCGACGCCGAGCGCCGCGAGCGAGAGCAGGAGCGCGCCGGTGCCGTTGGCGCAGGCGACGGCGTTGCGGGCGCCGGTGCGCTCGGCGACGCGCTCCTCCAGTGCCGCGCAGCGGTCCTTGAGGATGAACAGGTCGGACTCGGCCGCGTCGCGGACGCTGTCGACGAGGTCGTCGGCGGCGTCCTGGAAACGGCGGTCGAAGGCGGCGAACGGGACGGCGGCGGTCATCGCGGTCCTCCCTGCGTGGACGCGGCGGCTGCGGACAGGTGGAAGGAGCGGACCGACGCGCACACGTGGTCGACCTGAGCGTCGGTCAGGTCCGGGTACAGCGGCAGCGCCACGGCGCGGGCGGCGCTCGCTTCGGCGACCGGCACGGGATGGCGGTTGCCGGGGCGGTCGGCCAGGCACGGCTGGTGCGGGAGCGGGCGGGGGTAGTAGGTCTCGGTCTCGACTCCGGCTTCGGCCAGGTGCGCGACGAGCGCGTCGCGCCGGTCGGTCTCGATGAGGTAGACGTACCAGACCAGGTCCTCGCGCCGGTTCGGCGCGACCGCGCGCGGCGTCGCCACCCGGGGCGCCAGCTCGGACAGCTCCCGGGTGTAGTGCTCGGCGATCGCGGCGCGGCGCCGGATGTCCTCGTCCAGGTGCGCCAGCCGGGTGAGCAGGACGGCGGCCTGGACCTCGTCGGCGCGGGCGTTGCAGCCGAGCTCGACGTGCCGGTAGGAGCCGTCGACGTCCTGGCCGTGCGAGCGCATGCGCCGGACCCGCTCGGCGATCGCGGCGTCGTCGGTGATGACCGCCCCGGCGTCGCCGACGGCGCCGAGGGTCTTGGTGGGGAAGAACGACAGGGCGCCGGCCCGGCCGAGCAGTCCGGCGTGGACGCCGCCGGGGCGCATGCCGATCGCTTCGGCGCTGTCCTCGATCACGGCGATGCCGTGGCGCTCGGCGACCGCGTTGATCCGGGCCATGTCCGCGGGCTGGTTGAACAGGTGCACCGGCATGACGGCCCTGGTCCGGTCGGTGATCGCCGCTGCGAGGCGCTCGGGGTCGAGCGCGTACGAACCGGGGAGGATGTCGGCGTAGACCGGCTCGGCTCCGGTGTGGACGACCGCGGAGGCGGTCGCGAAGAACGAGTACGCCGGGACGACGACCTCGTCGCCGGGGCCGACGCCGAGGGCCCGCAGCATGAGCACGAGGGCGTCGGTGCCGCTGTTGACGACGACGGCGCGGTCGGCGCCGGTGTAGTCGCACAGGGCGGCCTCCAGCTCGGCGACGGTCTCGCCGGAGGTGAAGCGCCCGGTGGCGGCGATTTTGCGGAGCCGGGCCTCGAGGGCGGGCCATTCGCGGCGCAGTGAGGCCGATCCGGAGAAGAACGGCACGGCGGCCTGAGCGGTCATGAGTAGATCACCTCGTTGTCCTCTGTGGCGGTGACGGCTCTGGAGAGGAGGTCGATGGTCTGCAGGTGGATGTCGAGTCCCGCCGGCGGCGGGGGCCCTTCGTCGGCGAAGTGGCGGTAGGCGGCCAGCAGGAACTGGTCGAGGGGGCGGTCGTTGACCAGGGTGCGTCGCCGACCGGAGACGTAGAGGTGGCCGACGTCGTCGTCGGAGCCGACCGGGTAGTGGGCGACGATGCTGCCGCGGTCGCCGAGGACGGTCAGGCACCGCTGCCGGGTCGGCGCGGTCAGGTCGGAGATGAGGCAGCTGGTGATGCCGCTCCGGTGCGTCAGCGACAGCGAGGCGCGGCCCATGCCCGCGGCGAAGCCGCCGCCCGGCAGCTCCATGTCCCACAGCATGGCCATGTCGAGCGTCTCGACCGGGCCGGCCAGGTGCAGGGCCAGCAGGACCTGGTGGGGCATCTCCACTTCCCAGGCGCTGCGATGGGCCGGGTTGTCGACGGTGCGGGTGAAGCGCGGTTTGTTCTGCTCGATCTCGATGCCCTCGACGGTGCCGACCGCGCCGGAGGCGATGACCTCCATGACCGCGCGGGTCAGGACGCTGGAGGGCCAGATCGAGACCGGGACGACCGCGACGCCGCCCGCCGCGAGCGCCGACAGCCGCATGGCCGACTCGACGGTGCGGGCCACCGGCTTCTCCACGATGATCCGGGCCGCCCCGAGCTCGGCGAGCCGCTCGGCCACCTCCACATGGGATTCGACGGGGGTGGTGACGTGGACGACGGCGTCGCGGAGGTCGACCATGTCGGGCAGGGCGTCGACGTGCGGGACGCCGACGGTGCCGGCCGGCAGGTGGTCGGGCCGGACCGGGTCGCAGACGACGGTCCGCACGCCGGGGCCGCCGAGGGTCCGCAGGGCCCGGTGGTGGAGGTCGCGTCCGGCGTGGCCGTATCCGATCAGGACCGGCGTCAGGCGTCCGGGGAGCTCAGCCATGCGCGGCCGCCTTCAGCCGTCCGATCAGCTCGGCGGCGCGGGCGGCGCGCTGCGCCGGGCCCCGCCCCTCGCCGATGGCGCGGACGAGGGCGCTGCCGACGATGACGCCGTCGGACAGGCCGTGGAGGGCCCGCACGTGGTCGGGCGCGGAGATGCCGAAGCCGACCGCGAGCGGGACGTCGGTCAGCGCCCTGGTGCGGGACAGGAACCCGGTCAGGCGCGGGTCGAGGTCGTCGCGGGCGCCGGTGACGCCGTCGGTGGCGAGGCAGTAGAGGAACCCGGTGGTGCGTTCGGCGGTGGCCGCGACGCGGTCCGGGCCGCTGCCCGGGGCGGCGAAGAAGACCGTGTCGAGCCCGTGGTCCCGCGCGGGGGCGATCAGGTCGTCGGCCTCGTGGGCCGGCAGGTCGGGGACGACGAGCGCGTCGGCTCCGGCGGCGACGGCCTCGCGGGCGAGCCGCTCGTACCCGAACCGCAGGAACGGGTTGCAGTAGCCCATGAGGGCTATGGGGGCCTCGATGCCCCGTTCGCGGATGCCGGCGACGTGTTCGAGCACGAGCGGGAGCGTGACGCCGCCGGCCAGTGCGGTGTGGCTGGAGGCCTGGATGACCGGGCCGTCGCCCATGGGGTCGGAGAAGGGGACGCCGAACTCGATGACGTCGGCCCCGGCCTCGACGGCGGCGACGGCGAGGTCGACGGTCTCCGCGGTGTTCGGGTAGCCGGAGGTGAGGTAGGCGATCAGGGCGGTCTCGCCCTGCGCCCGGCACGATTTGAACACGGTGGACAAGCGGTGGCCCATCAGTCCTCCTCTTTGGAGAGTACGGCGGCGAGGTCTTTGTCGCCGCGCCCGGAGAGTGTGATCAGCAGGTGATCGCCCGCCTCGTATTCGGGGGCGAGCCGGAGCGCGCCGGCGACCGCGTGGGCGGATTCGAGCGCGGGGATGATGCCCTCTTCGCGGGAGAGCAGCCGGAACGCCGCCACCGCCTCGTGGTCGGCGACCGTCCGGTATTCGGCGCGTCCGGCGTCGGCCAGCGCGGCGTGCTCGGGCCCGCTGGCCGAGTAGTCCAGGCCGGGGGCGATCGAGTGCGTGGGGAGGATCTGGCCGTGCTCGTCTTGGAGGACCTTGCTGCGGCTGCCCTGGAAGACGCCGGGGGAGCCGTGCAGCAGCGGGGCGGCGTGCTCGCCGGGGAGGCCGCTGCCGCTGCCGTACGCCTGGACGCCCACGAGCCGCACCTCGTCGTCGAGGAAGGCCCGGAAGGTGCCGATGGCGTTGCTGCCGCCGCCGACGCAGGCGACGACGGCCGAGGGGAGTCCGCCGGTCGCCTCGGTGATCTGGGCGCGGGCCTCGCGGCCGATCACCGACTGGAAGTCGGCGACCATCGACGGATAGGGGTGGGGTCCGACGGCCGAGCCGAGCAGGTAGTGGGTGTCGTCGGGGTGGGCGAGCCAGTCGCGGATGGCGGCGTTGATCGCCTCGCGGAGCGTGCCGGTCCCGGCCTCGACCAGTTCGACCCGGGCCCCCAGGAGCCGCATGCGGTCCAGGTTGGGCCGCTGCCGGTCGGCGTCGACCGCTCCCATGTAGACGACGCAGTCGAGCCCGAGGTGGGCGCAGACCGCGGCGACGGCCACGCCGTGCTGCCCGGCCCCGGTCTCGGCGACGATCCGTTTGCGGCCCATGCGCCGGGCCAGGAGCGCCTGCCCGACGCAGTTGTTGACCTTGTGGGCGCCGGTGTGCGTCAGGTCCTCGCGCTTGAGCCACAGGGTGGGGCCGGTGTCGCGTCCGAGGCGGTGGAGCGGGGTGAGGGCGGTGGGGCGCCCGGCGAAGCGGGCGAGCATGGTGTCGAGCTCGGTGCGGAACCGCTGGTCCGCGGCGGCCTCCCGCCAGGCGGACTCGACCTGATCGAGGGGGCGCACGAGGGTCTCGGAGACGAACTGGCCGCCGTATTCGGAGAAGTATCCGTTCATCGGACGGTGGGTTTCCTTCCCTTGGCGCTGACGCCGGTGAGCGAGGCGACGGCGTGCGCGGGGTCGCCGCTGGTGAGGAGGGTCTCGCCGACGAGGCAGGCGTCGAACCCGATCTCGGCCATGACCTCGACGTCGGCCCGGTCGCGGATGCCGCTCTCGCTGACGGTGACGACCTCCTCGGGGACGGTGCCGTGCAGGCGGGCCGAGTTCTCGAGGTCGACCTCGAAGGTCTGGAGGTCGCGGTTGTTGATGCCGATCAGGTCGGCCCCGGCGTCGAGCGCCCGGGCGATCTCGTCCTCGGTGAAGGTCTCGACCAGGGGGTCGAGTCCGAGTTCGGCGGCGGCGGCGATGACGTCGCGCAGGAGCGCCCGGTCGAGGGCGCGCACGATGACCAGGACGCCGTCCGCGCCGGTCCGGTGGGCCAGTTCGATCTGCCGGAGGTCCACGACGAAGTCCTTGTAGAGGACGGGGATGTCGGTGGTGGCGGCGACTTCGGCCACCAGTCCGGGCCCGCCTCCGAAGAACTCGGTGTCGGCCAGGACGGAGATCGCGCCGGCGCCGCCGGTCTGGTAGGCGGCGGCCAGCGGCAGTGCCTTGTCGACGGACCAGAGGTCCCCTTTGGAAGGCGACTTGGGTTTGACTTCGGCGATGACCGACACTTCGGTCGTGTCGAGGGCTTCGCGGAATCGGCCGCGGACGGCCGGTTTGTATTGGGGTCGTTCGGCCGGTGCGGGACCGAGGCCGTCGACCGAGTGCCAATGCCGTCGTTTGTGCGCGATTATCGTGTCCAGATGCATCATGTGTGTTCCTCTGATTCGTGGTGCTACGAGAGTGAGTGGAGCGATTCGAGGAAGCGGCCGTCGGTGAAGACGCGTTCGGTCTCGGCGATCGCCTCGTCGAGTCCGG
>JACYYK010000281.1_pt1 | contig 15633 bp, 13 predicted proteins | sample 8236871 | NCBI WGS metagenome assembly JACYYK01 (sample SAMN14103087, study PRJNA606662) | landfill metagenome | isolation source: landfill solid waste inoculated with endophyte fungus Paravalsa indica | place: India:New Delhi, Okhla landfill site | collected 2017-11-05 | reverse complement strand
GACCACACCTTCCTGCCGCTGGTCGGGGCCACTCACATGACCCCGCAGGCCGAGGAGGTGGCCGAGAACCTCATGCTGACGCAAGTGCGCTGGCTGAAACGCCAGCTCGGCGTCGCCACCGAGTAGGCGTCAGCGCAGCAGCCGCAGCGAGGCGACGACGACCGGCTCGTCGACGACGAGCACCAGGTCGTGCCTGCCTCGGGCCGGGGACAGGTCCGCTCGGACGGTGGTGTAGGCGTACCGGTCGCCCGTGGAGGGAACCGGCACCGCGCCGAGGACCCGGCCCGAGGCGGGATCGCCGAGCCGCACCTCGATCCGGCCGCGGGGCGCGGCGGGATTGGCCACCCGGACCTCGATTCCGCGGACCCCGCGGCGCAGGTCCACGTCCCGGAAGACGAGCCACGCGCCCGCCCGCGTGGCCGCCACCGAGGTGCCGTGCGTCTTGCTGCGGTCGGTGAGTGTGATGCCGTCGTAGTCGTCGAAGTTCTGCGCCTCCGTCTCGACGTACAGGTCGCGGGGCGGGATGCGTTCCCCGACCACACGCACCGAGGTGGTGCCGCGGATGTCCGTCGCCGAGGCGCCCACGAGAACGTCGTGCACGGCCGACTCGACCACCCACGTATCCCGCGTGACGTCCCAGTGGGCCAGGTCGGCGGCCCGCAGCGGGATGCGCACCGTGGTGGTCTCCCCCGCCTCCAGGTGCACCTTGCGGAAGCCTCGCAGGCGCAGCCGGGGTTGCGGGTTTCGGGAGCGGCGCTGGTGCGTGTAGAGCTGGACGACCTCCGCGCCCGCGCGCGAGCCGGTGTTGGTGACCGTCACCGCGACGGTGACCTCCCCGGCGGGGCGCAGCACGCGGGCGCTTACCGTCGGCTCGCCGTAGGCGAAGGAGGTGTAGGACAGGCCGTGGCCGAACGGGTACAGCGGCGAGCCCTCGAAGAACTGGTAGGTCCGGCGGTGCTTGATCAGGTCGTAGTCGAGGATGTCCGGTAGGTCGTCGACCGAGCGGTACCACGTCTGCGGCAACCGTCCGCTCGGGTTGGCCGCCCCCACCAGGACGTCGGCCACGGCGTTGCCGGTCTCGGCACCCGCGTGCGTGGTCCACACGATGGCGGGCACGTGGTCCTGCGCCCACGTGATCGCGGTCGGGTAGCTGTTGTTGAGCACCAGCACGGTGGTTGGGTTGGCGCCGTGCACGGCTTCCAGCAGCTCCTGCTGTCTCGGGGCGAGTCCGAGGTCGGTGCGGTCGTCGTCCTCTCTGCCGTTGATGAACGGCATGCTGCCGACCACCACCACCGCCACGTCGGCGTCCCGCGCGACCCGCCGGGCCTCCTCGACGCCGTCGCGCACGACCTCGCGGGTGAACACGGTGGCGTCGGCCTCCGCCGAGGCGGTGACGGTGAGCAGCCCGGTTTCGTCCACCACCACGTAGACCCGGTCGCCGAACCAGGAGTCGTCGGTCTCGTTGCCCGCGTAGCGCAGCACGTGGCCGGCGCCGTGGGGGACGAGGCTGAACTGCTGTTGCACGAACCAGTCGTGGGGCTGCTCGGCGTCGTTGACGAGCGTGCGGTCGGGGCCGAAGGAGACGTAACGGCCGTTGGCCACGGCGCGCAGCGTCACGATGCCCTCGCCCCAGTCGACCACGTCGAAGTGCGCGGCTCTCTCGACCGGATCGGTCGTGGCCCGCAGGGCGCCGGGCTCGGTGGGAGCGGTGACGTAGCGGCCGTCGGCGGTGCGCAGGGCGATGCGGTCGATGCCCTCCTCGTGCGAGACCTCCGCCGCGGCGAGGCGGTCGCGGAGTCCGTCCAGGACGGTGACGCGGTAGGGCAGGGCGCCGGAGTACCAGTCGGTGTAGAGGGTGTTCGCCAGCGGCCCCACCACCGCCGCCTTGCGGATGCGTTCGGCGTCGAGCGGCAACGTGGCCTCGGTGTTCTTGAGCAGCACCACGGCCTCGGTGGCGGCCTCCCGGTTGATCGCGCGGTGCTCGGGACTGTCGATGACCTCCTCCCCGATCCCGGCGTGGGGCCCGCCGTCGGGGTCGAACTCGCCGAGCCGGAACCGCAGGCTCAGGATGTTCCGCACCGCGGTGTCCACATCGGATTCGCTGAGCAGGCCCCGGTCCAGGGCCTCCGTGACGGCCGCGACGGTGGGGCCGGCGTCGGTGTCGTCGACGGTGAAGCTGTCGAGGCCGCACTTGAGCACGGCCGCGTCGGCCTCGGCCTGGGTGGCGTAGTAGCCCTGGCTGCCGGTGAGGTTGTTGGGGCCGCCCGCGTCGGTGACGTTGCACAGCGGGCGTTCGGTCCAGGTGCGGACCACGTCGTTGTAGTCGGGGTGTGCCGTCGCGGGGCGGCCGTTGACGAGGTTGTAGCTCGACATGACCCCCGTGGCGGCGTCGGCCGACAGCGCGGCGCGGAACGCGGCCTCGTAGTACTCCCGTTTGACCCGTGGCGGCACCATCGACGAGGTGGTGTCGCGGTGGGTCTCGTTGTTGTAGGCCAGGTAGTGCTTGAGCACCGGGGCCGCGCGCAACCGGTCGGGGTCGTCGCCCTGGATGCCGTGTCCGTAGGCGATGGCGATTCGCGCGGTCAGATACGGGTCCTCCGAGTACCCCTCCTCGTTGCGGCCCCAGCGGGGGTCGCGCAGCAGGTTCACCACGGGCGCCCACAACTGCAGGCCCCACAGTTCGGGGCGTCGGGAGTGGAAGGCGCGGGCCTCCACCCCCACGACCTCGCCGACCCTGCGGACGAGGGCGGGGTTCCAGGTGCTGGCCAGCCCTACCGTCTGCGGGAACACCGTCGCGGTCGCCGTCACCACGGCGCCGCCGTTGTCGAAGTCGGTCGACCAGGCCACGCCGTGCAGGGCCTCGGTGCCCGTCTTGAACCGGCCGATGCCCAGCCGGGGGATCGCGGGCTGGTACTGGTGCAGCAATGCGATCTTCTCGTCGAGGGTCAGTCGGGAGAGCAGGTCCTCCACCCGCGCGGCCAGGGGCAGGGACGGGTCCCGAAACCGGGCGGGGCGGGACGCCGGGGCGGGCGCGGTGACGGCGGAGGCGTGAGCGGTCGAAGCCAGCACGGGAAGCGTGGCCGCTCCGGCCGCGAGGGCGAGGACTCGGCGGCGGGACAGGGACGGGGAGCCGGTGGGCCGGTCGGGGGAATGCGGGCGCATGAAGGCCACCTCCATGTCGAAGCGATTCGACACCTGTGCGACGTTGCTATGTGAGGTAGAGCGCGGTGCAGCGGGACTATGCCACCGGTGATCGTGCCGGTCAACCGCCTATCGCCGGAGCCGGACAACGGAAATCGGCGTCGACTCTTGTCGGTTCCTTGACAGGTGCTCTACGGTCTAATCGCTCGACTTCGAGTCGATGCGCTTCGACTGCGCAAGGAGGCCGCCGATGGTGACCATCGCCGACGTCGCCCGCGACGCGGGGGTGTCCGCGAGCACCGTGTCCTACGTGTTGTCGGGCAAGCGGTCGATCTCGGCGGAGACGCGGCGTCGCGTGGAGGCCAGCATCCGCAAGCTCGGCTACCACCCGCACGCCGGGGCGAGGGCCTTGGCCAGCAGTCGCACGAACGTGCTCGCGCTGGTGATGCCGTTGCGCACCGACATCGACGTCCCGGTGGTGATGCGGTTCGTGACCTCGGTGGTCACGGTGGCCAGGGAACACGACCACGACGTGCTGCTGCTGACCAACGACGAGGGCCCGCAGGGACTGCGCCGGGTCGCGGCGTCCGCCATCGCCGACGCGATCCTCGTGATGGACGTCGAGGCCGACGAACCGAGAATTCCCGTGCTGCGATCGTTGTTGCGGCCCGCCGTGCTCATCGGCGTCCCGGACGATCCGCAGGATCTGTCCTGTGTGGACTTGGACTTTCGGGCGGCGGCGGCTCGGTGCGTGCATCACCTCGCCGATCTCGGACACACCGACGTGGCGCTCGTCGGACCCTCGCCCACCGTGTACGAGCGGGGGACGAGCTTCGCGGGGCGCTTCCTGCGCGGGTTCGACGACGCCGTGCGCGAACGCGGGCTGCGGGGCGGGGCGTACCAGTGCCCGCCCTCCCACGAGGCGGCGCGGGCCTGCGTGGCCGAGGTCCTGACACGACAGCCGGACGTCACGGGCCTCGTGGTGCACAACGAGGCCGCGCTCGGCACCGTGCTCTCCGAACTCGACCGGCGCGGCAGGAAAGTGCCCGAGGACATCTCCGTGGTGGCCGTGTGTCCCGAGGACATGGCCGATGGCTTCGCGGTCCCGCTGACGGCGGTGCCCATCCCCTCCGACGAGGTGGGTCGCCTCGCGGTGGAGATGGTGCTGCGCCGGCTCGACGGCGAGGTCGCCCCCGAGGTGCGCCTGCTCTCGCCCCGGCTGCGTCGCGGCGGCAGCACGGCACCACGCCGATAGCGCTCACCCCCGGCACCACGGGGCGCGTCGAGGACAACTGAATCGAAGCGCTTCGACCTGGTCTGCGGAGCGCACATCCTCGCGAAGGAGTGACCCATGAGCAGAGTGGCTCGACAACTGATGGCCGGAGTCAGCGTCGCGAGCGCGGTGCTGGTGACCACCGCGTGCGGCCCGGCCACGGCGCCGACGTCGTCCGAGCCGGCGACCGAGATCACGGTTCTCGACTACTACGCCGACCAGCAGGGCAGCGCCGCGTGGCAACGCGTTCTCGACACTTGCGAGGAGCAAACCGGCATCGGCGTGCAGCGGCAGACCGTGCCCACGGACCAGATGCTTCCCAAGATCCTCAAGGATGCGAGCTCCCGCACCCTGGCCGACCTCGTCTTCCTCGACAACCCGACCCTCCAGCAGGTCGCCGGCACGGGCGCCCTCACGCCGCTGACCGACTACGGCATCTCCACCGAGGGCTACTACGACAGCATCCTCGAAGCGGGCACCTACGACGGCGAGATTTACGGACTCGCGCCGGGCGTGAACAACCTCGCGTTGTTCTACAACAAGGAGATGTTCGACAAGGCCGGGCTGGAGCCACCCGCCACGTGGGAGGAGCTGGCCGAGGTCGCGAAGGAGCTGTCGGGCGACGGCCGCTACGGTCTCGCCTTCTCGGCCATCCCGTCCGAGGAGGGCGCGTGGCAGTTCCTGCCGTTCTTCTGGAGCAACGGCGCCGAGCTGTCCGCTTTGGACTCCGAGTCCGCCGTCGAGGCCCTGGAGTTCGTGGTCTCGCTCGTGGAGTCGGGCGCAGCGTCGGAGTCGGTGGTGAACTGGAACCAAAACGACGTCGCCGACCAGTTCGTCGCGGGCAACGCCGCCATGATGATCAACGGCTCGTGGAACCTCGCGCGGCTGGACGAGGAAGGACCCGACTACGGCGTCGTCCCCATCCCGGTCCCCGAGGAGGGCACCGAACCGGTGGTGGCGCTCGGCGGTGAGGTCGGGGTCATCCCCGCCACCGGGCCGGGACGCCAGGAGTCGGCGGCGAAGGTGCTCTCGTGCATCCTGGCCGAGGACAACATGCTCTCCTGGGATGCCGCGCATGCCTACGTGCCTTCCCGCGACTCGGCGGTGGAGACGTTCGTCGAACAGCACCCCGGCATGGAGCCGTTCGCGCGCCAGGTGGAGACGGCCCGGTCCCGCACCGCGGAACTGGGCGAGAACTACCCCGCCGTGTCGCAGGAACTCGCGAGGGCGCTGCAGGTGGCGTTGACCGGTGAGCAGTCGCCGAAGGAGGCACTGCGTCGGGCGCAGGAACAGGCCGGATCGCGGTGAGCACCGTCGTCGCGACTCCCGCTCGTGCGCCGGAGGCGGTGTCCCGGCCCCGACGGTTGCGTTCGCGCGAACGCCTCGCGGCGCTGCTCTTTCTGCTCCCCGCCGCCGCCTACGTCGCGTTGTTCTTCGGTTTTCCGCTGGTGAACAACGTGGCGATGAGCCTGCGTGACTACTCCGTCCGCTCGTTCTACACCGGCGAGGCGCCGTTCGTCGGCTGGGACAACTACCTCGCGGTGATCCGGCACCCGCTGTTCGGGGAGGCGGTGCTCAACACCGTGGTGTTCACGGTGTTCTCCCTCGTCTTCCAGTTCGGTATCGGCCTGGCGCTCGCGCTGTTTTTCAACGAGCGCTTCCCCGGCAGCGGTCTGCTGCGGTCGCTGCTCCTGCTGCCCTGGCTGCTGCCGCTGGTGGTCAGCGGCGCGGTGTGGCGGTGGATGCTGGACAAGGACCACGGTGTCGTCAACGCCTTCCTGCGGGCGTTGGGGGTCTCCGACACCGGCGCGCCGTGGCTCACCGATCCCGGCTGGGCACTGCCGGCGGTGATCATCGTGAACATCTGGATCGGCATCCCGTTCAACCTGGTGATCCTGCACGGCGGGCTGAAGGCGATCCCGAAGTCACTGTACGAGGCGGCGGAGCTGGACGGCGCCGGGGCTTGGCAGCGGTTCCGGCACGTCACCTGGCCCATGCTGCGCCCGGTGACGGCGGTGGTGCTGATGCTCGGCCTCGTCTACACGATCAAGGTGTTCGACGTGATCATGGTGGTCACCGGAGGCGGTCCCGCCGACGCGACACAGACGTTGACGACCTGGTCCTACCAGTTGTCGTTCGACGGGCAGTTCGCGTTCGGCCAGGGCGCGGCGGTGGGCAACCTGCTGGTGCTCGTGGCGACCGTGTTCGGCCTGCTCTACCTGCGGTCGGCCCGGTCGACGATCGCGGAGGCGGAGCGATGAGGACACGGAACGATGCCAAGCGGTGGGCGCGCACAGCCCTCGGCGTGGTGATCGTCGTGGTGCTGCTGTTCCCCTTCTACTGGATGATCAACGCCTCCTTCCAACCCGGCGGGGCCCTGCTGAGCTCCTCACCGAGCTGGTTCCCCGTGGACGGCACCACCGACGGCTACGCCAAGGCGCTGTCGAGCCAGGGCGAACACCTGCTGGCCAGCCTCGTCGTGGCGCTGGGAACCGTCGTGGTGTCGCTGCTCGTCGCGCTGCCCGCGTCCTACGCGCTGGCGCAACTGCGGTTCCGCGGCGCGCAACCGGTGATCTTCGTCCTGCTCATCGTGCAGATGATCCCCGGCATCGTGATGGCCAACGCCCTGTACGAGATGTTCGCCAACCTGGGGCTCATCGACAGCTACCTCGCGCTGATCCTCGCCGACTCCACGGCGACGATCCCCTTCGCGATCCTGGTGCTGCGGGCGTTCATGGTGTCGATCCCGAGGGAACTGACCGAGGCCGCTCGGGTCGACGGCGCGGGGCACTGGCGCACGTTCGTCTCGGTGATCCTGCCGATCAGTCGCAACGCGACGGTGACGGCGGGACTGTTTGCGTTTCTGTTCGCGTGGGCGGACTTCCTGTTCGCCGTCACGCTGACCACTGGCCGGTCGTTCGAACCGATCACCGTGGGCATCTACCGCTTCATCGGCAACCAGAGCGCCGACTGGAACGCCGTGCTCGCCACCGCCGTGCTGGCCTCGATCCCCGCCGCGATCCTGCTCGTCATCGCGCAGCGGTACGTGGTCGCGGGCGTCACGGGCGGCGCGATCAAGGAATGACGGCCTACTCGACAAGGGAGACACGCATGATCGAAAGCCGTGACGGCGGGCGGGCCCTCGAAGTCCGGGTGCGTCACGAGGTGTTGCGGATCGAGCCCTGGGGAATCGACAGCCTGCGGGTGCGCGTCGCACAACACCGCATCGTCGAGGACATCCCCGGAGCGCTCCTGACCCCGGAACCCACGCACCCCGCCGTGCGGGTGGACCCGACGACGGGACGCATCACCAACGGCGCGCTGACGGCCGTGGTCGAGAAGGTGCCCACCGACACCGGCGTCATCGCGCTGCTGCGGTTCGAACGCAGCGACACCGGGGAGGAACTGCTCGCCGAACAGCAGGCCCACTTCTGGTGGCCGGGCGCGCGCGTGTTCCAGGCCCACGGCGGCGGCTACGGGCGCCTGGAACAGCGGTTCGCCGCCTACGACGGCGAGCGGCTGTTCGGGTTGGGCCAGCACTCCCACGGCAGGCTCGACCAGAAGGGCATGGTGCTCGACCTCGTGCAGCGCAACGGCGAGGTGTCGATCCCGTTCCTGCTCTCCAGCCGCGGCTACGGTCTGCTGTGGAACATGCCCGGCGTGGGCCGGGTCGAGCTGGCCGAGAACGGCACCCGGTGGGTCGCCGACGGCGCCCGCCAGATCGACTACTGGATCACCACCGGCGACACCCCCGCCGACGTGCTCGCGCACTACGCCGACGCCACGGGGCACCCGCCCCTGTTGCCGGAGTGGGCCACCGGCTTCTGGCAGTCGAAGCTGCGCTACCGCGACCAGGAGGAGCTGCTGGAGGTGGCCAGGGAACACCGGCGCCGGGGGCTGCCGCTGTCGGTGATCGTGGTCGACTTCTTCCACTGGCCCCACCTCGGTGACTGGCGCTTCGACCCCGCCGACTGGCCCGACCCCGAGGGCATGATCGCCGAACTCGACGAACTCGGGGTGAAGCTGCTGGTGTCGGTGTGGCCGTCGGTGAGCCCCCTGAGCGACAACTACCCGATGATGCGCGATGCCGGGATGCTCGTGGGCACCGAACGCGGCGTGCCCCTGCACGCGCCCTGGCACGACAAGGGCATGGGCACGGAGATGCCCGTGGCGTTCTACGACCCCACCAACCCGGCCGCCCGCGAGTTCGTGTGGAAGACCGCCAAGCGGAACTACTTCGACCTCGGGGTCCGGGCGTTCTGGCTGGACGCCTGCGAGCCCGAGCTGCAGCCGGGACACCCGCACAACCTCAGCTTCGCGGCCGGACCGGGCACCGAGGTGGCGTGCCTGTACCCGAGGGAGAACGCGCGCACGTTCTTCGAGGGGGCGCGCGCCGAGGGCGAGGACGTGGTGTTGCTGTGCCGGTCGGCGTGGGCGGGCAGCCAGCGCTACGGGGCGGCCGTGTGGTCCGGCGACATCCCGCCGACGTGGGAGTCGCTGCGGGCGCAGGTACGGGCGGGGCTGAACATCGCGTTGTCGGGGATTCCGTGGTGGACCACCGACATCGGCGGGTTCCACGGCGGGGACCCGGACTCGCCGGAGTACCGGGAGCTGTTCGTGCGGTGGTTCGCCTACGGCGCCTTCTGCCCGTTGTTCCGCCTGCACGGGGTGCGCGAGCCGCGCATGCCGTTCGGCCCCGACATGACCGGCGGCCCGAACGAGGTGTGGTCCTACGGTGAGGAGGTGCTGGGCCATCTCACCCGCCTGTTGGCGATGCGGGAGCGACTGCGGCCGTACCTCGGCGAGCAGATGCGGGTGGCGCACGAGACCGGGATACCGCCGATGCGGCCGTTGTTCGTGGATTACCCCGACGACGCGCGGGCGTGGGAGGTCGAAGACCAGTTCCTGCTCGGCCCCGACGTGCTGGTGGCTCCGGTGCTGGAGGCGGGCGCCCGCTCGCGCCGGGTGTACCTGCCGGAGGGAGCGCGGTGGACCGACGCCTGGACGGGCACGGACCACGAGGGCGGCACCACGGTGCGCGCCGACGCGCCCCTGGACCGCATCCCGGTCTTCCTGCGCGACGGAGCCCCCATCTCCGTCTCCGACTGAACCTCCCGGCGTGTCCGCAGGCTGCGCACGCGTGTCCGCACTTGTCGTACGTGTGTCCGCGGGCTGTGCACGCGTATCCGCCGTGGAGGCCGGGCCCTCGGGTCGCGAGTGGCCTATCCGGAAAGCCCCCGACTACGCAACGCCGCGTCCAGCTCCCGCACCAGCTCACCGACCCGGCCACGACCGCCGGGCGCAGCCGGATACCGCCTCAGGACGCTCACCACGACGGGCCCGGCCAGCTCGCGTGCCGTGGCGAGGTGGCCGGCGGCGACGCGCGGATCGTCACCGGCGTCGAGCTCCGCCGCCCGCGCCGCGTGGGCGGCGGAGCCGAGGATGTGTGGCACCTGCGTGGCCTTCGCCAGCGGGTGGAGAAACGCCGCACCGGCCGCGGCGAGAGCGGCGCGGGCCGCCTCACCCGCCGCGGCCCGTCCCGCGTCACGGGCCTGCTGGAACGCTCGTTGCGCCGCCCACGCGGCGTTCCGGATCGCCTTGGTGCGCTTGGCTCCCCGCGCGAACGCCCGCGCGGCGTCGAGCGCTTCCCGAGGCCGCCGGTCGTCGGGGTAGTCCCGTTCGAAGATCGCCAACGCCGGTTCCGCGCAGGCCACGGCGTATCCGGTGACCTCGCGCAACTCGGACATGCTCAGCTCCACCGTCGGCGCCGTGTCCACTTCAGTCATGACGACGACGGTAGCGCCGAACCCGCCGAAAATCGGTTCCCGACGCCCGAGGCGCTCCACTACGGTGGCCCGATGGCGGTCAAGCAGTTCCAGGTCACTTTCGACTGCGCCGAGCCCGAGCGGATCGCCCGGTTCTGGTGCGAAGTCCTCGGGTACGTCCCCGCCCACCGCCGCGGGGTTTCGCGTCGTGGGAGGAGTTCGAGCTTTCCCTGCCGCCTGGGCAACGCGGTGGGGCGTTCGCGTGCGTGGACCCCGAGGGAGTGGGGCCGCGCCCGTTCTGCCAGCGCGTGCCCGAGGGCAAGGTCGTCAAGAACCGGCTGCACCTCGACGTGCGGGTGGGCACCGGGCTCGTGGGCGAGGAACGACTCGCCACCCCGGAGGCCGAGTGCGCCCGGCTGACCGCCCTCGGCGCGGTCCGCGTGCGACTCCTGCGCGCCGATGGGGTCAACGAATCCCGCATGGTGATGCGGGACAGCGAGAGCAACGAGTTCTGCCTCGACTGATCCTCGCCTCAGCCGAGGAGTCCACCGAGCGCGACCCCGCCCGCGGCGGCCGCGACGCTGGCCACCGTGGTCACCACCACGTTTCCCACGGCCGCTCCGCGTGCGCCGTCGAGGAACAACCGCACCGTCTCGTAGCCGAAGGTGGAGAACGTGGTGAGCGCACCACACAGCCCCACGCCGAGGGCCGCGTGAGTCGCGCTCTCCGCCGCCGCGGGCAGGGTCAGACCGGTGAGCACGCCGAGCACGACGCTGCCGAGGAGGTTCACCATGAGCGTGCTCCACGGGAAGCGGGAACGCTGCCGGCTCCGCACCTGCGTGTCGATCAGATAACGCAGGGTGGCGCCCACCGCGCCGCCCAGCATGACCAGCAGCACCGTCACGACCGGTCACCTCGAGCGAGTCGGCGCAGCACCCGGTCGGTGCCCACGAACCCGACGGCCACGGCCACCAGCGACGCCGCCAGGGAACTGCCGACGTAGGCGGCGGCCACGCCCACGTGCCCGTGCCGCAGCGCCTCCACCGTCTCCAGCGCGAACGTCGACATCGTCGTGAACCCCCCGAGGAACCCGATGCCCAGGAACGGCCGCACCAGCCGGGGTAGCCTGTCGTGCTCGACGAACGCCATCAGCACGCCGAGTCCGAGACCGCCCAGCACGTTCGTCAGCAGGGTGGCCACGGCGAAGCCGCCGGGAGGGTGGGGCAGCAGCTCGGCCAGCAGGTAGCGGGCCAGACTGCCGAGCGCGCCACCCGCCGCGACGACGAGCAGCACGTCCTTTCGGTAACCGCGCAACACGACAGCCATGGTTGCCGATGCCCCCGAAAGGGGTAGTCGCCGGGTATGGGCAGGACGGTGGCGCACAAACTCATCGCCGATCACCTGGTGGACGGCCGGATGGAGCCGGGCGAGGAGATCGCCCTGCGCATCGACCAGACGTTGACCCAGGACGCCACGGGCACGCTGGTGATGCAGGAGCTGGAGGCGCTCGGTCTCGACCGGGCGCGCACCGAGGTCAGCGTCCAGTACGTCGNNGAGAAGAACGCCGAGGACCACGCCTTCCTCCGCTCGGCCTGCCGCCGCTACGGCATCTGGTACTCCAAGCCGGGCAACGGCGTGTCGCACCCCACGCACATGCAGCGGTTCGGCATCCCCGGCAAGAGNNATGGTCGGCTCCGACTCCCACACCCCCGCGTCGGGGGCGTTGGGGATGCTGGCCCTGGGCGTGGGCGGGCTCGAAGCGGCCCTGGCCATCGCGGGCGAGCCGGTGTACGTGCGCATGCCGGAGATCTGGGGCGTGCGGTTGACGGGCGAGTTGCCGCCGTGGACGTCGGCGAAGGACGTCATCCTGGAGATGCTGCGCCGGCACAGCGTCAAAGGCGGTCTCAACCGCATCATCGAGTACCACGGGCCCGGCGTGGGGACCTTGACGGCCATGGACCGGCATGTCATCGCCAACATGGGCGCCGAGCTGGGGGCCACCACGACGGTGTTTCCCTCCGACGCCGCCGTGTACGAGTTCCTGAGCGCCGAGGGACGCGAGGACGACTACCGGGAGATCGTCGCCGACCCCGACGCCACCTACGACGTCGCCGACGAGATCGACCTGTCGACCATCGAGCCGCTGATCGCCAAGCCGTCCTCACCCGACAACGTGGTGCCCGTCAGCGAGGTGGAGGGTACCGAGGTCAGTCAGGTCGTCATCGGGTCCTCGGCCAACCCCGGGTTGCGGGACTTCGCCATCGCCGCCTACCTCGTGCGCGGTCGGCAGACCAGTGACGCGGTGAGTTTCGACGTCAACCCCACCTCGCGCGAGATCCTGGCCGATCTGACGAAGATAGGCGGCACGTTCGACCTGATCACCGCGGGCGCGCGCATCCACCAGGCCGGTTGCATGGGCTGCATCGGCATGGGGCAGGCACCCGCCGTGGGACACAACTCCCTGCGCACCTTCCCCCGCAACTTTCCGGGACGCAGCGGCACACGCGAGGACTCGGTGTGGCTGTGCTCGCCCGAGACCGCGGCGGCCTCCGCGCTCACCGGCGTGATCACCGACCCGAGGAAACTCGCCGACAAACTCGGGCTCGACTACCCCGACCTGCCCCTGCCCACGCGGGCGTCGGTGAACACCGACATGCTGGTGCCACCACTGCCGCCCGAGAAGGCCCGGCGGGAGAAGCTGGTGAAGGGCCCCAACATCTCGGCGCTGCCGGACATGCCCCCGCTGCCGGATGACCTCGAAGCGCCCGTGCTGCTCAAGGTCGGGGACAACCTCTCCACCGACGAGATCTCCCCGGCCGGGGTGCGGGCCCTGCCGTTCCGCTCGAACGTGCCGCAACTGGCGACGTTCACCTTCGACCAGGTCGACCCCACCTACCCGAGCCGGGCCGACGACTGCGCCGACACCGGGCACGTCGTGGTGGGCGGCGACAACTACGGGCAGGGCTCGTCACGAGAACACGCCGCCATCACCCCGAGGTATCTGGGGCTGAAGGCGGTGATCGCCAAGTCGTTCGCCCGCATCCACTGGCAGAACCTGGCGAACTTCGGCATCCTCGCCCTGGAGTTCACCGACCCCAGCGACTACGACCGCGTCGACCAGGGTGACGTGCTCAGCCTGCACGGCCTGCGCGACCGCCTCACCACGCATTCCGACATCACGGTCCGCAACGAGACCAAGGGCGAGGACTACCGCCTGCACCACAGGCTCTCGCCGCGTCAGATGGAGGCCGTCCTCGCTGGCGGGCGTATTCCCATGCTCGCCCGGTCGTGAGACCCGGTGGTTCCCGGGGAGCCATCGTCGAACCCGCGAGCAGGCTCGTCGGGGGCTCCGTGAAGTTGCGACAGCAGGTGAGGTTTGCCTACCATGGGGTTGCACGGGCCAGTAGGCCCGCTGAAGTGAACCCGGCAGCCTTCCGGACGGTGGGTGGGCCGGGTTTCGCGCTATCCGGGGTTGGTGACGCGGCGGACGGTCGGGTTCATCGCCTCGATACGGACGCGCCAGTGACCACCGCGATGCCAGCACCAGCTCACGGCGTCGGGAATCATCAGAAGAGGTTCCTGGTGGGCGCGAAGGTGGTGATACTGCAGTCTGTCGGCGCAGCCCAGTTCCCGGACCCGTTGGTAGAGCAGGCGTTTGTCGCGTTCCAGCACCGAGTCGTCGGTCTCCAGCACCAGCAATTGCGCTCCGGCGTCCGCGAGGTCGGCCACGATCGCCGACAGACACGCCTCGCGTTGTCGCCGCCGAGGCAAAGTGGAGGCGTCGTAGATCGTGATCTCCGGGCCGAGTTGGTCGATGGCGTCCAAGACTTCCTTGCGGCGAGCGTCGCTTTCCTTGGTGAAGTGGATACGCCGCTGCCGGGGCATGATGAGACCACGCATGGTGCGGCGCGCGGTGGCGAGGTCACGGGCGGAGAGAGCACCGGTGGTGACGACGAAGCCCTTTTCCTTCGTCTCGTCTGCGAACACGTGAGTCGGCGGCATCGCTTGATTCTTTCGGAGGTTCGGTGCGGAACGCACCCCGTTGCGGCGTCACCACCGCGTGTTGGAAGAGCCGAAGGCGCGCGGCGGTGAAGGGGTCTGGACCGGTCCGATGGTCAAACCGGCGTCGGGACTTCCCGGAGTGGACAGCGTCGGGTGCCCGAGGCCCGATCGGACAAGCCGATGTAGCTCAGCCGTATCGTCACTGTGTCCCTTCCTTGCGAGGCAATGCCATTCCGGCAGGCGCTGAGGTTGAACCACCACGGACTTGACCGTGAGAGATCACGTCACCGTCTTCGACGCAAGTGGGGCGCCCTCCACGCGGTGAAGGACGCCCCGCCGAACTCGGTCGCTTCCTCGACGGCCAACACTAGGCGAGCAAGGGGTGGTGCTCGTAGCGATACTCGGCCAACGGCGCGTCCCGAACGATCAACGCGAACATTGGATCAGTAGCGCTGAACGGCACGACGTACCTGAGCGCAGTGATCTTGCCGTTCAGTGTTCTGCCGGGCGGAAACCTGTAACGGCAGCCGGGGGAAGGCGATCCCCGGGGCGGGGACTTACTTTAAAAATGGACGCTGATCGTTTTAAAGCAGCATAGCCTGTTGCCGGGGAAGGGTTTCTTTGAATGCTTTGCCCGGCAGGCCTTCCCGCCTAGGACGGCCTGAGAAACGGTCGAGGTTCCCCGGCCATGATGAGTATGAGCCCGCTCATCCCGGGGGCAGTGGGCGTGTGGAACGAGTCGAGACGACGACCTGCCGGACGATTTCGACCCACCCCGCAGTTGGCCGTCCCCCTACACTGCCGACGAGGTGGCGTACTCCGTGCCGAATGCCGGCCGTAACGTGAGCGTGGAGCCGACATTGCGGCATCACACCACCGACGTTAGGGACCCGAAATTGGTCTATACCCAATGGCGGCTTGTCGGCTGCTGAAAGCAGCGTTTCTACCCATCCCGTTCTGCGCACGGTAGCCGGTGCGGCATGGCCTGCTTCGGTGGTTTCGGGGCGTGTTCACCCCACCTCATGATCACGAACGCGGCATAGTGCTGCCATGGCACGAATCCGGGGGCGCCGGAAAAGCGTTGGGGACGAGCAGGTTGACGATGACGACGTTCGGTTGCGGCCGTTGCCGCCGTCGAGTGTGTGGTGGATCCTCGGTGGCCTGCTGGTGGTGGCGGCGGTTGTGACCACCGTGCTGTTGCTCGCGTTCGGTGACGGCAGCGAGAGTGACAAGGTGCGCTTGGAAGCGATCCGGTTGGCCGGCACCATCGTGCTGGGCACCGGCGGGGCCGCGGCACTGTTCGTGGCGCTGCGACGCCAGCGCACCACCGCACTCAACCTGATACACCAGCAGGCCGAGGCCAAGGCCACCCAGCACGACGCCGAGCAGCGACGGGTGACCGACCTCTACACCACCGCGGTCGCACAACTGGGCCACGAACGCGCCGCCGTT
>JACYYK010005080.1_pt1 | contig 15642 bp, 9 predicted proteins | sample 8236871 | NCBI WGS metagenome assembly JACYYK01 (sample SAMN14103087, study PRJNA606662) | landfill metagenome | isolation source: landfill solid waste inoculated with endophyte fungus Paravalsa indica | place: India:New Delhi, Okhla landfill site | collected 2017-11-05 | reverse complement strand
GCGCAGCCGCCTCGACCTCGGCGGCGAGTGTGAGCTTCTGGGGAGTCATGTCTGTTTCAACCACCAGACTATTGTGCGCCCTTTGTCTTGCCATTTGGCAATTCGTATCGGCATGAGGACGCCGCGCAGCCGCCCGAGCCGCGTGAATCGGGTCCCGACTTCGGGGTTTCGGGTGCGCCTTGGACCGCGAAGACCCCATATCATGATTGGATGGAGGATGCCCGTAATCCCTTCTAGGAGACGTCATGGCCATCAGCAGTGAGCTCGAGCAACTGTTAGCCAGCTGGATACCCCGACAGCCGTGGTTCCCCAAGCTCGCAGCAGATTTCGGGACCGACCCCGACATCACCCCGATGTCGGTGGCCCGCGCGTTCACTTACACCGCCGAGGAGCTCGGCGGCTTCGCCGGTCTGGTGACCGTCATCTCCGTCGGCGACGGGCCCACCCTGCGTCGCCTCAACATCCCCCTGACCCTGCGCGGTGCCGAGGACATGCACCTGCGCCACGCCCTCATCGGCCACGTCGACGACCTCGCACTCGGAACCGTCTACGTCTACGACGGCGCCGCCGATCCCGTCTTCGTCAACCTCATGGCCGATGCGATCACAAAGCGCAAGGTCTTCGACGGCGGGCAGCTGTCCACCGAGTCCCTGCGGCACAGCCAGGAGAAGACCGAGGCCCGGGACCGTGCGCCGATGCCGTTCCCGGTGACCGCGAACGGAGATGCCGCCTCGGCGCATGGATCGACGAACACCGCCGCCGAGGCGGTCCCGCCGAAGCCATCGATCGGTGACCTCACGGTGGGGGCTGAGGACGTCATGCCCGTCGAGATCCGCCCGATCGAGGTCTCGGACTCGGGCCAGCACAAGTCGACCGTCATCATCCACGACGAATACGAGCCGATGGAGCTCTCGTTCTTCCGTGTCCTCGAGGACGGAATGCCGTCATCGCTGACGATCCCCGTCCTGCTCACCGAGGCGGGTTCGCGCAGCGTGCCCGAGGTCATCGGCTGGGGCTCGGGCCGGTGGTACGACATGTTCGAGGTCCAGGAGATGGAGGCGCCGATGGCGCTGCTCTCCCACGTCGATGTCGATGCCGAACCTGCATGGCGCGAGGCCGTGAACACGGTGTGCGCCGTCGACTCCGGTTCGATCGGGGCCTACAACGCCCACGCCGCGGAGATGGGGCGGCGCATCGGCGAACTCCACACGGACATGGCCGCCGAGTTCGGTGTCGTCGAGGGCGCCGGCGAACCGACGAAGCAGCTGGTGCAGAAGTGGGTCGAACGCATCGACTGGGCGCTGGGTCGGGCACCTCTGGCCTTGGATTCGCTGGTCCCGGAGCTGCGAGGCCACCGTGCCCGGCTGCAGGGACTCGAGACCATCGGCACCCTGCAGAAGATCCACGGCGAGCTGACGCTGGACCATGTGGTCAGCTCTTCCACTGACGGCTATTCGGTCGTGAAGTTCACGGATTCGACGACTTCGGACCCCAAACCGGCAGCCTTCGACCTCGTGGCCCTGCTGCGCAGCATCGACTATGCAGCCGGTTTCGCTCGCCTGCAGCGCACCGACGCCCTCGACTCCGAGGACGGCTCGCTGGTCGTCAGCGGCTTCGGCAATGATCCGGGAGCGCTTCGCAAGATCTTCGACTCGCCCGAATACCTGTGGGCCTCGCAGGTGCAGAACTCGCTGCTGTCCGGGTATTCGCGCGCTCGCGGTGACAGCATCGGGCTGAGCGATCCGGTGCTGCGGGCGGCACTGGTCGACCGACTTCTCGTCGAGGTCGTCACCGAGTTGCGCAATCGCCCGAACTGGCTGTCCGTGCCGCTGGCCACGCTCACCCTCGTGCTCAAGGGCAAGCCGTCCCGCACCGAGGAGGCCGCAGAGACTCGTCCCAGCTGGGCCGATTCCGGCGATGCCGTTTCAAATGCGGTCGAGGACTCACCCGGATCCGGTGACGCTGCCGCCGGTGTTGCTGGTGTTGCCGGTGCGGCGGACTCAGATGCGGATACTGAGCCGAACGACTCCTTCGCCGTGGCTCCTCCTGCCGCCGAGGCGACCGCCGCCGATTCGGAATCGGTTGCCGCTGCACCCCGGGGAACCTCGGGTGCCGTCGCCGCCGCGATCGCGAACTCGGACTCTGAGAGCTCGGAGGCCGAAGAGTCGGGTTCCGAGGGATCGGCTGTCGAAGAGCCATCTGCAGTCAGTGAAGCGGTCGAAGGTGCCGAGGCAGAGTCCGAAGCCGAGGGCGCCGAAACCAACGAGTCCGAGGCAGGTGAGTCCGCAGCGGACGAGGTCGAGGTCGCCGATACCGCGGAGAACACCATTGGCGCGGTCGCGGATCCCGACATCGACGATGTCGAGGACTCCACCGTGGTCCCGCCCCAGGACGATGCGCCCGAAGCGGCTCCGGCTCCAGCTCCGGCTGACGACGAGGAGTTCGTCGAGGAGGAGGAACCGGAAGTTCCGGTCCGTCGAGTCCCGGCCTCTTTCGCAGCGCGAGGCGCCACCTCTGAAGACGCCGACAGCACCGGCCATGAATCGCAGCCAACCAAGCCGAAGGATGCGCCGAAACTCGGTCACACGTGGAGTGAGCGTTCGCAGAGCTCTGGCAGCGACCGCGGAACATTCGGCGAGCAGGTCTCCGACCGGCAGGGTAAGAGCCGCGACGATGCCGCGGCAGGGCCCGACGAATCATCGGAGCGGTCCGACGACGACTCGAATTCTGCGGAAGGTTCGGTGTTCGATGACCTCCTGGGTACTGAGCGCAAGCGGAACCGGATGAAGAAGCGGAAGAAGGACTGACCGCCTCTGCGGGCCGGTCGCCTCGGTGCCCGTCGCGGACTGCGCCGGTCGTGGACTGAGCCAGTGACATTCTTGCGTGCATCCGCCAATTGGCAGATGCCGTTGCGGTTGTGAGAAACTATGGTGGCTCGGCCTCGCGTCGAGCAGGCCGGGTTCATTCCATCTCTGTCACAGGCGTGGAGGAACCGAGGGAAGCGTGTCCGAGCGGCCGAAGGAGACGGTCTTGAAAACCGTTGTGCGGCAACCCCGCACCGTGGGTTCGAATCCCACCGCTTCCGCCCAGTGAAGAGCCCCCGAACTCAACGTCATCTGCGAAGAGTTCGGGGGCTTCCGCTCGTTCAAGGCCAAGCGCGCTTTTCGATAGGCAGACCTACCGATAACCGCGCTTGGCCTTGAATGACGAGATTCCTGCGATGCGGCGCTTGAACGACGGCCGGAGTGGCGCCGCTGCCGCAGATCCAGCCGTGCAGCCTCAGTCCCGGACCGGCTCTCCCGGTTCGGGAGCCCCGGGGGTCGAATCACCGGCCGCCTCGGCCACTTCGGGCTCGGACATCTCGGCATCGGCCTCGGGGTCGTCGAAGCTGCGTACTGACCGCTTGAAGCCACGGGTCAGCACGGCCAGGTACACGATGCCGATCACCAGCCAGATGATTCCGCCGATGAGCGCGGTCCCGTGCAGGCTCACCCACAGGATTCCTGTGAGGATCGCACCGATCGTCGGCATGACGACGAAGCTGAATGCCGACTTGAAGTCCTTGACCTGCTTGGTCCGGAACGCATAGTGGGCGATGACCGTGAGGTTGACGAAGGTGAAGGCGATGAGCGCACCGAAGTTGATGAGCGCGGAGATGAGCTCGAGACTGAATGACATCGCGAACAGGCATACCGCGCCGACGAGCACGATGTTGAACACCGGGGTGTGCGTCTTCGGGTTGATGTAGCCGAAGGCCCTGCGCGGCAGCACGCCGTTGCGGCCCATGACGAGCATCATGCGCGAGACGGACGCGTGCGAGGCCAGCCCCGAAGCGACGGTCGCGGCGAATGCCGCTGCCACGAAGAATAGCTGGAAGACGTGGCCGCCGGTGATCATGCCGATCTCCGGCAGCGGATCGTCGACGATGGTGAACTGCGAATTGTCGGGGAAGAGCAGCTGTGCAAAGTAGCCGGCGACGAGGAAGATGAGGCCGCCGGCGAGGACGGTGAGCATGATCGCCTTCGGCATGAGGCTGACATGCTTGGCTTCATTCGTGTACATCGTCACGGCGTCGAAGCCGATGAATGAGAAGCACACGACGGTCGCGCCGGTGAGAACCGCGCCGAGGTGGACGCCCTCATGGATGAAGGGCTCCGGGCTGAACACCACTCCGGCCCCTTCGCCGGCGTTGAGCTGTATGACGGCGAGCACGCAGAATGTGGCGACGAGAACGACCGCGAAGACGAGGAGGATGCCGTTGATGTTCGCGGTGCCCCGCATCGAGGACAGCACGATGCCGGTCATGACGATCGTATAGACGACGACCCACACCCATGCCGGGGCGTCGGGCACCATCGACTCCATATAGAGGCGGATGATGAGGCAGTTGACCATCGGCAGCAGCAGATAGTCCAGAAGGGAGGTCCATCCGACGAGGAAGCCGAGCGCCGGTGACATCGTCTCCCGCGTATAGGTGTACGCTGACCCCGCGGTGGGGAAGACCTTGACCATCTTGCCGTAGCTGAAGGCCGTGAAGATCATGACGATGAGAGCAACGAGGTACGCCGCCGGAACAGCTCCGTTCGTCTGTTCCGAGACGATTCCGAATGTGTCGAAGACGACCGTCGGCGTCATATAGCCGAGCCCGAGTCCGACGATGGACCACAGTCCGAGGTTGCGCTTCAGTGAGCCAGAGGCAGCCATATCAATCCTCCCCAATGAGTCTTGCCGCCCACCGAGCCGTTGATGTCGACATCGACGGCTCGGAAGTGATGTGCGTCATGATCTTAACGGTCAAAGTACTGAAAACGAAAACCTCGCCGAGGATAAACCCGAAAATCCGTGCGAGATCGTGATGATTCCGATGAAAAACGTCAAATATGGCAACGATATCGGTAGTTCCAACAGGCATCGCCGAATTAAGTTATCGAACGAACCGTCAGTACCGACGGAAAACAGAGTAGATTGCAGTCAACGGACAATGTGGCACCACGGAGAGGTGTGAGAGAAGTATGGCGATCGAAACGCTCAGTTCCCAGCAGTCGGCGGCATGGAAGGATCGCGTCCTGCCTCCGGTCGAAAAAGTCGCCGAAGGAGTCTGGGCCCTTCCGGTCCCGATCCCGAACAACCCACTTGTCTACACCTATTGCTATGCCATCGCCGACGGAACCGGCGTCGTCCTCATCGACCCGGGCTGGGACGGCAAGGACCAGTACCTGGCGCTCAACTCGGCGCTTAACGACCTCGGCTTCAAGGTCGCCGACATCCATGGAATCGCGATCACCCACTATCACCGCGACCACATCGGGCTCGTGCCCGCACTGCTCGCGAAGAACCCCGACGCCTGGGTCGCGATGCACGGCGAGGACCTGCGTGCGATCAAACGCTTCTACACCAATGCCGTCGACCTCGGTACCGGCATCGATCCCAACCTCAACATCGCCCGTGCCTACGGTGTGCCTGAGGGCCGCTGGGCCGAAGTCGAGAGCCTCCAGGCCGGATCGAGCAAGGGCGGGTCGAAGAGCGACTCGATGGACCTGTACAAGCAGGCGATGAGCCAGTTGCCCGAGAACATCCACGTCCTCGACGACGGCACCGAACTCCCGCTCGATGAGGGCCGCGTAACTGCTATGTGGACGCCGGGACACACTTACGGACACTCGGCGTTCGTCCGCGACGAGGACAAACTGTTCTTCTCCGGCGACCACGTGCTGCCGACGATCACCCCGAACATCGGCCTCGATTCCGGCGCGATCACGCACAGCCTCGGCGACTACCTGCGCTCGTTGGAAAAGATCGGCCAGCTCGACGAGGACGTTGCGGTGCTGCCGGCCCACGGCTTCCGCTTCACCGGACTCCACGACCGCAAGGTCGAGCTCGTCGAACACCACCACGAGCGCCTCGGTGAGATCCGTGCGCGCATGGAGGCCACCGACGACCACAGCGTCTACTCGATCGCTGCCGGCCTGCACTGGTCTCGCGGCTTCGAGAGCCTGCACAACTTCAATCTCTTCGCCGCCCTTGCCGAAACCGCCGCGCACATGCATTATCTCGGTATCGACATCGGCGTCGGCTCTCTCGTCGGCAAGGACTGAGCCGCCGGCCGAAGGAGGAGGCACCATGAGCACTGAATTCGTCCCCGCCGCCGAGGTGCGGCCCACGACCTTCGCCGTCCGTGCGAGCGACCACGTCGCCCGCGGCCGGCAGCGCGGCGAGGAACTCCGAACGGGAATCGCCTCTGCCTTGGACGCGTATCGGCGCTACTTCTCGCACCTGTCCATCGCCGAAGCGGCCGTGCAGTCAGCGGCAGCATCGAGTCTTGAGCGACTCCGAGAATGGTGGCCGACCGGCGCCGAGGAGGTCGAAGCCGTGGCCGCCGGTGCCGACATCGACGTCGCCGAGCTCATGGAGATCATCGCCCGCACCGAGATCATGACTCAGGCGACGGCCGCGCCGACCGAATGCTCGACCGTGAGCCACACCAGCTCGGGCGCGTCCGTGGCCGCGCAGAACTGGGATTGGGCGGCGGACTTCTCCACCCTGTGGCATTTCAACGATGTCGGTTCCGTGCCCGGGCAGCACCGGCATGTGGGCATCGCCGAGTTCGGAATGCTCGGCAAGATCGGTCTCAATGAGGCAGGCGTCGGGGTGCTGCTCAATATCCTCAAACACGCCGGTGACGAGGCCGGGGGAGTGCCCATCCACATGATCCTCGCCCGGGTCCTGGCCGAAGCCGGAACCCTCGCCGAGGCGCTCGAGATCATCGACTCGGCCCCGACCTCATCGTCGTCGATCATCACCGTCATCACCGCCGAGGCGGCCGTCCAGGTCGAGATCGCCGGTGCACTCAAGCGCGAACGCCGGGCACGGGCGACGAGTCAGAGCGACGGAGAGACGGGGAAGTCCGGGTTCCTCATCCACACGAACCACTTCCTGCATCCGGATCTGCTCGACGGTGCGATGGAGCTGCGCCCCGATTCGACCTCGCAGGAGCGTTACCGTCACCTCGCCGAGGCGGTCGTGCGCTTCGAAGCCGACCGTGTAGGAGCGCGAGCAGGGGCGGGCTCGTCCGACGGTGCGGTCTCATCCGGCAGTGCCGCCGCATCCGACGGCGAGGGGCACGCGCCCGTGACGGTCGGTGATCTCACGAAGCTGCTGACAACGGAGCCGGGGGAAGCCCCTGTGTGCTGCACTCCGGCGCCCGACGCCGCGTACGGAAATCGTTCGGCGACCCTGGTGAGCGTGCGCATCGATCCGGCACGTAAGCAGATCGACCTCGCTCCCGGCTCGCCGGCCGAAGGCTTGAACGGAAACCGCCGCTTCCAACTCTGAATCCGCGGCGGTCCCACGCGTCGGGTCAGTCGGAACTCTCGGCCGCCTCGGCGGCTTCCTGCTCGCGCATCTCGATGACCGCGTCGAGGGCGGACGCGATCGCATCGTCGTTCTCCAGCGCTGCCTGGATGAGTCGCCAGGGCACGAGGTCGAGATTCTGGTCGCCGATGACGAAACGGATGAACGGCTGCTTGCTGCGTGGATCGTCAGCCTCGAGCCCGGCGCCGTAGCGCCACTGGCCGAAGGCGATGCGGCGCACCGTCTCGCCGATGAATCGCATGGCGCCGGCGGTGAAGGGAGTCTCGTCCTCGGCGATCATGTCGTCGGGGCCGTCATAGCGGACTGCGACCTGCTTGCCCAGGCGGGCGAGGCTCTCCCGGTCGAAGCCCCATGAGCTCGGATCGGCCTGCTCTTGGGTCCAGGCGGCGATGCCCGGTTCAACGGTGCCGATGAAGCGGGAGAGGAATTCGACTTCTTCTTCGCTGGAATTCTCGGCATTGAGCGCGCCGAGCGAGAGTCCCGTGCACTTGCGTCGCGGCTGGCCGTCCCCGCCGAGGAGCTCCCTGGCTTTCTCAAGCACTGCGGTGAACACCTCGGCACTGCGCTGGTCGACGGCTGCCAGCACGATGCCCACCAGCGGGATCGGCTCACCGGCGGCCGGACCGTCGGCATTGTCGGGACGGATGAACGGCATCCCGTTGCCCGTCGACTCGTCGTGGTCCCAGGCCCCGCCGATCGCACGCAGATAGGTTTCGCCGAGGTAGCGGATGAGTCCTTCGAAGAAGCGGCGGTGCTCCGGTTTGAGGATCTCCTCGGTGTTCGGGAACTTCGAGAGCACGAAGAGTTCGAGCATCGGCAGTGACTTCGGCCCGAAGTCCTTCGGGAACTTCACGGTCCCCCCGTCCTCCTTCTCGAAGGTTTCGGGGAGGTCGGCGAGGACGAACGCGCCGAGGCGGACGTCCATATTGTTGATGAAAGCAGAGAATTCGCGCTGGAGTTCGTTCACGGGCACCACCTTAGTGCCTTGAGCGGCATCGTCGAGCGTGTTCAGTCCTCGTCGCCGGGACAGAAGTCGATGAGGTACATGAGGACTTCGACGATGAGGCTCGGGTCGATGTCGACGTGCTCATCCATCGCTTTGCCTGCCGCCGCAGTCAGCGCGATCCGGTTGAACACGGAGATGATGACCGTGAGGAAATCGCCGATCGGCTGCTTCGTCGTCGCCCCCGCCCCATCGAGGGCCGTGGTCACCAGCGCGGCCAGCCGGTCCAGCTGAGTGGCGTTGAGCTCGACATAGCGGGCGTGGAGGTGCGGCACCCGCAGGCAGTAGAGCTCGATCTCCTGTTCGGTGATCGTCTCGGCGACTGTCTGCTTCTTCTCATTGAAGACATCGTCGATGAACTGCGTCATCAGGGCTTTGATCTCCGGCACCTCGGCAGTGGCCATGAGCTGCTCAGACCACCGCTGGATCGTGTCGTCGAGGCGATCGAGATTCTCCGAGATGCGCATCTCGATGATTGCGAGCACCAGATCGTCACGGCTGGAGAAGTTCGAATAGAACGCCCCTCGGGTCAGGCCTCCGGCCTCGCAGATCTCCTCGATTGAGGCGCCGTCGATGCCGCGGACGGCGAAGACCGAGGTGCCGGCCTGAACGAGGGTGGATCGGGTCTGGCGTCTGCGTGGGCTGAGTTCGTCTGTGTTCATCGTCATTTCGCGGCGGTGGTCCTGTCGGCGGCTGAGCATCCTATGAGAATCTGCACGAATCCTGGGATCCATTTGCATGGATGGTGGGTAGTGCACAACAATACAATACTGTATCCAATACACTTTTGTATCGAGGTTTTCGTGTCAACTTTCCTCTACGCCCTGGGCCGTCGTGCGTATCGGACCCCGTGGCGATTCATCGCCGCGTGGCTGCTGATCTTCGTCCTCGTCGGTGCCGGAGTCGCCGCCTTCGCCAAGGACTTCGACAACGACTTCACGCTCCCGGGCTCGGAGGCGCAGACCGCTCTCGACTCGATGAAGTCGACGTTCCCCGAAGCCGCGGGTGTCTCCGCCTCGGTGATCGTCGTCGCCGACGACGGCGATTCGGTCGAGGACGAGAAGTACAAGGACGCGATCGAAGATGAGATCGAACGCATCGAGGATCTTCCGCATGTCGACACGGTGACCTCCCCGTACTCCGACCTCGTCGAAGGTGCCATCAGCAAGGACGAGACGGCGGCCATGATCTCCGTCCAGTACGACGGGACTCAGCAGGACGTCGGAGAGGACGCCGGCGACAACCTCATCGAGGCCCTCGACCCGCTGCGCGATGCCCTGCCCGGAGCGGAGGTCGAAGGCGGCGGTGAACTCTTCCAGATCACCGGTGTCGAGATCTCCTGGGTCGAAGGCATCGGCGTCGTCATCGCCTTCATCGTCCTCCTGCTCACCCTCGGGTCCTTCCGCGCTGCGGGCATGCCGCTGATCACCGCGCTCATCGGCGTCGGCATCTCCGTGCTGCTTATCGTCGGCGGCACCGCATTCGCGACGATCAACTCCTCGTCGATCATGCTCGCGCTCATGCTCGGCCTCGCCGTGGGCATCGACTATGCGCTCTTCATCGTCTCCCGCGCCCGCGACCTCCTCGCCGAAGGCCACGACCCCATCGAGGCGACCGGACGCGCCGTCGCGACCGCCGGATCCGCCGTCGTGTTCGCGGGCATGACCGTGATGATCGCCCTGTTGGGACTCTCCCTGGCCGGAATCCCCTTCCTCACGATCATGGGCATCGGCGCCTCCGGCTCCGTCGCCGTGGCCGTGCTGATCTCCCTGACGATGGTCCCTGCCCTGCTGGGACTCGTGAAGGCCAAGATCACCCCGAAGCCGACGAAGCGCTACCGGAAGGCCTACGCCGCGGCCGCTCAGCGGGCGACGGCGGGCACGGCCGCCTCGGCGACGGGATCATCGACCTCCACCGAGGCGGTTGAGAGCTCCGCATCCACCCCCGCCGAGGTGACCGACCCGGCACTGCGGGAGAAGATCGCCGACGAGGCGCGCGCCGAGGGCGGCGATCCGTACCCGCCGACGATCATGAACAGGTTCTTCGCCGGATGGCTGAAGGTCGTCACGAAGATCCCGCTGCTGACCATCGTCGTCATCGTCGGCGGACTCGCGCTCTTCGCGATCCCCGCCGCTCAGCTCCAGCTGTCCCTGCCCACCGCGGGTGACCAGGAGCAGGGCACCCCGGCACGGGCGACCTACGACCTCATCGACGAACACTTCGGACCCGGCTACAACGGGCCTCTGGTCATGACCAGCCAGATCGTGACCAGCGATGATCCGCTCGGTGACGTCGAGGAGATCGAGGAGCGCATCGAGACGGTCGACGGCGTCGAACAGGTCATCATGGCCACCCCGAACCGGGATGCCACCGTCGGGCTCTTCCAGATCATTCCGACCACCGCCTCCGACGACCCGGCGACCCTCGACACGGTTGACCGGCTGCGGGACCTGAGCACGGAGATCGAGGACGACTTCGACTTCGACACCGCCGTCACCGGTGCCACTGCGATCCAGATCGACGTCTCCGACCAGCTCGGCAAGGCTCTGCTGCCCTTCGGCATCTTCGTCGTCGGACTCTCCATCATCCTGCTCATGATGGTCTTCCGATCCGTCGCGGTGCCGATCAAGGCCACCGGCGGCTTCCTCCTGTCCGTCTTCGCCTCCTTCGGCACGGTCGTCCTCGTCTTCCACGACGGACTCTTCGCCGCGCCCTTGGGCATCGACGGGACGGGACCGGTCATCAGCTTCCTGCCGATCATCGTCATGGGCATCCTCTTCGGCCTGGCCATGGACTACGAGGTGTTCCTTGTCTCCGGCATGCGCGAAGCCTATGTCCACGGGGCCTCGGCCAAGGAGGCCATCAGAGCCGGCTTCGCCTCATCGGCCCGCGTCGTCTCGGCCGCGGCGATCATCATGTTCTCCGTCTTCGCGGCCTTCGTGCCCGCCGGCGAACCGATCATCAAATCGATCGCGCTCGCCCTGGCGTCGGGCATCTTCGTCGACGCCTTCGTCGTGCGCATGTCGCTGGTGCCGGCGATCATGCAGCTGCTCGGCGACAAGGCCTGGTGGCTGCCGAAGTGGCTCGACAGGATCCTGCCGCGACTCGACGTCGAAGGCGAAGGCCTTGCCCACGAGGTGGCCCTGCGCGACTGGCCGGAACCGAACTCCGACTACCGCGTCTACGGTCGCGGCATCGGCGTGTACTCCGGCGACCGCGGCTTCGCCCGCGTCGACATCTCCCTGCTGCCCGGCCAGATCCTCGTCGCCAGTGGTGCCGCCCGTCGGGCCCTCCTGCTGGCCGTCTCCGGTCGTGTCGGACTCACGGCTGGTGAGATGAAGATCGGCCAGCAGGTCCTGCCCGAGCACGCCGGACGGGTCCGTCGCCAGGTTCCCTACCTCGACCTCAACCGGGGTGAAGCCGACCGGATGATCAGTCCGCGCGACATCTCTCGGATGGCCGCCTCGGCGCCGGACCTGCTCGTCATCGACGGAGCGGAGAAGCTCGCGACAGGAGCACGGGACTCGGCCGGACCGGCTCGGGACCTGCGCGACCTCCTGCCGCGGCTCGTCGCCGACGGCACGACGGTCATCCTCGGCATGCCCGACGCGGATGTGACCGGGATCTTCAGCCCCGAAACGAACTACTTCCACCTCGACCTCGACGAAGCTCGACCCGATGAGCGAGGCGGAACCGACAGCGAATCAGACGGCGAACACACCCACGCCGTCGACAGCACCAACATGGAAGGTGTGCAGTCGTGAGACTCGAACGTGCGAACTCGAAGAAGCCGGTGAACTGGCTCTCCCTCCTCGGGCTGGTCCTCATCCCGATCATCGTGGCGGCCGGATTCATCCTCGCCACGTGGAAGAGCGGCGATCGTCTCGAGACCATCGAAGCCGCCATCGTCAACAACGACGACGGAGCGAAGGTCGACGGCAAGACCGTGCCGATCGGGCGGCAGCTGACCAGCGGTCTGGTCGGTGAGGACGAGAACAACATCCACTGGGTCATCACCGACGAGGAGGATGCGCAGAACGGGCTGTCCGACGGCAGGTACGCCGCGAAGCTGACGATCCCCGAAGGCTTCTCCCGCGCTGTGACCTCGGTCGACGATGCGAAGTCGGCGACGCAGACGCAGCTCGACGTCGACGTGTCCGGGACCGCGCCCGCGCTGGATACGCAGATCTCCCGATCGGTCGCCGAGGTGGCTCGGACGACCTTCAACACGCAGATGACCGAGACCTACCTCGACAACATCTACGTCGGCTTCAACAAGATGGGCGAGCAGATGAAGGACCTCGGCGACGCTGCCGGGGAGCTCGACAAGGGCGCCGAAGGCCTCAAGGAAGGCACCGGCCAGTCGGCTGAGGGCGCCGGCGAACTGTCGAAGGGCATGAAGCAGCTCGGCGACAACGGCGGTGAGCTCAAGTCCGGAGCCACGGAGCTGTCGAAGGGTGCCGGCGAACTGTCCAAGGGCGCCTCGCAGATGTCCGGCGGCCTGAACGAACTCGACAAGCAGACATCGAAGCTGCCCGAGAGCACGCAGAAGTTGGCCGACGGTTCCGGTGAGCTCTCCGACGGTGTGAACGAGTACACGAAGTCCATCGACGAGATCATCAAGGGCTTCGCCGGATCCGGTGACTCGGGTGAAGGCGGCCTCGGCGACATCACGAAGGGAGGCAAGGAGCTCGAGAAGGGCGCCGAGGGCGTGTCCACAGGTGCGTCCGGTCTCTCCGATGGACTGCACCAGTATCAGGACGGACTGAAAGACGGCGCCGACAAGGCCGATCAGCTGGCCGGGACGAAGCCGGATCTCGACGCGCTCGTGGCTGCCGGCATCATGACCGCCGCCGAGGCGGAGCAGGCACGGGCCGAGATGTGCCCGACCGGCACTCCGGACGAGGTCTGCAAGGGTATTGAACAGGCCTACGCTCAGGGACTGCTCAACGGCACCTCGGGCGGTCTGAATCAGGCTGCCGACGGGCTCGACGAGAAGGACCCGAACACCGGAAAGTCCCTCCTCGGCGGTTCCGATGAACTCGCCAAGGGCGCATCGCAGCTTTCCGACGGTGTGACCAAGTTCGTCAAGGGACTCGAAGACGGCCTCGGTGACCTGATGACGGGCATGGAGGACATCTCGAAGAATGCTCCGAAGCTGCTCGAGGCCTCGAAGGGACTGCGCGACGGAGCCGCCGGAGTCGCCGACGGCAACCAGCAGCTCGCCGACGGTATGCCGGCCCTGTCCAAGGGTATCGGCAAGGTCGCAGACGGCTCCTCCGAACTCTCCGACGGTGCCGGGCAGCTCAGTGATGGACTGGACGAATACAGCATCGGTGTCGGCAAGTACACCGACGGTGTCTCCGAAGCTGCGACCGGCACCTCCGAACTGGCGGCCGGCCTGGACAAGCTCGATGAGGGCACAGGCAAGTACGCGAAGGGCGTGAGCAAGTTCGCCGACGGTGTCCAGGACGGCGCGGACGAAGTGCCGTCCTACACGGCTCCGGAGCGTGACCGCCTGGCCAAGGTCGCCTCGGCGAATATCGAATCCCCTGACACGGACAATGTCACGGATGTGCTGGCGGGATCGACGATCGCGCTGCTGATCATGCTCGCACTGTGGATCGGCGGACTCGTCACCTACACGGTGCTCAAGCCGATCCCGGCGTGGGCTCTGCTCTCGACGAAGTCCTCGTTCGCCGTCTGGGCGCGCGGACTGCTGCCGGGCCTCGTCGTCGGCGTGCTGCAGGCGCTTGTGCTCTCGATCCTCGCAGTCACCGTGATGGACATCGACGCGATCCAAGGCTTCGACATCGCGGTGCTCACGTTCGTCTCAGCGATCGTGTTCATGATCTTGAACTTCGCCCTCGTGGCGTGGTTCGGGGGAGTGGGCAGGTTCCTCTCGGTCATCGCCGTCGTGCTGGCCGTGGCGGGTCGGACGATCGGAGCGGTGCCGCAGTTCTTCGACTTCGTGGCGCCGATCCTGCCGCTGACTCCGTCGATGAACGGCTTCGCAGCGATCGCTGCGGGCACCACCGGGCAGGCTGCCGCCTACGGAGGACTGCTCGCCTGGGCGGTCATCGGCATCGTGATGTCGCTGCTGGCCATCGTCCGCGCACGGACCACGAAGCCCGAAGCCGCCCTCGAAATGGCGTAGCCGCCGCGGGGCGCGGGGCGCCGTCTAGGACGGCCCTGGGGCGTCGCACCGTGGCACGTCTGCGAACAGCACGGTTTAAGGCGAACAGCACCTGTTTGAACAGGGGCTAATCGCCTTAAACCGTGCTGTTAGCGTCAGTGGGCTGAGGAAGGCTGTTTTGGTCTCGTCTTCTCTGGACGGGACACTTTCCTCGGTGAGCAGTTCAGAGAAAGGTGTACCTATTGCGCCCCCGAGGCGCGGGGCGAGTCTGCGAACAGCACAGTTTGAGGTGAATAGCTCTTGTTTGAAACAGGGCTGTTCACCTTAAACGGGGTAGTTCGCGTTCGGTGTTGGGCGACTGGCGCCGGGCAAGAGCCTGCGGGCTTCAGAGGAGGTCGAGGATCGCCTCGGCGGCGGCGTGCGAGTCGTTGAGCGTGGCCGCATCGGTGCCCGGATTCGCGGCGATTGCCAGACCCCACTGCTTCGACGACAGCTGGATCGACAGCGCGAATCGGCGCGGGTGGACGTTGCCCTCGACATCGATCGTGCGATAGGGCCGAGGCGTGAGTGCGAGTCCGTTGAGGAACTTCTCCCGACCGTCGTCCAAGGTCAGACGGGCCGCAGTGAGCTGACCTCTCTCTAACATCCCGTACAGCAGAACGTCCGCTGCCCGCGAGACGGAGTTCGTCGGGGATGCGGCATCGATGACGACACTGCCCGTGATCTCGCCGGCGGCCTGCGCCGAGGTGACCGTGAAGATCTCCGGTCGCGGTGCCTGAGCCCCGTTGACGGGCGCATCCGCATTCGCCCCGGACACTGTGCCGGCGTCTGCCGCAGTCGCGTCGAGTGCGGCCTGGTTCTCTTCGATGCGCATATCGGGGCCGATGAAGGACACGATTCCCGCCTCGGCGAGGGCGATGAGTTCGGCGATCCGCTGCGGGGGAGGCCCATCGCAGATGCCCGAGACGAAGCCCTCGAACCAGCCGAGGATCTCCATGTCGATGCTCATCGTCGCCGGTCACATCGACCGGGTGAGCATCGACATGGAGATCCTCGGCTGGTTCGAGGGCTTCGTCTCGGGCATCTGCGATGGGCCTCCCCCGCAGCGGATCGCCGAACTCATCGCCCTCGC
>JACYYK010007013.1_pt1 | contig 15643 bp, 9 predicted proteins | sample 8236871 | NCBI WGS metagenome assembly JACYYK01 (sample SAMN14103087, study PRJNA606662) | landfill metagenome | isolation source: landfill solid waste inoculated with endophyte fungus Paravalsa indica | place: India:New Delhi, Okhla landfill site | collected 2017-11-05 | reverse complement strand
GGATGGGCATCAGTCCCGCGGAGGCCCATCCGATACGGCCGTCGGTATCGGCGTAGGTGTAGTTCATCGGCGGTCCGCCCCACGAGGACAGGGCCTCACGGAAGCCGTCGAAGTCCTCGACACCGAGCAGACCGACGCTGTTGAAGTAGGCGGCCGTCCCCGGTTCGCTCCAGGTCGTGCGCAGGGCGAAGGCGGCGTCGTTCTCCTCGTCCGTGCCCAGGACCGGCCCGTGACGGGTGAAGTCCAGCCGCACCTCCTCCGTGGTCCCGTCGGCGACGGTGACCTCCTCGACGACGGTGGTCATCTCCTCCCAGCCGCCGTCGTACCGGTAACGGGAGGGGTCGTCCGGGTCCAGCTCGTAGACGTACAGGTCCTGCTGGTCGGCCTGGAGGAAGGTGAGTCCGAAGGCGGCGGTGCCGTTGTGGCCGATCGCGACGCCCGGCAGGAACGGTTCTCCGGCCCCGATGACGTCGAAGTCCGGACCGGAGAGGTGGACCGCGTAGCGGAGCGAGGGGGCGGAGAGTCTCCGGTGCGGGTCGTCGGCCATGATGGGACGCCCCGTCTCGGTCCGCTCGGGGGAGATGACCCAGCTGTTGCTGCCCTCCGAGGTCGACGCCCGATAGGCGTCTTCGAGCGAGGTCTCCGCCGTGGACCCGTCCCCCGGGGCGAGCGTGACGGGGGTGGCGGCGAGGATGAACGGCGTGAGGACGTCCGGAGGTACGGAACAGGGGTCCAGGCCCTCGGGGACGGTGAGTTCGTGATCGGGCTCCATGCCGGTCAGGAGCTCGCTCGCGCCCGGATCGCCCATGCAGGCGAGGAGGGTCCGGATCACCTCGGTGGTGAAATTGGAGCCGAGCGAGTTGCTACGGATCCGGACGATGTCCTCGGGGCTCCATCGAGCGGGGGAGTACCCCAGTTCGGAGAACTCGGGGGGAAGGTACCGGGGGTCCTCGGCCGCGAGATCGATGTAGGCGTTGACCCCTTCGGTGAACCGTTCGGCGGCCGAACGGGCCTCGGGACCGTAACTCTCCCACTCCTCGTCCATGTCGCCCCGGTACATGAACAGCCGGGCCGCGCGATCGTGCTCGACGAACCCGGGCCCGAAGACCGCGGAGAGCTCACCGAGCCCCTGTCTGCGTTGCAGGTCCATCTGGAACAGCCGGTCGCGCGCGGCGTTCAGGCCTTGGGCGAAGAACAGGTCGTCGGTGTTCTCCGCGTAGATGTGCGAAACGCCGGCCGAGTCGATGGCGATCCTGACCTCGTCCGTCAGGCCGGAGAGGAGGTACGTGTCGTCCTCCGACGGTAGGGCGGGGGCGCCGGAGAGCACCAGGGCGCCGGCGACGAGCGCGGCGACGGTCGGTGTACGCGAGAGGGAACGGCGAGGGAACATGCGCGGCCTTTCGGGGGAAGGGGGAGGCCGGGAACGGGGGCCGCCCCGTCACCCGGACCCGGTCGGACGTCTCACCTGGAATCGATCAACTTCTGGACGTGCTTCTGGGACTCCTTGCCGAACTCCTCGCGCCGGTTCTTCCGGGGGAAGGGGGTGTCGGGGACCGGCACGTCCAGGAATTCGCAGAGCGGCTCCCACCCCTGGGCCACCTCGTAGGTGAGCAGCCGTTCGGGGGCGATCTCCGCCTGGACCCGGGCGATGTGCTCGTTGAACACCGAGATCATGTGCTCCCGGTCGTGCACCGACCCGCCGAAGACGCCATCGACGACGCTCAGACGGTCGACCTTGAGGAAGGCGCGCAGGTCGGGGCTGCGTCGTTCGGCGAGCCAGGTCAGCGGCCGGGTCAGAGGGTCGCGTTTGAAGACGGTCTTCTGCGTGCTCTCGAACCACTGCTCGGGATCGCGGACGGTCAGGATGACCTTCGCCTCGGGGAAGTGGTCGGCCAGCTCCCGCCAGTAGGCGGCGGTGGGCCAGTCCACCCCGGCGGCGTAGCCCTCGAAGAGGGAGTCCCAGTCCTTGGAACGACCCTCCACGACGTCGAGCCACCGGTAGATGCGCTCGGGGCGTTCCGCGATCTCGAACATGTGGTCGCAGGGGCCGAAGCCCAGCTGTTCCAGCGCCAGCTTCAGGGAGTAGGTGGCGGTTCGGCCGAACCCCGCGCCGATGATCCGCATGGAGCGCTCCTTTCGTTTCTCTTCGAGGTCCCGTGGTGTCACCGGGTCGGTCGGTGCTTCTCCGTGAGCCGTTCCAGCTCCGCCACGATCCCGTGGGGCGTGGGGGTGTCCGCGATCCGCCCTCGCAGGCGGGCCGCGCCCTCCGCGAACCTCGGCTCTTCGAGGAGGCGGGTCAGGTGGGTGGCGATGTCCTCGGCGGAGGCCTCGAGAGCGTGCTCGTGCAGGGCCGCGTCCGCCTTGTTCAGACGCTCGGCGCGCACCCACGCGTCCGCGTGTCGAATGGGCAGCAGAAGCTGCGGGACGCCGTACAGGGAGGCGGTCGACGCCGCTCCGAACCCGCCGTGGTGGATCAGCGCGGAGCAGCTGGGAAGCAGCATGTGGAAGGGGACGAAGTCGACCATCCGCACGTTGTCCGGGAGCGTGCCGATCCGCTCCTTCTCGTCCTCGGTGAGCACCGCGACGACCTCGATGTCCATCGAGGACACGGCCTCGATCGCGTTCTCCACCGGGAAGACGCTGCTGTTCAGCTTGGCGTCGAGGGATCCACGGCCCGACAGCGCGACCCGCGGCCGCTTCGGGGGCTCGGTGAGCCACTCCGGAGCCGGTCGACGTCGGTGGTAGGGCACGTAGCGCATCGGGAGGCGGGAGACGTCGAGGTCGAACTGGACGGGGTCGGGTACCTGGTCGATCGTCCACTGGCCGGTCACGAGCTCCTCGGAGAACGTGTGGCTGTAGGCCTCCATCCACGCGCCGAGCCAGTCCCTCAACGGGTCGTGGCGTTCCGCCGGCGGCCGGTCCATGCTCAACCGCCGCCAGCTGCTCCGCATCGTCGAGTAGACGTCCACCGACCACAACAGCCTCGCGTGGGCCGCGCCGCTGACCGCGGCGGCCACGCCTCCGGCATAGGTGACCGGGTCCCAGATGACGAGGTCGGGCTCCCAGGAGAGCGCGAACTCCACCAGCCCTTCGAGGATCGGGTCGTTGTAGGGCTGGAGCCCGTAGGGGACCGAGGCCTGGTACTTCAGTAGCACCTCGTCCCAGGTCATGTCCTTCTTGAACGGATCGCTCCAGTCGGCGATCTCGTTCTCGATGGACCCGCCCCCCTCCTGTTCGGCGGCCTGGAGCAGGGCGTCCATGGCGTGGTCCTCGCCGACCGGGACCGGGGGGAGCCCGGCGGCGGCGATCTGTTCGGTCATGGCGGGGCCGCTCGCGACCCGCACTTCGTGGCCGGCGGACAGCAGCGCCCAGGCCAGCGGCACCTGTGCGTCGAGGTGGGAGGGCTCGCCGATCGTGGCGAAGAGGACACGCATGCTTCTCCTGAGGTTCGGTGCGCGGTAGGAGTCGGTACGGGTCAGGACGTGGCCAGGACGTCGCGCAGGGCCTTGATGACCAGGTCCTGACGCTCCTCGGGGAGAGACGGGTACATGGGCAGGGAGAAGATCTCGTGCGCGAGCCTCTCGGTGACCGGGAGGGAGCCCTTCTCGTAGCCGAGCTTGGAGAAGCCGGTCATCGTGTGCACGGGCCACGGGTAGCTGATGTTGAGCGAGATCCCGTGGGCCTTGAGCTCTGAGATGATCTCGTCGCGACGGGGGTGACGGACCACGTAGACGTAGTAGACGTGCTCATTGCCCTCGACCGTGCGAGGCGTGATGATCCCGGTGTCGGCCAGCGCCTCGGCGTAACGGTCGGCGATCTCCCGTCGACGGTCGACGTAGGTGTCGAGCCGGGTCAGCTTCCGACGCAGGATCTCCGCCTGCACCTCGTCGAGACGGCTGTTGTGGCCGGGGGTGTCGACCACGTAGTACTGCTTCTCCATGCCGTAGTAACGCAGTCGGCGGAGGGCCTCGGCGGTCTCCTCGTCGGAGGTCGCGACCGCCCCGCCGTCGCCATAGGCGCCCAGGACCTTGGTCGGATAGAAGGAGAAGGCGGCGGCCTTGCCGAAGGTGCCCGCCAGGCGGCCCTTCTGACGGGCCCCGTGGGCCTGGGCGCAGTCCTCCAGGACCGCCAGGTCGTGCCGAGCCGCGATCTCGAGGAGAGGGTCCATGTCCACGCACTGCCCGTAGAGGTGGACGGGCAGCAGGCATTTCGTCCGTTCCGTGATGACGGACTCCACCTGGTCGACGTTCATGAGGTACGTGTCCGGATGCACGTCGACGAAGACGGGGGTCGCGCCCACCGCGTCGATGGCGAGCACGGTGGGGGCCGCGGTGTTCGACACGGTGATGACTTCGTCGCCCGCGCCGATGCCGAGTGCTCGTAGTGCCAGCACGATGGCGTTGGTGCCGTTGTCCACCCCTACGCAGTGGGGAACACCGTGATACGCGGCGAACTCGCGTTCGAACGCCTTCACACTCTCTCCGAGAATGAGCCGCCCGGAACGGAAAACTGTCTCGACGGCATCCATGATGTCGTCCCGCTCTTTTTCGAACTCGGGAAGGTAACCCCAGACCGACAAGGTCATTTCGGTGTCTCACTCCCTGTGGGGAATATCGAGGGCCGGTCAGACGAGCTGTTTGAGGAGATCCACTCCGAGCACGTTCCAGTCTTCGCGGTGGATGGCCAGAACCGTGACGTCCCAGGTGCAGCCGTGAAAGAAGACGTGATCCCGCAGGACGGCCTCCTCCCGCACCATCGCCGTGTGTTCCTCACCGAAGGCGAGGGACTCCACGCCCGACCTGGTGACGTGAAAGTACACCTTTCTGATACGCCACATCGAGAACGCGAAGTTCGTGGTCAAGGCCGTGGCATCGCGGACGATCCCGGAGGGCTGGTCCGTGCGGACGTTGACCTCGACCCGCACGTGACCGGCGGGGTTCGGCTCCGAGATGGTGGCGAGTCCCACGAGTTCGTCCGTCTCCTTGAGGCGGACCAGAAAGTACGCCGCCATCCCACGACCGAACCCGGAGACGAATTGGTCGATCGTGGGAAGCCCGCCGTGTCCCATCCGGAACAGCAGCTCGTAGGCCGCCGGCGCGTCGGAGGCCGAGGCGGGGCAGAGGGAGATCCGTCGTGATTCGGTATGCGGGTACAGCATGGGGAGAAAGACCCTCGCTTCACGGTTGGGGACCGGGCGGTCGAAAGGCGGCTCCACAATGGCCGCCGAGGCGGGAAACAGCCCGTTCGGAAAGTAGTTTTCGCTTACTGTCGGAGTCAAGGAACCGGGGTGGAAACGACGTCGGGAACGTCCCGCCAGCGGGACGACGGACGACGAGGCCGAGGTCGTCGCCGTCTCGCCGGCGGGGACCGGAAACCGAGGTCTTTCGGGGATTCCGCGGAAACCTTGCCCGGCGGCGGATACGTGGTTACTGTCGTCCGGGTTCCGAATCCGGGTAAGGATCCCGGAAATTCATTGCCGCCAATCGATTGGCTGACGGTCCCCGAGACAACGGGTTCGTAATCGGAATCGTCTTTCCCCGACGGGTCCGTCGGACGAGGAGTGTGGGTAAACCATGTCGGAGAACGACCGGGTACTGGTCGACGCACTCACGGATCTGGTGCGCCGTACCGCGTACCAGATCTGTGGTGAGCAACCGGGTGTACCCCAGCCGGAGCAGCTCAGCGATCTCGACTCCTTCTCGGTCGTCCAGGTGTTGCTCGAACTCGAGAAGTCGACCGAGCTGATGTTGCTGGAGGAGCTGGGCTCCTTCCGTGGCAGTACGTTCGAGGAACTGGCCGAGAACATCGTCGAGATCGCGCGTGACCGGAACGCGACCCCCGAGCTCGCCGGACGGGTACGTGACCTCGCGTCCTCGGACCAGGCGCCCTCGGCCTGACGACACCGGTGCGGTCGACGCGATGAGGAGTGCGATCACCCGTGACGGAGTACTCGACGGTGTTCTTTCCGCCGTCGGATCGACCCCCTTGGTGCGGCTCACCCGTTTGTTCCCGAGGTCTCAAGCGCGGCTCTACGCCAAGTTGGAGGCGTTGAACCCCGGTGGCAGCGGCAAGGACCGCGCCGCCATCGGCATGGTGCTGGGCGCGATCGAATCCGGGGAACTGGTGCCCGGAGAGTCCACTGTAGTCGAGTCCAGCTCCGGAAACCTGGGGATAGGCCTCGCGCAGGTGTGTCGCCTCCACGACATCCGGTTCGTCTGCGTCGTGGACCCGAAGACCACCGCGCAGAACCTGGCCATCCTTCGTGCGTACGGTGCCGAGCTGAGCATGGTGACCGAACCCGACAACGACATGAACGACTTCCTCGCCGCACGTCTTCGCCGGGTCCGGGAGCTGCTTCGGGAGATTCCCTCCGCGGTGTGGCCGAACCAGTACGCCAACGCGCGCAACGCCCTGGCACAGCAGGAGACCATGCGCGAGATCGCGGAAGCACTCGACGGTCGGGTCGACTACCTCTTCGTGGCCACCGGCACGTGCGGAACCATCCACGGTTGCGCCGACTTCATCGCGAAACACGGGTTGTCGACCCATATCGTGGCGGTGGACGCGGAAGGCAGCGCCATCTTCGGCGACGTCACCTGTCGTCGACTGGTGCCGGGGCACGGCGCCGCGATCAGGCCCGCTCTGTACCACGAGGGCATGGCGCACTCGGTGATGCGGATGACGGACCAGGACTGCGTGGTCGGTTGTCGGAAATTGGTCGCGACCGAGGCCATCCTCGGCGGAGGATCGACGGGAGCCGTGGTGAGCGCCGTCGAGCAACGTCTCCCCGAACTTCCCGCCGGTGCCAACTGCGTGCTGCTTCTTCCCGATCGCGGGGAACGGTATCTGGACACCATCTATTCCGACGAGTGGGTGGACGAGAAGTTCGGTGACATCAGGCACTTGTGGAAGGAGAACACCACGTGCTGATTCTGCGCCGCACCGATGTGGAGGGTGTGCTCGACAAGGACCCCGACTCGGTGCTGGAGACGGTGCGTCGCGCCTATGTCGCGCACGCACGTGGACAGACCTCGGTCCCGCACTCGGTCTTCCTCCGGTTCCCCGGAAACACACGGGACCGCATCATCGCCTTACCGGCCTACGTCGGGGGTGAACGCCCGGTCGCCGCGGTGAAATGGATCGCCTCGTTCCCCGCGAACATCGACGCGGGTGTCGAGCGCGCGTCGGCCGTCATCGTGCTCAGTTCCGTCACGGACGGCAGGCCTCGAGCGGTGCTGGAGGGCGCGGTGATCTCTGCCCGCCGTACCGCGGCCGGCGCGGTGCTCGCCGCGGAGGAGCTGACCGTGGGGGCTCCCGAGACCGTGCGGTCGGGGATGAGTTTCGTCGGATGCGGGGTCATCAACTTCGAGGTGCTGCGATTCGCGCGGCACCGACTGCCGCGACTGCGCGAGGTGGCCGTGTTCGACCTCGACCCCGCACGGGCGGAGGCGTTCGCCGAACGGGCGCGCGGGCAGTGGCCGGAGATGACCGTGACGATCTGCGAGGACGTCGAGCGGGCCATGGCTTCGCACCGGTTGGTGTCGCTGGCCACCACCGCGGGGGAACCGCACCTGACCACCGAGGCCTGCCGACCCGGCACCGTGGTGCTCCACGTGTCGCTGCGCGATCTCACCGTGGAGTCGATCCTCGCCGCGCGCAACGTCGTCGACGACGTCGACCACGTGTGCCGGGCGGCCACGTCGCTGGATCTGGCCGCGCGGGCGACCGGGAACCGCGACTTCGTGCACGCCGAGATCGGGGCCCTGCTCGACGGGACCACCCGGCTGCCCTACGACGAGGACGCCGTGACGGTGTTCTCGCCCTTCGGCCTCGGCTGTCTCGACGCGGCGCTGGCCGCGTACACCCTCGACGAGGCGGTCGGACGTGGTCTCGGCATCGACATCCCCGACTTCGTGGACTGAGAGGAGCCAATCATGTCCTCGGACACCTATCTGGTGGTGCTGAACCACGAGGAGCAGTACTCCGTGTGGCCCGCCGATCGGGACCTGCCGGCGGGCTGGAGACCGGAAGGGACCTCGGGGACCCGTGAGGAATGCCTGGACCACATCGAACGGGTGTGGACCGACATGCGACCTCTGAGCCTGCGGCGGCGGATGGACGACGAGTCCCGCTGACGTTGTCGGAAACGAGCCGAGGTGACGATGAACGGATTCGAGGGCTGGGCGGGGGGCCTGCCCGAGCGAGTCGCACGGCAGGCCGCGGCGACGCCGGACGCCGTCGCGGTTTCCTGCGACGGGGGCGCCCTGACCTACCGGGAACTCGACGAGGCGGCGAACCGGCTGGCGCACCATCTTCTCCTGCGCGGTGTCCGGCGCGACGACGTCGTCGGCGTGTGCTTGCCCCGGCGGCCGCGTCTCGTGGTGGCGTTGTTGGGCATCCAGCGAGCCGGTGCCGCGTTCCTGCCCCTGAGCGCCGAACACCCGGTGGAGCGGATGAGCCGGATGCTCACCACCGCCGGTGCGCGGCTGCTGGTGGTCGACACCGACCCGCCCGTCGCCGTGACCGGGATCGACGTGCTGCGCCTGGCCGAGGAACAGCCTCGCATCGATGCCTCGCCCGGCAAGCACGCCCCGGTGGAGACCGACCCCGAGGCGTTGGCCTACGTCATGTTCACCTCCGGCTCCACCGGCGTGCCGAAGGGGGTGGCCGTCCCGCATCGCGGAATTGCCAATCGCGTGGACTGGGCGGTCACCCGGTACGCGTTCGGCAGCGGCGACCGCATGCTGCAGAAGACGTCGCTGGCGTTCGACGCCTCCGTGTGGGAGTTCTTCGGGCCACTCGTCTCGGGCGGCACCGTGGTGTTGCCTCCGGAAGGTGTCGAACGCGATCCGGCCGCCATGGCCGATGTCCTCGCCTCGGAGGACATCACGGTGTTGCAGGGCGTGCCGACCTTCCTCCGGACGTTGGCCGACGAGCCGATGCTGGGGAAATGCCCTTCCCTGAGGCTGATCTTCTCGGCGGGGGAGCCGTTGTCGGGCGATTTGGCCGCGCGTCTGGCGGCGCGTACCGGTGCGACGGTGGTCAACACCTATGGGCCCACGGAGTGCTCCATCGACGTCACCTTCCGGGAGTACGACGGCACGCCCTCCCGGACCGTTCCCATCGGACATCCGCTGAGCGAGACCCGCGTGACCGTCCTCGATCCGTCGGGGGCCCCGGCCGACCGGGGTGAGCTGTACGTGTCGGGAGCCGGACTCGCCAGGGGCTACGTGGGACAGCCGCGGTTGACGGCGGCGAGGTTCGTCCCGGACCCGTTCGGCCCGCCGGGAGCTCGTGCGTATCGGACCGGTGACGTGGTACGGCGCCGCCCGGAGGACGGGGCACTGGAGTTCCTCGGCCGAACCGATGACCAGGTCAAGATCCGCGGTATCCGGGTCGAACCCGCCGAGGTGGAGGCGGTGTTGGCGCAACACCCCGGAGTGGCGTCGGCCGCCGTGGTGCCGCGACCGGGACCCGGAGGTACGGCTCGGCTGGTGGGGTACGTGGTCCCGCGCTCGGAGGCCCCGAGCCACGAGGAGCTCCGGAAGCATCTGCTGCGGCAGCTCCCCGAGGCCTACGTGCCCTCGGTGTTCGTCACGATGCCCGCGTTCCCGGTGACGCTCAGCGGGAAGATCGACCGGGCCGCGTTGCCCGACCCCGCCCCGACGCGGGCCCCGGTCGGCCCCGAACCCCGGACCTCGCTGGAGCGGACGGTCGCGAGCGTGTTCGCCGAGGTGCTCGAGGTCGACGCCGTCGGACTCGACGACGACTTCTTCCTCCTGGGAGGTCATTCGCTGCTTGCGATCCGGGTGGCGACGAGACTCAGGTCCGCGCTGGGGGTCGTCGTGCCGGTACGCGTCGTGTTCGAGGAACGCACGGTAGGTGGGCTCGCCGCCCGGCTGAAGGGGGCGAGCGCCGAGGGGCCACGGGAGATCCGCGTGCTCGATCCCGAGGAACGGGCTCGCCCCCTCCCGCTGTCGTTCGCGCAGCAACGGTTGTGGCTGCTCGACCAGCTCAACCCCGGAAGCACGATGTACCAGGTGAGGTGGGCGGCGCGGCTGGTCGGTCCGGTGGACGTCGACGCGCTGACCGTGGCGGTGCGGGGATTGGTGGCCCGGCACGAGATCCTCCGAACCCGGTACGGGTGCCGGCCCGACGGGGTGCCCGTGCAGACGGTGGTGGAGTCGACGGGGGAGCTCCGACTCGTCGAGGTCGACGAGGACGTGGACGCGGTCATCGAGGACCTGACGAGCCGGCCGTTCGACCTCGCCGAGGACCTGCCTCTGCGGGCGTACCTCCTCCGGGTGGACTCACGTGATCACGTGCTGCTTCTGGTGATGCCGCACATCGTCACCGACGAGTGGTCGGAGGCGATCATGGTGCGGGAATTGTCCGAACTGTACTCGGCGCACGTCGAAGGGCGGCTGCCGAACCTCGACCGCCCGGCGGCACACTACGTGGACTACGCGGTGTGGCAGCGGGAGCACCTGTCCGACGAGATCGTCGCCCACGAACTCGACTTCTGGCGGCGGCAGTTGTCCGGGCTCGAACCGTTGGAGCTTCCGACGGACCGGCCTCGGCAAGCCGTTCGGGACCGCCGGGGTGCCGTGGTCCGGCACCTCGTGCCCGCCGAGACGGCGCGGCCCTTGCTCACGTTGGGGCGGCAGCACGGCGCCACGCCGTTCATGACCTTCCTCGGCGTGTTCTACGCGCTGCTTGCCCGGTACACCGGCATCAAGGATCTCGCGGTCGGCACTGTGATGTCCGGGCGAGGACACCCGGCATTGGAATCGACCCTCGGATTCTTCGCCAACACCGTCGTGCTGCGGGTCGACGTGAGCGACGACCCGGACACCCACGCGTTGCTGGCCAGGGTCAGGGACCGCTCCCTCGACGGCTTCGGACACGGCGAACTGCCCTTCGACCGTGTCGTGGAAGAGCTTGCCCCGGAGCGGGACCCGGACCGGTCCCCACTGGTCGACGTGACGTTCGGGGTGCGGGAGCAGCCCGCCGAGCGGTTGCGGTTGCCCAGTGTGGACGTGCGCCGGGTCGAGGTGGACCAGACGACGGCGAAGTTCGATCTGACCATGATCCTGGTGGCCGACGGCGACGGTGGATACCGGATGGAGATCGAGTACGCCACCGAGCTGTTCACCGAGGAGACCGTCCGGCGGCTGGCTTCCCACTTCACCACGCTCACCGAGGCGATGGTCGCCAGGCCCGACCTGCCGATCAGTCGGTTGTCGCTCATGGACTCGCAACAGCGGTGGCGGCAGCTTCGGGAATGGAATCCCCCTCGGTGTCCCGTCGTCGAGGAGAGCGCCTACGAGGCGTTCGCCGAGCAGGCCGCGCGCACCCCGGACGCGACCGCCGTGGTGTTCGGGGACGTCACGTTCACCTACGCTGCCCTCGCCGCGCAGGCGGAAGCGCTCGCGCTGCGGCTGGCAGAGCTGGGGGTCGGGCCCGAGGCACCGGTGGCGGTGGTGCTCGAACGGTCCCCGAGGGTGGTGGCGGTGCTTCTGGGGGTGCTGCGGGCGGGCGGTGTGTATGTCCCGCTCGACCCGGAGCTGCCCGAGTCGCGCCTGACCGAACTGAGGGACGACCTCGGCGCGAAGGTGGTGATCACGGACCGGCGTTGCGCTGTGCCCGCTTCCGTGCTGGGCGCGCCCCTGCTGTTCCTCGACGAGCCGCTGGACCCGAGACCCGCGCGACTTCCCGACGGTGACCCGGACCGGCTGGCCTACATGGTCTACACGTCCGGTTCGACCGGACGGCCGAAAGCTGTCATGATCACGAACAAGGCCTTCACCCACCATGCCAGGGTGATAGCCGCGGCGCTCGGGTACCGCTCCGACGAACGGGTCCTGTTGAATGCGCCGCTGCACTTCGACCCCGCGTTGGAGCAGGTGCTCGCACCGCTGCTGCTGGGTGCGACCGTGGTGGTCGGCGAACCGGGGCTGGTCGCCCCCGACGAACTTCCCGACCGCATCGCCGAGGCGGCCGTGACCCAGGTGGCCATCGCCCCCGCGTACTTCCGCGAGGTGGTGAGGAGTCTGCGTCCGGGGGACCCACGCATGGCCACGGTACGGACCATGGTGGTCGCCGGGGACGTGGTCACCCATGACGACGCGCGGCGGTGGGCGGACCTCGGTCTTGCCGCCGGGCTAACCGTCCTTTACGGACAGACCGAGACCACGATCGCCGCGACGACGTATTCGGCGGGAGAGCGGGACCTGCTCACGGAGGCGTCGGAGACGGCGCTCCCCATCGGCCGGCCGGTGCCGGGAACCCGAATCCACGTCCTCGACGAGCACCTGGAACCGGTACCGGTCGGAGTGCCGGGGGAGATCTACCTGGGTGGCATCCGGCTCGCCCGTGGGTTCTGGCGGCAACCTCGGCAGACGGCCGATCGGTTCGTCCCGGATCCGCACGGCGACGAGCCCGGTGAACGGCTCTACCGAACCGGCGATCGGGGCCGATACCGGGCGGACGGGACACTGGAGTTCCTCGGCCGCGTCGACTCCCAGGTCAAGATCCGGGGTTTCCGGGTGGAACTCGGCGAGATCGAGGCGGTGCTGACGCGCCATCCCGCCGTACGGATGGCGGCCGCGGCGGTGCACACGATGCCGGACGGCGGACGTCGATTGGTCGGCTACGTGGTCCCGGAACCCGACACCCCGGCCCCTGCCGCTTCGGAGCTGCGTTCCTACTCACGGGCCCGGCTCCCCGAGTACATGGTGCCGACTTTCTTCGTCACACTGCCGGAACTGCCGCGCTTCGCGAGCCAGAAAGTGAACCGCAAGGCGCTCCCGAAGCCGGAGGTCTCCTCGGAGGAGGACTTCGTCGCCCCCCGAGACGAGGTCGAGGAGGCCATCGCCGAGGCATGGTCCGAGGTCCTGGGGGTCACCCGGATCGGTGTCGAGCAGGAGTTCTTCGACCTGGGAGGCCATTCGCTGCTCGCCACCCGGTTGGCCGCGCGGTTACGGGACATGTTCGGCATCGAGGTCCCACTCCGTCTGCTCTTCGAGGCCACCACCGTCAGCGCGCAGGCGGCCGCGCTCGAACGGCTCGCCGAAGCCGAGGACGATCACGCAGCCACAGCGACCTAGGGAAGACGACGATGAGCTCTGAATTGCCGAAGCGTGAGACCGGCCGTGGCGCGAAGCTCCTGCGGGACCGGCTGCGGCAGCGGTCCGGGGAGTCGACGTCGAGCGACCCGATCGTTCCGGTGGCGGCGCGTACCGGGACGGTGCCGTTGTCGTTCGGGCAACGCCGGTTGTGGGTGCTCGACCAGCTGCGTCCGGGGAGCACCGAGTACCTGATGCCCATGGCGTTCCGGCTTCGTGGCGACATCTCCGGACTGGACCTGCGGGGCGCGTTGACCGAGCTGATCCGTCGCCGCGAGATCCTCCGTACTCGGTACACCGTCGACGACGCCGGGAACCCCGTGCAGACGATCGACCCTCCCTACGAGGTCGAGCTCACCCACACCGACCTGACCGGCGCGAGCGACGACGAGCTGGACGCCCTGCTGCACACGGATCTCAGCCGTCCCATCGATCTCGCCACGGGACCGGTCCTGCGAGCCCGCCTCATTCGGCTGGGGGAGCGGGAACACGTCCTGTCGCTGGTGCTCCATCACATCGCCGCCGACGGATGGTCGGGAAGCCTGCTGGCCGGGGAACTCGCCGCGTTGTGCGCGGGCGAGGACCTGCCCGAACCGACACTGCAATACGCCGATTTCGCGATCTGGCAGCGGGCCCACGCGTCCGGCGAGTGGTGGGAACGGGGAATGGACTACTGGGTGCGGCAGCTCCGGGACCTGCCCGAGCTGGAGCTGCCCACCGATCGGCCTCGGCCCGCCGTGTGGGACCCCGCCGGTGCCACGGTGACGTTCCACATCCCCACCGACCTCGCCGCCGCGTCCGCTCGGCTGGCGGGTGAACACCGAGCGACGGTCTTTATGACATACCTGGCGGCGTTCTGGGCTTTGCTGCACCGCTACACCGGGCAGACCGACTTCGCGGTCGGCAGCCCGGTGGCGGGAAGGACGCGGGCCGAGACCCATGACGTGATCGGGTTCTTCCTCAACACCCTGGTACTGCGCGCGGATGTGACCGGCGACCTCTCGTTCCGGGACCTTCTCCAGCGGGCGAGAACGACAGCGCTCGACGCGTACGAACACCAGGACGTGCCGTTCGAACGCGTGGTGGACGCCATGGGGGTCGCCCGTGACCTGTCCACGCACCCGTTGGTCGGGGTGAACTTCATCCTCCAGAACAACGAGCCGTTCCGCTTCGAGGCGGGAGCCGTCACCGGGGAACTCGTTCCGGTCGAACAGCGGCAGGCTCAGTTCGACCTCACCTGGACCCTCGAGGAACAACCGGACGGATCGGTGCTCGGCCACGTCACCTATGCCCACGCGCTGTTCGACCGCGACACCGCCGAGCGGATGGGAACCCACTACGTTCACCTGCTCCGGGCCGCGGTCTCGCGGCCCGACACCCGGATCGGCGACCTTCCCCTGCTCGACGAGGCCGAGACACGCCATTTGCTTCGCCCCGCGTTGATGGTGGCGGAGAGCTCGCCCTGCCTGCACGACCGCTTCGCGGAACAGGCCCGACTGCGCCCGGACGCGACGGCGCTGGTGTTCCGGGGCGAGCGGCTTTCATACTCCGAATTGGACACACGCGCGAATCGGTTGGCCCACCGGCTCCGATCGCTCGGGGTCGGGCGTGAGGATCTGGTGGGAATCTGCCTCCACCGCGGAACGGACATGATTATTGCCATCCTCGCGGTGCTCAAGGCGGGCGCGGCGTACCTGCCCATGGACCCGGCGCATCCCGTCGAACGGATCGGCTTCATGATCAGCGACGCCGCGGTCAAGGTCCTGCTGACCCAGCGGGACCTGCGGGAACTGGTGTCCGCGTCCGAGGCGCCGGTGATCGTGCTCGACGACCCGGAGGAGCGGGGCAGGACGGCGCTTTTCTCCGAGCGAGCCCCGACGGTCGCCTCACATCCCGACGATTTGGCCTATGTCATCTACACCTCGGGGTCGACCGGTCGCCCGAAGGGCGTGCAGGTCAGCCACGCGAACGTCGTCCGGTTGCTGACCGCGAACGAGGAGGAGTACCGGTTCGGTCCCCTGGACGTGTGGCCGCTGTTCCACTCCTACGCCTTCGACGTCTCCGTCTGGGAGATCTGGGGTGCGTTCCTGTACGGTGGCCGGCTGGTGGTCGTCCCCCATGACGTCACTCGCTCGCCGTGGGACTTCGCCCGGCTCCTGGCCGACGAAGGCGTGACGGTGCTGAACCAGACTCCCTCCGCGTTCGGCAACCTGATCGAGCTGGTGCGTCGTGACGACCCCGTGCTCGATCGGCTGTCGCTGCGGCTGGTCATCTTCGCGGGGGAGAAGCTCGACGTGGGCCAGTTGAAGCCGTGGTGGGACCGTTTCGGGGACCGAAAGCCGTTGCTGGTCAACAAGTACGGCATCACCGAGATCACCGTGCACGCGACGTACCGAGCGCTCGGGATCGAGGATCTGGAAGGGGAGCGCAGCCCCATCGGCCGTCCGATCCGCGACCTGACGTTGTACGTGCTCGACGATCGACTGCGTCCCGTGCCGGTCGGCGTCCCCGGCGAG
>JACYYK010001267.1_pt3 | contig 15666 bp, 11 predicted proteins | sample 8236871 | NCBI WGS metagenome assembly JACYYK01 (sample SAMN14103087, study PRJNA606662) | landfill metagenome | isolation source: landfill solid waste inoculated with endophyte fungus Paravalsa indica | place: India:New Delhi, Okhla landfill site | collected 2017-11-05 | reverse complement strand
GTCACCGGCGTCCGCGAGGGCGACCCGTGCCGGGTCATGCTCGAGGGGCACGAAGACGTGCGGGCGCGCCACGTCGTGGTCGCCACGCACGTCCCGCTCTTCGACCGCGGGCTGTACTTCGCCCGGCTCGAGCCGCAGCGGTCGTACGCGATCGCGGCGCGGAGCACGGCCGAGATCCCCGCCGGCAGCTTCTACGACGTCGGGCCGCCGTCGCGCTCCGTGCGCACGGCCAGCGGCCCCGACGGCGAGAACCTCGTGGTCGTCGGCGGCGAGGGGCATCCGACCGGTCGCGGCGGCGACACGGCGGCGCGCTACTTCCGGCTCGAGACGTGGGCCCGCGAGCACCTCGAGGCCAGCGAGGTCACGCACCGCTGGTCGGCGCAGGACCCCGCGACGCCCGACCACGTGCCGTACGTCGGGCCGTTGCGGTCGGGCGGTCAGCGGCTCTGGACCGCGACCGGGTTCGACAAGTGGGGGCTCTCCGGGGGCACGGCGGCGGCCCACGCGATCGCGGCCCGGATCTCCGGCCGCGAGGATCCGTGGTCCGCGCTCTGGAACCCGTCGCGGATCCGGCAACTCCGGCCCTCGGGCCTGCTCAAGCTGGCGAAGTGGAACGCCGAGACCGGCGTCTCGCTGATCGGTGATCGCCTGCGGCCCGCGCCGAAGGGCGCGGAGCAGCTCGGGCCGGGCGAGGGCGGCGTCGTCCGCCACCACGGCAAGCGGACCGCGCTGTTCCGGGACGAGGACGGGACGCTGCACGCCCACGGACCGGCCTGCACGCACATGGGCTGCGAGGTCCACTTCAACGACGCCGAGCAGAGCTGGGACTGCCCCTGCCACGGGTCGCGCTTCGACGCGCGGGACGGCAGCGTGCTCGAGGGTCCGGCGGTCCGCTCGCTGCAGCGGCGTGACGCGGACGGGTGACCGCCGGCCCGGCACGCCGTGTCGCGCGGTCGGCGAGCCCGCGAATGCGGCTCTGGGAACGCCCTGCGCACACCGCTCATGGACGGGAACGTGTGTGCCGTACCCACTGTTTCGGAGCGTGATAGCCGTTGCTCGGCGTGGCTCCGAGTACCGCCGGACTGCGCGCTTCGCCCGTGGTAGAGCGGGATTCGCGGCCGATGGATCGAAGAACGCGCGTGACACGAGATGTGTGCAAGTTTCCCACGGTTGCCTCGACGTATGTAGTCTGTGTACCGAAGTCCCGTACGGCCGTACGACGCGTGTGTGGCGTGCCGAGCGGGCCGGCGCGAGGGGTCCCCCTCGCGCCGATCGTGGAGACAGATGGGAGATGGAATGAACCTGAGGAGCGAACTCCTCCGGCGCGGGCGGCGACCAGTCGCGGCGCTCGCGACGGCCGGACTCGGGCTGGCACTACTGGCCGGCAGTGCCCATGCGGCCCCCGCCGACGCCCCCTACGAGCTGACCGGGGCCAGCGGCGCGCTGGTGCGCGCCGACGGCACGACGCCGGCCAACCTGGCCGGCGAGCGCCCCGACGCGCTGCAGCTCGACTTCGGGATCGTCGACAACCACCAGGACGCGCCGGACCCGCTCCCCAACCCGCTGCCCAGCCCCAGTCCGTGGCGCGAGCCGCGGGGCATCACCGAGCACGTGCGGATCGACCTGCCGGTCGGGATGGCGGCCAACCCCGCGGCCTTCCCGACCTGCACGGACGAGCACCTGCTCAACCTGACCGGCGACGACAACGGGCCCAACCCGGCCCCGCCGGAGCAGCAGTGCTCGCCGGCGTCGCAGATCGGCTGGGTCAAGCTCCGGGTCCGCACCGACATGATCTCGGCGTACTTCGGCCGCACGACGGTCGAGGCCCGGATCCCGGTCTACAACATGACGCGGGAGCCCGGTCAGCCCGGGCGCTTCGCGTTCAACCCCGGCCAGGCGCCGGCCAACGTCCTGATCATGGGCGACCTGAGCCCCGTCGAGGTGATCGGCGAGGTCCGGCCCGACGACCAGGGCATGTCGTTCACGCTGACGGCGCCGCCGTCGCTGCCGCTGCTGAGCGCTGAGATGGTGATCTGGGGCACCCCTGGGCTGGAGGCCCACGACGAGCTGCGTACCAAGTCCACCGCCTGGATCGGGGCCGACAACGGGAAGCTCGGCAAGCCCGACAAGCTGTCGCAGGTCGGCAGCCGCTACGGCGACGCGCCGGTCGAGGACCGTACCACCGCCTTTCGACCAACCCGACGTCCTGTGACGGGCCACTGACCGCGCGGGTCACCGTGCGCGACGCGGACGGCCGGACCGACTCCGCGGAGATGCAGGTCTCCGACGGGATGACCGGCTGCGGCGATGTGCCGTTCGCGCCGACCGTGTCGTTCGGCGACGCGCCGGTGGCGGCGGACGCGAACGTGCCGCTGAAGGTCAACGTCCGCGTGCCGCAGACGCAGGTCGGCGATCAGCGCGCCAGCGCGCACCTGCAGCACGCCGGGGTCTCGCTCCCGGAGGGCTTCTCGATCAGCCCCGCCGCGGCGACCGGCCTGGAGACCTGCAGCGATGCGCAGTTGGCGCAGGGCACCAACGACCCGGTCGCGTGTCCTGCTGCGTCGAAGGTCGGCACGGTGTCGATCGCCTCGCCGCTGATCGACAGTCCCCTGAAGGGCGACATCTTCGTCGGTCAGGAGCGGCCGGGTCAGCACTACCGGATCTTCCTGGTGGCCGAGGGCCACGGCGTGTCGATCCGGTTGAAGGGCGATGTCGACGCGAACCCGACCACGGGCCAGCTGACGGCGACGTTCCGGGACAACCCGCAGCTGCCGTTCACCGACCTCGAGCTGCGGTTCGACGGCGGGGATCGCGGGATCATCGCCAGCCCGCAGACCTGCGGCCCCAAGACCGGCGCGGCGTCGCTGACGTCGTTCGCGTCGAGCACGCCCGTCGAGACGACGGCGTCGGTCGCCGTGGCGGGCTGCAACGGATTCCCCTTCTCGCCCGGCTTCGGCGTCGCTCCGGCGTCGCTGCGGTCCGGCGCGTTCTCGCCGCTGTCGGTCGCGTTCACGCGTCCGGACCGCAGTCAGTTCCTGTCGGGGATCACGGCGGTGCTGCCCGAGGGCATGACCGCGAAGCTCAAGGGCGTCGAGCGCTGCGTGAACGTGCGGGCCTGCCCGGGCGGCTCGCAGATCGGCACCGTGTCGGTCACGGCCGGGCCGGGCGGCGCGCCGTTCCGGCTCAGCGGTCCGGTGTACCTGACCAACGCCTACAAGGGTGGATCGTTCGGGATGGTCACGGTCATCCGCGTGATCGCCGGGCCGTACGACCTCGGCACCGTCGTGGTGCAGCAGTCGCTGCGGATCGACCCGGAGACCGCCGAGGTCACCGTGGTCAGCGATCCGTTGCCGCAGATCATCGAGGGCGTCCCGCTGCGGCTCCGTGACGTGACGATGCACGTCACCCGCAAGGAGTTCATCCGCAACCCGACCTCGTGCGGGAGCGGCTACCTCGGCGCGACGCTGACGTCGATCCACGCCGCCACCGCGTCCCCGTCGGCGAAGCTCGACCTGCAGGGCTGCAAGGACCTGAAGTTCGGACCGCAGCTCGAGCTGGCGCTGCGGAACAAGACCCAGATGGGCAAGTTCAAGCACCCCCGCCTGGTCGCGACCCTGACGCAACCGGCCAACGAGGCCGGCATCAGCAGTGCTCGGGTCGCGCTGCCGAAGTCGCTGGCGCTGGCCGCCGACAACGCGAAGGGGCTCTGCGAGACCGCCGACGCGTTGCGCGACGCGTGCCCGAAGGAGTCGATCGTCGGGACCGCGAGGGCCGAGACGCCGATCCTCGACAAGGCGATCGGTGGGCCGGTCTACTTCGTCAAGGGCGAGCGCAAGGACCCGAAGTCCGGCCGGATCATCAAGACCCTGCCGACGCTCTACGTGGCGCTGCGCGGCGAGACGGCGATCAACCTCCGCGCCGACACCGCGGTCAGCAAGGACGGCCGGCTGGTGACGACGTTCCCGACGATCCCCGATCAGCCGATCAGCACGTTCACGCTGGAGATCTACGGCGGCAAGCACGGGATCATCGCGACGACCCGGTCGCTCTGCGGCGGCAAGCACCGCGGCACCGCGCGGTTCGTCGGGCAGAATGGCGCCAAGCCGGCGACCGCGAAGCCGACGATCGGCACCGCCTGCAAGGCGGCGCGGAAGGCCAGCGGCAAGAAGTAGCTCCTCCGCGGCGGGAGCGGGCGTCGCTCGTTCCCGCCGCTGCCCGGGGTCCTCGGAGGACCCCCGGACCGCAGGATGTCCCGATCGCCTCCTACGCGTCGGGGCGCTCGGCGCGCAGCGCGTCGAGCGACTCCTGCATCTCGCGGACGGTCCGCTCCAGGTTGATCACGCGCTGGACGAGACCGGCCGCATCCATGTCGGCTTCGGTGCCGTCGATCAGGGCCAACGGCGTCGTGTCGAACGCGACGGCAGCCGTGACCAGTTGACTGACGGTCGGCTCCAGCTCGCCACGTTCCCACCGCCGGTACGTCGAGGCCGAGACCCCGACGTAGGCGGCCGCCTGGTCCAGCGTGAGGCCCGCGGCGTCGCGGGCGCGGGTGAGGCGAATCGCGAGCGGGGTCATGGTCGGAGGCGCCATCAACAGGGAGTTTGCGCGATTTGCCCATCGTCGTGCGACAAGCTTCCAGGGGTCCAGGATTGGCGTCAGAAATGACACAGAAGGTATCCAGTGCGCGTCGATTGAAGCTGGTCGTGAGGCCCGTCTGCGGCGGGACTTCTACGACGATACCGATGATGTTCATCTCTGTATGTCAGAAATGGATACACATCTGAACAATTTCGCGTTACGATCTGTACCCGAACTCGTTATGCCTCCGTACGTCATCTCGACCAAGAACTCCGCTGCGCTCCCTCTGGGCCGGCCTCCGGGCCCGGCGCCCCGACGGCGTGGTCGTCGGTCGCGAGTGGCCTGATCACGATGTCGGACGCAACGGGCGGGACGGACTTCGTCGCCGAGACGCGCGCGGAGATCGAGCATCGGATCGAGAAGCTGCAGCCCCGGGTCGTCGAGTTCGGAATCCTGCGGATCGTCCTCATCGCGATCGACAGCGGGATGCCCGGCGCCGTCGCGCCCCGGACCCGCGCCGAGCAGGTGCTCTGGACGATCGCCCAGGGTTGCGGTCCGACGCCCGGCGAGATCGCCTCCCGGATCGGGATCAGCGCCCCCAAGGTCTACCCGGTGCTGCGGAACCTCGAGGACCAGGGGCTCGCGCACCGCGACGGTCGGCGGTGGCACCTCGGTCCCTCGGGAAGGGCGGTGCGAGCGCTGGTGGAGGATGCGGGCGTCGACGAGCCACCACCCGTGCCGTAGTCGGTCGCCCGCCGCCCGCGACCTACCCGGTCGCCCCCGACGGGGCCGCGAGTCCGCCGGGCCGCGCTATGCCGGCACGCCGGCCGGCGCCGGGCGGCGGTGCTGTCGCCAGAGCACCAGCAGCGCCAGCGCGGCGATCGCCGCGAGCAGCGCGAAGCCGAGCCCGTAGCCGCCGGTCGCGCCCTTGACCACGCCCATCAGCAGCGGCGGGAAGAAGCCGCCGAGCCCGCCCGCGGCGCTGACGACGCCGGTCACGCCGCCGACCTCCCGCGGGAACCATGCGGCGACGAGCTTGAAGACGGCGCCGGTGCCGAGCCCGAGTGCGACGGCCAGGGTCAGGCAGGCGATCGTCAGCGGGACCATCGCGTCGTAGCCGACGGCGAGCACCAGCGCCGTGACGACGGTGCCGACGAACGACCAGCGGAGCACGCGCTCGGCGCCGAGCCGGTCCGCGAGCGTGCCGCCGAGCGGCCGGCCGATCACCGCCAACGCGGCGAAGCCCGCCGCGCGGGCCCCGGCGTCGGTCTTGGTCAGATCGTGGACGTCGGTCAGCAGCTTCGGCAGGTAGAGGAACATCGACACGAAGCCGCCGAACGCGACGAAGTAGAAGAGCGTCACCGCCCAGGCGCGGCGCTCCGTCCGCAACACGGTGACGATGCTGCGGCCGGGCGTCCCGCGGGAGGCCGACGTCGGCGCGCCCGGCGCCGCCTGCGCGAGCACCAGCCAGAGCACCAGCGAGAGCGCGACGATCACCGCGGCGACGACGAACGGCGCCTCCAGCCCCCACTGGCTGGCGATCGCCGGAGCGGTCAGCCCCGCCAGCACCGTGCCGCCCATCCCCGCGCCGTAGACGCCCAGCGCGTAGCCCTGGCGCTCGGTCGCGTACCAGCGCGACACGAACGGCACCCCGACGGCGAACGACGATCCGGCGAAGCCGAGCAGGAACCCGAGCCCGAGCAGCGCGCCGAGCGACGACTGCCAGACCACGAGCAGCAGCAGCGGCACGATCGTCCAGCCCATCAGCAGCCCGAAGATCAGCCGCGCGCCGTAGCGGTCGGTGAGGATCCCCATCGGGATCCGCATCAGCGACCCGAGCACGACCGGCAGCGCGACCACCATCGAGAGCTGGAAGTCCGACAGCGCCAGCTCGTCCTGCAGGTCCGGCCCGAGCGGCCCGAGCAGGCTCCAGGCGTAGAAGCACGCGGTGAACGCGACGGTGCTGACGAGCAGCGCGCGGCCCGCGCCGGGCGGGTCCGCCGCCGGGGGTGCCACGGGGGCGGACGGCTCGCGCGCGGCGGGCGGCACGGGTCGGTGGGGCTCGGCGGAGCTCATCAGGCCTTCCGGCGAGCGCTGCTCGACCACGCCCGGCGGCGTCGCGGCGCGGCGAAGCGGCGACGGTAGAGGATGTACGGCCGGCCGATGTACTGCACCGGCAGGCTCCACAGGTGGACGAGTCGGCTGAACGGGAAGAACGCCCAGAACGCCCAGGCGAAGATCGCGTGCAGCTGGTACATGAACGGCGCGCCTTCGACCGCCGCCACGTCCGGCTGGAGCGCGAACAGCGACCGCCACCAGACGCCGACCGTGTCGCGGTAGTGGTACGGCGAGCTGCCGAACAGGTTCTCCACGAACGCGATGTAGGTGCCCTGCAGCACGAGGAACATCAGCAGGAAGTACGTGACCATGTCGGCGGGCGTGGTCGTCCGCCGCACGCGGGCGTTGGTCGAGCGCCGGAACATCAGGCCGAGGAAGCCGACGACGGTGACCAGCCCGGCCAGCGCACCCGCGATCGCCGCGAACCAGTGGTAGGTGTTCTCGCTGATCCCGAGCGCCGCGGTCAGCGACGCGGGGATCACCAGTCCGATGACGTGCCCGCCGGCCGCCGCGAGGATCCCGTAGTGGAACGCGGGGCTCGCCCAGCCGAGGATCTTCCGCTCGAGGATCTGCGTCGAGCGGGCGCCCCAGCCGAACTTGTCGGTCCGGTAGCGCCACCAGTGACCGACGACGAACGTCGCCAGCGCCACGTAGGGCAGGATGATCCAGAGCAGGATCTCGCCGGCGCTCATCGCCGCGCCTCCGCGCTCGCCGGGACCTCCGGCGGGCCGAACGGCTCCAGCCCGACCAGCTCCTGCGGCGGGCCCTGGGCGGCGACGGTGGCGGCGCGCGCCCGCTCGACCGGGCTCGGCTCGCCGAGCACCAGCGTGACGGCGTCCAGCAGGTCGGCGTACGGGCTGCCTTCGGCCTCGACCGCGCGGCGCACGACCTCGAGCGCGGCGCGGTGCTCGCGGAGCACCGTCAGGCCGCGGCCGTCCGGGGCGGCGGACGCGAACTCGAGCATCACCGGCAGGTAGTCGGGCAGCTCGTCGCTGGCCATCGGCAGGCCGGCCGCGCGGTACAGCTTGCGCAGGCGCAGCAGCGCCATCCCGCGGCCGCGCTTGTCGCCCTCCTCGTAGAACGTCAGGTAGAGCCCGCAGCGCTTCGTCAGGTCGAACGTCGCGACGTAGTGGCGGGCGACCTCGTCGAGCGGCCGGCCCGCCCACCAGGCGACGAACCGGCGCAGCGCGTCGGCGGCCGGGGTCGCGTCGAGCCCCGCGACGGTCTGCGCGATCTCGTCCGCCGCTCCGTGCGTTCGCTCGTCCGGGTACTCGAGCAGCAGCGCGCAGGCGGCGAGCACCTGTGCCTGCTCCGCATCGCGCCGCCGCGATCGTGCGCCGATCATGGATCCAGTCCTTCCTCGCGGCGGCGGTCGCCGAGCATCTGCACGATGTCGAGGTCGACGCGGGTCTCGTCGGCGAGCATCGCCGACTGGCGCTCGACCGCCGAGTCGTAGCCGGGCTCGCGGACGACGTCGCGCTCGATCGCCCCGCAGTTGCCCGGTCCGCCCTCGAAGTCCAGCCCGCAGGCGCCCTTCTGCTCCAGCAGGTTCTCCGCCTGCTCGGCGTGGGCCAGCGGGATCACGTAGCGGTCCTCGTACTTGGCGATCGCCAGCAGCCGGTACATGTCCTCGATCTGCTCGACGGTCATGCCGACCGCGTTGGCGCGCGTGTCGTCGAACCGGCCGAGCACCTCGCGCGTGCGCATGTGATGGCGCATCGCGGCCAGCCGCCGCAGCACGTCGCGGATCTGCTCGCCGTCGCCGGCGGCGAGCAGGTTGGCCAGGTAGTCGACCGGAACCCGCATCGCGTCGGGGTCGTCGACCGCGGCGAAGACGTCGTCCGGGTCGGCCTCGTAGCCGTCCGCCTCGAGCGTGCCCGCGATCGGCGAGAGCGGCGGGACGTACCAGACCATCGGCAGCGTCCGGTACTCGGGGTGCAGCGGCAGCGCGACCCGGTACTTCATCGCCAGCGCGTAGACCGGCGAGCGCTCGGCGGCCTCGATCCAGTCCTCGGGGATCCCGTCGGCGAGCGCCTGCGCGCGGACGGCGGGGTCGCTCGGGTCGAGGAAGACGTCGCGCTGCGCCGCCAGCAGGTCGTGCTCGTCCGGGACCGACGCGGCGGCCTCGACCCGGTCGGCGTCGTAGAGCACCAGGCCGAGGTAGCGGATCCGGCCGACGCAGGTCTCGGAGCAGATCGTCGGCTGGCCCTGCTCGATCCGCGGGTAGCAGAGGGTGCACTTCTCGGCCTTGCCCGACTTGTGGTTGAAGTAGACCTTCTTGTACGGGCAGCCCGACACGCAGTAGCGCCAGCTGCGGCACTTCTGCTGGTCGACGAGGACGATCCCGTCCTCCTCGCGCTTGTACATCGCGCCCGACGGGCAGGATGCGACGCACGAGGGGTTCAGGCAGTGCTCGCAGATCCGCGGCAGGTACATCATGAACGCCTGCTCGTACTGCGCCTTGACCTGGTCCTCGATCCCCGCGGTCAGCGGATCGTCGTGGATCCGCTCCGGGGCGCCGGCCAGGTTGTCCTCCCAGTTCGGACCCCAGGCGATCTGGTCGATCTGCCGGCCGGTGATCTGCGACTTGGCGCGCGCGACCGGGTCGTGGCGCTGGCGCGGGGCGTCGACGAGCTTCTCGAAGTCGTAGGTCCACGGCTCGTAGTAGTCGTCCATCGCCGGCATGTCCGGGTTGGCGAAGATCCGCAGCAGCTTCTTCAGCTTGCCGCCGGCCTTCAGCCGCAGCCGGCCCTTGCGGTCGAGCTCCCAGCCGCCGTGCCACTGCTCCTGGTCCTCCCAGCGCTTCGGGTAGCCGACGCCGGGCTTCGTCTCGACGTCGTTGAACCACATGTACTCGGCGCCGGGACGATCGGTCCAGACCTGCTTGCAGGTCACGCTGCAGGTGTGGCAGCCGATGCACTTGTCGAGGTTCATCACCATCCCGACCTGCGCCCTGATCCTCATTCGAAGGTCACCTCCGACTCGCGCTTGCGCAGGACCGTGACCTCGTCGCGTTGCGATCCGGTCGGCCCGTAGTAGTTGAACCCGAACGACAGCTGGGCGTAGCCGCCGATGAAGTGCGTCGGCTTCATCACGATCCGCGTCAGCGAGTTGTCGGTCCCGCCGCGCTTGCCGCCGAGCTCGGTCAGCGGGACCTGCAGGTTGCGGTCCTTGGCGTGGTAGAGCAGGCAGGTCCCCTGGGGGATCCGGTGCGAGACCGTCGCCCGCAGCGCGATCACCCCGTTGCGGTTGTAGCTCTCGACCCAGTCGCCGTCGGCGATCTCCAGCTCGGCGGCGTCCTCGACGCTGATCCAGAGCATCCCGCCGCCGCGGAACAGCGTGAGCATGTGCAGGTTGTCCTGGTACTCGGAGTGGATCGACCACTTCGAGTGCGGCGTCAGGTACTGCAGCGTCAGCTCCTTGCGCCCCGAGCCGTCCCGCGCACCCTGGTCGCCGAAGATCGCGGTGTAGCGCAGCGGCGGACGGTAGGCCGGCAGCCCCTCGCCGAGCTCCAGCACCCAGGCGTGGTCCAGGTACAGGTGCTGGCGCCCCGACAGCGTGTGCCACGGCTTGTCGTTCTCGACGTTCATCGTGAACGGCGAGTAGCGGCGACCGTGGGCCTCGATCCCCGACCACTCCGGCGACGTCATCACGGTGCGGGGCTGGACCTGGGCGTCGGCGAAGCTGATCCGCAGGTCCTCGCTGCCGGTCGCCAGGTGGTCGAGCGGCACGCCGCAGGTCTTCTCCAGCGCCCGGAAGCCTTCAACCGAGAGCCGGCCGTTGGTCGTCCCCGACAGCGCGAGGATCGCTTCGCAGGCGTGCTCGACCCGCTCCAGCGACGGCCGCCCGGCCGCCGGGCCGGCGCGGACCGTGCCGTTGTGGGCCCGCAGCTGCTCGACCTCCTCGTCGGCGATCCAGCGCGCGCCCTTGATCGCGGTGCCCTGCTGCTCGACCAGCGGGCCGAGCGCGCCCCACTTCGCCGCGACCGCCGGGTAGTCGCGCTCGACGACCACGAGCTTCGGCATCGTCCGGCCGGGGACGGGGTCGCACTCGCCGGCGCGCCAGTCGCGGACCTCGCCGAGCGGCTGGGCGATCTCGTCGGCGCTGTCGTGGCCGAGCGGGGCGGCGATCAGGTCGCGGCGGACCCCGAGGTGCCGCTCGGCGAGCTCCGAGAACCGCGTCGCGATCCGCGAGAACGTCTGCCAGTCGGTCTTGCTCTCCCACGCGGGCGGCACCGCCGGGTTGAACGTGTGGACGAACGGATGCAGGTCGGTCGTCGAGAGGTCGTGCTTCTCGTACCAGGTCGCCGCCGGCAGGACGACGTCCGAGAACAGCGCCGTGCTGGTCATCCGGAAGTCCACGGTGGTCAGCAGGTCGAGCTTGCCGTCGGTCGCCTGGTCGCGCCAGCGGACGTCCTGCGGGCGCTGGTCGGCCGGCGTCTCGTCCGCCCGCACCGCGCTCTCGGTCGTGCCGAGCAGGTGCTTGAGGAAGTACTCGTGGCCCTTGCCCGACGAGCCGAGCAGATTGGCCCGCCAGACGGTCATCACCATCGGGTGGTTGCCGGGGCCGCCCGGGTCCTCGCAGGCAAAGCGCAGCCGACCCTCGCGCAGCTCGTCGACGACGTGGTCGGCGGGGGCCTTGCCGGCGGCGTCCGCCTCGTCGACGAGGTCGAGCGGGTTGCGGTCGAACGACGGGAACGACGGCAGCCAGCCGAGCCGCGCGCCGAGCGCGTTGACGTCGGCGATGTGCTTGCCGTCGAGCAGTCCGCGGCCGAGCGGCGACGCGTGGTCGGCGGGCCGGATGTGCTCGTAGCGCCACTGCTCGCTGGCCAGGTAGAAGAACGGCGTCGCCGACTGGTGGCGCGGGGGACGGACCCAGTCGGTCGCGAACGCGAGGGTCTGCAGCCCGGCGAGCGGGCGGACCTTCTCCTGCCCGACGTAGTGCGCCCAGCCGCCGCCGTTCACGCCCTGGCAGCCGCACATCAGGACCAGCGCGAGGAACGTCCGGTAGGTCTGGTCGGAGTGGAACCAGTGGTTGGTGCCCGCGCCCATGCAGATCATCGAGCGGCCGTTGGTCTGCTCGGCGTTGCGGGCGAACTCGCGGGCGACGCGGACGGCCAGGTGGCGGTCGACGCCGGTGATCGCCTCCTGCCAGGCCGGCGTGTGCGGCTGCGGATCGTCGTAGTCGGCGGGCCAGGTCCCGGGGAGCCCCGGCCGGGCGACCCCGTACTGCGCGAGCGTCAGGTCGAGGACGGTGGTGACCAGCTGGCCGCCGATCCGCCGGACCGGCACGCCGCGGCGCATGATCCCGCCGTGCTCGCCCTGGCCGATGTCGAACCGCGGCAGGTCGACCGGCACGTCCGCGTCGGACCGGCCGTGGAAGCTCAGGAGTGGCTCGACCCCGTCGAGCTGCAGGTTCCAGCGGCCGGGCTCGCCGTAGCGGTGCCCGACCGATCCGGTGGGCACGACCGGCTCGCCGCTGCGCTCGTCGACCAGGACCGGCTTCCACTCCGCGTTCTCCGCCTCGTCGGCCGCCGCGGCGCCGAGGTCGGACGCGCGCAGCATCCGGTCGGGGACGTACGCGCCGTCGCGCTCGCGCAGGGTGACCAGCAGCGGCATGTCGGTGTAGCGGCGCGCGTAGTCCTGGAAGTACGGCGTCGGCCGGTCGCAGTGGAACTCCTTGAGGATCACGTGGCCCATCGCCATCGCCAGCGCCCCGTCGGTCCCGGGTTGCGCGGCGAGCCAGTGGTCGGCGAACTTCGTGTGCTCGGCGTAGTCGGGGGAGACCACCACGACCTTCTGGCCGCGGTAGCGCGCCTCGGTCATGAAGTGGGCGTCCGGGGTGCGGGTCGTCGGCAGGTTGGTGCCCCAGACCAGCAGGTAGCCGGCGTTCCACCAGTCGCCGGACTCGGGGACGTCGGTCTGGTCGCCGAAGGTCTGCGGCGACGACGGCGGCAGGTCGGCGTACCAGTCGTAGAACGACAGCACCACGCCGCCGATCAGCGAGTAGAACCGCGTGCCCGCCGCGTACGAGGCCATCGACATCGCGGGGATCGGCGAGAACCCCGCCGTCCGGTCGGGACCGTGCTGCTTGATCGTGTGGACGTGGGCGGCGGCGATCAGGTCGACCGCGTCGTCCCACGACGCGCGGACGAACCCGCCCCGGCCGCGCTCGCGCTTGTAGGCCCTCGCCACCTCGGGGTCGTCGACGATCGAGGCCCAGGCCTCGACCGGGTCGCCGAGCCGCTCGCGCTGCTGCCGGAACAGCGCCAGCAGCGTGCCACGGACGTAGGGGCGCTTGAGCCGCAGCGGCGAGTAGACGTACCACGAGAACGATGCTCCCCGCGGGCAGCCGCGTGGCTCGTACTCCGGCATGTCGGGCCCGGTCGAGGGGTAGTCCGTGGCCTGGGTCTCCCAGGTGATCAGACCGTCCTTGACGTAGACCTTCCACGAGCACGACCCGGTGCAGTTCACGCCGTGCGTCGAGCGGACCACCTTGTCGTGCGACCAGCGTCCGCGGTAGCTGCGCTCCCAGGCGCGGTCCTTGGCGACCAGCTGGCTCCAGCCCTCCTCCGACACGGGGCCGCGCCGCAGGTGCCGGTGCACGCCGAGCAGCGGGGACTTCCGGGCCTTCGGGGGCGTCATGGTCGCGATCGTCTCCTACGGGTCGAGGGTTCCCGGCGGGTGGATCCTGGTTCCTGCTGGGCCGACCCTCCCAGACGGCCAGGTACCCCGTCAACCGCAGGAGATGCGGACTTCCTGCGCGGACCTCGTCGGCGCACGGGTGGACGACGACGATGCGGGGACGAGCGTGGGCGGTGGCCCCCGGCCCCGACTTCCGGCTTCAGGCAGGAACGTCGAGCCCGGCCCGGCGGCAGGCGCGGAGGAGATCATCGACGTAGCCGTGCGCGTCGGCGGCTGCGGCGTCGAGGTCGTCGAGGCGGAGCGTGTCGAAAGCGGCGGCCCGTTGCGGACCGACGTGGTCGGGATCTCGGAAGTCGTCGGCAAGGCCCGCGAGGGCCTTGCGCACGAGCTCGGAGTGGTCGCGGTCGTGACTCGCGAGTCGCCGCGCGATGTCACGCACCCCGTTCGGCCAGCGACGCACGACGTAGATCAGGTCGTAGACGTCCTTGGGCTCGGCGCGGTCCGCGAATGCCAAGGCCTTGAGGACGACGAACGCGCCGGGACCGCAGACCGGCACCGAACGCGTGATCCGTTGTCCGGCGAGCGTATGCCCACTCAGCTTGACCGGGGTGCGCTCGTCGGCGGCCAGCTCGACGCCGGGAATCACCAGGGCTGCGAAGTCCGGTTCCAGCGCCTGAACCCGTCCCGCCGACGGCCCCTGATCGATCGGTGGCAGCAGGAAGTCAACGGTGACGCTCGCGCCGTGGAGCTTCCAGCGTTGCGGGGTCGGGGTGCCGTTCGCGTTGCGGTCGGGTCCGAAACGCTCCTGACGAAGCCGCGTGGAGATCTCCTCGTAGCCCTGGTCATCGAGCAGCGCCACCGTCATGGCCACGTCGAGATCATTGGTGCCCGGGTGACCGGTCTCGGTCTCCGGATCGGCCCCCAGTCGTTCGTCGATCAAGAGATTCGGGACGAGCCCGCCGACGATGCACAACCGGTCGAGCTGAGCGCCCAGGGTCGCGGCGAGCGTCAAGCACGTCGAACGTACCTGCTGCAGGCTTTCCGGGGCGTAGCCGTCCCGATGTCTCGGCTTGCCGGCCGTCAACGTGGCCACAGCAGTCCCTCGCTCCGGAGGTGCTGGGCGGCTTCGCGGGCGCGTTCGGGAAGCGTGAGCAGATCGAGATACGCCTGTGCCGCAGCGACGACCGGGACTCCGTCGATCTCCTGCCGGCCGGCGACGACGCCGGGGTCGTCGGGGCCGACGAGCTGGACGTTGGCCCCGCGTGGGCTCGGTCGGAGCTCCAGCCGCTCGGCCGCGTCGCGAGGATCTCCTTCGACGTAGATCGTCGTCAGGCGAAAGGACGCGAAGCGATCGAGCAGCCAGGCCGCCGGCAGGCCGGTGAGCGCGTGGGATATGCCGAGCGACGTAAGTCGCTCGCTGAGCGTGCGCGCAAGCTCGATGCCTCCACCGGACGCGTGGCCCAGGACGATGTCGTGCCGGTCGAAGCGGTACGCGTCGGCCCAGGCGTCGAGCAGCAGGTCCGGGTTCGCGGGGCGTAGTTCCAGGCCCTGTCGCTCGAGCAGCAGGTCGTCGTCGAGGCGCCGGACGATCTTGGAGATCCGCCCGTCGTCGAGCCCGGTCACCGTGGAGAGGTCCTTCTGCCGCCACCAGCGTGCGGGATCGGCCAGCAACTCGCGCGCGACTCGTGCGCTCACCGGCGCGAAGGCCGACGCGGGACGGCCTCGCGCGGGGAACGCGTTCGGCCGCCCCTCGCGCGAGATGTACAACCGGTCGCCGCGGATGTGCGCGTTGCCCGACAGGTCGATCCAGTTGAGGGCCCGCTCGCGGGCGGTCCGGGCTCCGGCGGCGGTCATGTAGGGCACGACGAGCGTGGGGATCGCGTTGGCCGAAGCGTGCTTGGAGAGAAACGCGAAGAGCTGGTCGGCGGCGCGGGATACGACCCCGGGCGCGCTCGACGACTTGACCTCGAAGACCCAATCGTGGTCCGCGAAGTCGGTGACCGTGGCGTCGATGCGATGGTCGGCCCCGGCGCTTCCACTCACGAGAGGCTTCGGGGCGTCGAGCAGGTCGGACAGGATCGAGGGCAACCGATGGAGGGCCTCCCGCTCGAGGCGTACCGGGTCCTGCGTAAAATCACGATCCCTCAATGGCATGCAGGTTACAGTTTATAGGAAGGGACGATGCCCTTTAAGAATGGCCGTCCGGTCGCCGGCCGATCTCGGCCGGATCGCGTGGCCGATGCTGGCTCGTCGGCCGGCACCTTGCGCCGAGGCCTCCGTCGCTGCAGATGTCGGCCTAGGGATCCTGCAAAGATCGGTCTAGGGG
>JACYYK010000454.1_pt1 | contig 15667 bp, 15 predicted proteins | sample 8236871 | NCBI WGS metagenome assembly JACYYK01 (sample SAMN14103087, study PRJNA606662) | landfill metagenome | isolation source: landfill solid waste inoculated with endophyte fungus Paravalsa indica | place: India:New Delhi, Okhla landfill site | collected 2017-11-05 | reverse complement strand
CGATCCAGGCCGAGTTCTCGGGTTGGGAGCTCTCCAACGTCCGGTTGTTCTCCGACGGCACGCGGAAGGTGTGGCTGCGCAGGCGGCGCTCACTCGCGGCGGGACTGCTGCCCGGGATCATCACCTGAGCGTCTCGGCGCTGCTCCGGTCGCCGCGCGCTGCCCTCAGCGCACCCCCGGCCCACCGTGGCCGGTGTGCAGGAGCCCGTGCGGGTCGACTCGGCGCCTGACCTCCAGCAACCGTGCGTAGTCGCCGGGGGAGAACGCGGACCGGAACTCGTCCGGGCTCAGCTCGCGGAACGCGAAGTTGAGCCAGCGGCCGAGCGCGGTGTCGGCGAACAGGGCGAGCGCGTCGTCGTGCAGCTCTCGCACCAGCCTCTGCTCGCTCTCGGACACCGGGGAGAGGATCGACACGAGGTAGCGGGCGTCGCGGTGGCCGACGGCGTTCGCGGCGCAGGGTGGCCTGGCGAGAGCTCCGCCCAGGTGTCGCAGCCCCGCCACGGTGAACACCCGCGCGGACGGTCCGGCCGCCTTCGTCAGCCCGGCGAGCGCTTTCGGGTCGAGCTCGCGTACGAGGACGTTGTCGCCTCGGTAGGGATGCGGCTGCTCCGGTTCGTCGAAGATCGTCCCGGCCCGCGGGTACGGGAGCTCGGCCAGCGTGTCCCGCAGGATCGGCCCGCACGCACGGAGCGGCTCCACCACGGCGCTTCCCTCGCCGGGTGAGCCGAGGTGGACGATCCGGAGGTGGGCGATCGACCGGCCACGCAGTTCCCGCGGCAGCTCCGGCACGTCCGGGTAGGTCAGCAGGGACACCGCGGAGGTCACCTCCTCCGGGACGTCGGCGGTCCACCGCCGCCAGGCGTCCAGCACGTCGGGAGCCTGCTCGACGTCGACCAGCAGGCTGCCGCCGTAGACGTGGGTGACCGGCACCAGGCCGATCTCCATGCCGGTGACCACACCGATGTGCCCTCCCCCGCCGCGCAGNNGCCCAGAACAGGTCGGGCTCGGACTGCTCGGTCACCTGCCGCAACCGCCCGTCGGGGGTGACCACGTCGAGCCGGTGCACGTGGTCGGCCGCGAAGCCGTACCGGCGGGCCAGCAGGCCCAATCCGCCGCCCAGGGTGTAGGAGACGGCGCCGAGGTCGGGGAAACTCCCGGACAGCGGTGCCAGTCCGTGGGGTGCCGCCGCCTCGACGACGTGGCGCCACGTCGCTCCGGCCTCGACCCACGCGGTGCGGGACTCCGGGTCGATCCGCACGCCGGTCATACGCCGCGTACTGATCAACAACCCGTCGGTGGGCACGACGTGGCCGTGTCCGGTGGCCTGAACGGCGAACGGCGTCCGGTGAGCGGCGGCGGACTCCACGGCGGCGCGCACGTCCTCGGCACAGGTGGCGGCGACGATCGTGGTGGGGCGATGCGGGTGGTGCAGTTGGAACCCGGTCCGCTCGGCGTCGTAGCCGCTGGACGCGGAGTCGAGCACGGTGCCGCGGACGCGTGCGGCGAGCCGCTCGATGTCGCTGTTTCTGTCGGTCATGCCCGGCACGCTAGGAGCCGTTGCGGACAGGATTTGTCCGCAAGGCGAGGCATTGTGTTTTCGTGGTGAACGGAGGAGGTGACCGGGTGAGCGAGAGCATGCCGTCCCGCCTGCTGCGGCTGCTGTCGCTGTTGCAGGCGCGGCGGGAGTGGTCGGGAGCCGAACTCGCCGCCCGGCTCGGGGTCACCGATCGGACCGTGCGCCGCGACATCGACCGGCTGCGCGCACTGGACTATCCCGTGCGGAGCGCTCCCGGCACGGCGGGCGGCTACCGGCTGACCTCCGGCCGGAACCTGCCCCCGCTACTGCTGGACGACGACGAGGTCGTGGCGGTGGCACTCGGCCTGGTGACGGTGGCGGGTGCCGGGGTCACCGGAGTCGCGGAGAGCGCCGTGCGAGCTCTGACGAAACTGGAACGTGGTCTGCCCGGCCGGCTGCGGCCGAGGCTCGCGGCCCTCGGGGGCAACGCCGTGGCCGTGTCGCCGGGTGAGGCCCCGGGGGTGGACCCGGCGGTGCTGGCCGTGCTCGCCTCCTGCTGCCGTGACCGGGAGATCGTGAGTTTCGACTATCGCGGTCGAGCCGGCGTCGACAGTGCGCGGCGGGTCGAACCTCACCACCTGGTCACCATGCGGGGTCACTGGTACCTCGTCGCCTACGACCTCGAACGGCGGGACTGGCGCTCGTTCCGCGCCGACCGCCTCGCCCACCCGGCGCCCACACGCCACCGGTTCGTCCCTCGGAAACTGCCCGCATCGGATGCGGCGTCCTATCTGACCCGGTCCTTCGCCGCCGCCGAGTACCGGCACAGCGCCCGGCTGGTGGTGTCGCTTCCTGCCGAGGAGGTGCGACGGCGGGTGTTCTCCAACGTGCCGGGCGAGATCGAGTCCACTGGCGCGGACACGTGCGCCGTGCGGCTCAGCGCGGAGGCGGCCGAACTGGTCGCGCAGTACGTCACGGTGATCATGGCGCTGGACGCCGACGTGACACTGGTGGCCGCCTCCCCCGAGGTGGGGCACAGGCTGCGGGCGGTGCGTGACCGGCTCCCGGAGTGAACGGGCCGCCGGCTCAGCGGAACCGTTCGGGATCGCCCGCGCCCTCGCGCACGACCTCCGGCGCGCCCTCGGAGAAGTCGACCACGGTGGTGGGCTCGATGCCGCAGTCGTCGGAGTCGAGGACGACGTCCACCACCCCGTCGAGCCGTTCCTTGATCTCCCAGCCCTGCGTCAGCGGTTCGTCCTCACCGGGCAGTAGCAGCGTGCTCGACACGATGGGCTCACCGAGCTCCGTGACGAGTGCCTGGGCCACGGCGTGGCGCGGGATGCGCACCCCGACCGTCTTCTTCTTGGGGTGCGCCAACTGGCGCGGCACTTCTTTCGTGGCGGGCAGGATGAAGGTGTACCGGCCGGGCACGGCCGACTTGATGGCCCGGAACGCCGCGTTGTCGAGGTGGACGAACTGTGCGAGCTGTGCGAAGTCGCGGCACACGAGCGTGAAGTGGTGTCGTTCGTCCAGTTTGCGGATCGTTCGGATGCGGTCCATGCCCTGCTTGTTGCCCAACACGCAGCCGAGCGCGAAACAGGAGTCGGTGGGATAGACCACGACACCGTCCGAGCGCAGGATCTGAACCGTCTGCGCGATCGCGCGCGGTTGCGGGTTCACCGGGTGTACGTCCACATACCTCGCCACGCGCCCCAGGCTAGGGGCTTCCGGCGGGAATGGCCACCGTCAGCGAACCTCGACGAACCACTCGCGGCCCAGGAGCAGCCCGAACACCGGCGCGGGCAGGCGCACGAGCAGCCGGAACACCGGCGCCATGCGGCCCTGTCCGTTCACTTCGGACTCGTGTGCGGCCAGTGCGGCCTGCTTGCGCCGCGCGAAGCGCCGCACGGTGAAGGAGTGTGTGATCGCCGCACGCGGACTGTAGACACCGGCGAGAGTCGTGTCGTCGAATCCGGGCGCGATCCGGAGCACGCGGAGCAACCGTGCGACTCGGACGAGCGCGTCGCGCGGCATCGTCGCCTCCAGCAGTCGCACGGGCCCGGCGAGCCGGACGGCTCTGCGGCCGACCTCGTGCACCTTCACGTGGTCCCGGTGGCCGTAACCACCGTTCGCGTCGTAGCTCAGGAGCACGTCCGCCTTCTCCTCCCGCAGCAGTGCCGCCAGGCGCCGCGCCGCCTCGTCTGTGTCGGCCCGCGCGAACCGGGTGCGGTCCGGCGGGTCCGGGTAGAGGACCGGCCCGTGCCCGCTGTCGGCGTAGCCGAGGTGTTCCACCCGGGCCACGCCGAGAACGGCCGCGCTGGCGCGCAGTTCGGCCAGCCGGGGCGCGCCTCCGGCGGGCACGCGGTCCATGAGCCCGTCGGTGGCGACCACCAGCACCACCCGATGACCACTCGCGGCGGCACGGGCCAGCGTGCCACCGGTCAGCAGCACCTCGTCGTCGGGATGGGCATGGAACGCCACGATCGTCGGCATGGTCCCCATCCTGCCCCGGCGGCCGACGGTGGCTGGCAGAATGTGCGCACATGACCGAACAACCACAGCGCCCTCAGGTCGACCTGTCCCGACGACGTCTGCTGTCGGTCGCTCTCATGACGGTCGTGGGGATCGCGGTGTTCGTGATCGCGATGGTCACCACCGAGCCGAACTGGATGATGTGGTTCTTCGGCATTCTCATGCTGACGTCCGCGCTCGCCTTCTGGGTGACCTACGCCCTGTACCGGCTCAAGCAGCGCAACACCGGGCAGTGAATCCGCCGGTCTCACCCGGTGCGTCGCGTCGTCACCCGCCGGTACACGCGGCGTGCGGCTTCGGCCGCCGGGGAGGCCGAGACCGCCGTCCGCGCCGCGGCCACCACTGCGCTCCAGCCGGGCCGGGACCGTTCCGGCGCGGGTTCCGGTTCCTCCGGTGTCCGGCTCACCAGGCGGGCGAGCGTGTCGACGGCGACCTCCAGCAGTTGCGCGTCGGTCACCTCCCGGTACGGCTGCTCGTCCGCCGGGTCGGGCAGCAGGTCGTCGAGGTCACCGACGACGTCGTAGCCCGCGGCGGTGATCTCTTCGACGAAGCGGCGCGCCGTGTGGGCGGCCCAGTCGTGCGCGTCCACGGGCAGCCTCGGCCGAGGTGAACGGCGCCGTGCCAGGATCGTCGCCGCCAGGTCGTCCTTGACGGCAGCGGCGTAGTGCGGCCAGTCGACGTCGTCGCCGAGGGCGGCGTTGACGCGGCGCAGCAACTCGGTCTCGACGTGGCCGAGGGAGTGGTTACGCCTGTCGACGTCCGTGTCGAGCACATCGGGGTCGAGCCCGAGCACTCCGGCGAAGCGTTCCCACAGCACGCGCGTCGAGGCTCCGCCCCGGGGAACGGTCACCACGTGCACACGGTCGGGCGGCAGCGACTCGCCCCACGTCCGCAGCACGCGCGGCAGGTCCTGGTAGTCCCAGAACACCCGGCCCGTGTGTGTCAACTCGGGTGCGCGCACGGCGTCCAGCAGCTCGGTGAATCCGGTGGTGTGCCGGGTCTTGACGTTCTCCTGCCACACCGACGGCACCTGGCGCGCGAAGTCCCGCGCGGTGCAGACCACGTGTATCTCGGCGTCGAACCCCGAGGTGACCCGCCGGGCCTCCTCGGGAGAGGCGGCGGCGAGCAGTTCCGAGGAGAACACGGCGTCGCCGGGCCAGGATGCGACCGACTCGACCAGGCGCGACCACGAGCCCGCCACCCCGGGCTCGTCCCACTGCCGGTACCGCTGCGCGTGGACGTCCATGGCGGCGCGGTGCTGCGCGGCCTCGTCCTCCCCCGGATACAGCAGCCCACGCGCCGCGAGCACGTTCCGGTGGTGCCACATCAGTTCCTGCAACGACGTGGTGCCGGTCTTCGGCAGGCCGATGTGGAGGAAGACGCGCCGGGCGGCCTTCGACGGGGTTGCTGAGGTCTTTTCTGAGGGCATTGCCCCCGCATCGTAGTCACACGAGTCCCAGCACATCATTCGGCCGCGCGTACCTCTATAGTGCGAATCTCCACCGAAACGAATGCGAATCGTTACATCGGTTCGCTGTGTTCGCCGACGAGGAGGAACGACGCATGTCGCCCATGCCGGCCGTCGCACTCGAAACGGGCGCCACCGTGTGGCTCACCGGCCTGTCCGGAGCCGGGAAGTCGACCGTGGCCCGCACCATCGCCGACGCCGTGCACACCAGTGTGGAGGTGGACGTGCTCGACGGCGACGATCTGCGCGGCACGATCTCCTCCGACCTCGGATTCTCCGCCGACGACCGGCACCGGCACGGCGTCCGCGTCGGCTACGTCGCCGAACTCCTGTCGCGGCACCGCGTACTCACCCTCGTGCCCGTGATCGCGCCCTACGCGCGCACCCGCGAGGCGGTCCGCGCCCACCACGAGCGGCAGGACACACCGTTTCTGGAGGTGCACGTCAACACCCCGCTGGCGGAGTGCGCGCGGCGCGATCCGAAGGGCCTCTACGCCCGCGCGGAGGCCGGAGAGATCAACGGACTCACCGGTGTCGACGACACCTACGAGGTACCCGCGGAGCCGGACCTGCGCGTGGACACGAGCGCGGTGACGCCCGGACAGGCGGCCGAGACGGTGATCACGCTGTTACACAGGCGTGGTCTTCTGTCCACAATGCACACCCCCGTCGGCGGTTAGCCTGCGACGGTGACCCACACCGACCTGCCCGACCCCACACTCGACGCGCGATCACTGGGCTACGCTCCCTCCGACGGCATCCTTGGCCCGGCGATTACGCCGGGCTCGCGGCTGGTGGTCGTTGCCCGCCCGCGTCGATGAGCTCGGTGTGGACGGCCCTGGCCGCTACACGTTCACGGCGACCGTGTGGCATCCCGCTGGGCAGGCCGAGCAGGTCACGGCCTCCGGGGCCACCCGTGGACTTCGTCGCAGCCGTGGCGGAGACGGGTGTGCTGTGGGTTCTCGACTCCCCCCTGGACGCGCCGGTCTGGACCGTGGGTGTGCCCGGCCACCCGGTGTTGACCGTCGTCGGCCGCGGGTGCTGAACACCGTCGAGTGATCGGGCACCACGGGTGTCAGGCGCGTTGCTCGGCCTGCACCAGTGCGCGTTCGGTGAGCACCCGGGCGAGGTGTGCGCGGTAGGCGGCCGTGGCGTGGGGTTCGTCGGCGGGGCTCGTTCCCTCGGCGGCCAGGGCCGCGGCCTCGGCGATGGACGCGCCGTCGGCCAGGGCGCGTTCGGTGGCCTCCGCCCTGATCGGCGTGCCCGCCATGTTGATCAGGCCGACGTTGCTGCCCTGCACGGCGACGCCGACGATGGCCCAGTCGATCGCGCGGCGCGTGAACTTCTCGAAGCCCCACCCCGCCTCACCGCGCCGGAGCAGGCGGATCTCGGTCAGCACCTCGTCGGGTTCGAGCGTGGTGGTGAACGGCCCGAGGAAGAACTCCCCCGCCGCGACGGTGCGCTCACCGCCACGACCACGCACCACGAACTCGGCGTCGCAGGCCAGCAGGGCAGCCGGCAGGTCGGCCGCGGCGTCGCCGTGCGCCACGGAACCGCCGATGGTGCCGCGATGCCGCACCTGCGGATCGCCGATCACCCCGGCCACGTGCGCCACCAGAGGCGCGTGCTCGGCCAGCACCGGATCGCGCACCAGGTCGTGGTAGCGGGTCATCGCCCCGATGGCGACGACGTCACCGTCGAGGCGCACGTACGACAGCTCCGCCAGCCCCGCGATGTCCACGACGATCTCCGGCGCGGCCAGCCGGAGCTTCATCAGCGGCAGCAGCGAGTGCCCGCCCGCCAGTAGCTTCGCCTCGTCCCCGTGTTCGGCCAGCACGGCCAGCGCATCGTCCACTGAGGACGCTCGGTGGTAGCGCAGGGTCGCCGGGATCACTTCTCGACCTCCTGCCCGGACGCGGCCATCACCGCGTTGACGATGTTGTGGTAGCCGGTGCAGCGGCAGAGGTTGCCCTCCAGGCCCTCGCGCACCTGCTCCCGCGTCGGTTCGGGGTTCTCCTCCAGCAGCGACGCCGCCGCCATGATCATGCCTGGAGTGCAGAACCCGCACTGGAGGCCGTGCTGCTGTGAGAAGGCCTCCTGCAACGGGTGCCGCTGGCCGTCCTCACCGGGCAGCCCCTCCAGCGTCGTGACACGGTGGCCGTCGGCCTGCGCCGCCAGCACCGTGCACGACTTCACCGACTCGCCGTCGAGCAACACCGTGCACGCTCCGCAGGAGGTGGTGTCACAGCCGACGTTGGTGGCGGTGAGCCCGGCGACGTCGCGCACGAAGTGCACGAGCAGAGTCCGGTCCTCGACCTCCTCGGTGACCGTCCGTCCGTTGATCTCGATCGTGACGCGCAACGCTGTCAGTCCGCCTTCCCTACTCGCGTCGGTGCCTGTGCTGCTGCCTCTGATATCGCCTCCCACACCCGCAGTGGGGTCGTGGGCATGTCGACGTGGGTCACGCCCAGGTGCGACAGCGCGTCCACCACCGCGTTCTGCACCGCGGGGGTGGAGCCGACCGTGGCCGACTCGCCGATGCCCTTGACGCCGAGCGGATTGCGGTCGGTGGGCGTGACCATGTCCACCAGTTCGAAGTCGGGCAGCTCGGCGGCCGTGGGGAACGAGTAGTCGGCGAACGTGGCCGTGGTGGGGTTGCCGTCGGGGTCGTAGTGCATGACCTCCAGCAGCGCCTGGGCCGCGCCCTGCGCGAGGCCGCCGTGCCGCTGCCCGGTGAACGTGACGGGGTTGAACACCGGGCCCGCGTCGTCGACGGCGACGATGCGCCGCAACGTCACCTTGCCGGTGAGCGTGTCCACCTCCACCACGGCCAGGTGCGCGCCGAACGGGAACGTGGGCGACACCTCGTCCGCCCACACGTCGGCCGACAACTCGCCGTCGCCGGCGCGTTCGGCCAGCCGAGCCCAGCTCACCGCGCCCGCCGACGCCGCGCCCCGCACCCGCCACGTGCCCGAAGCGGTGTCCAGTTCGAGGTCGTCCGGGGAGGCTTCCAGCTCGTCAGCGGCCAGCCTGCGAGCCTTCTCGATCACCGCGTCGGCGGCCTTGCGCACCGCGGACCCGCCGTACTGCAGCGACCGCGACCCCATCGTGCCGACACCCTTGGGGACCTCGTCGGTGTCGCCGTGCCGCACGGTGATCTTCTCCATGGGCACACCGAGCCGGTCGGACAGCAGCATCGCGAACGTCGTGTGGATGCCCTGCCCGTGCGGTGACACGCCGGTGTAGGCGGTGACGGTGCCGTCCGGGTTGATCTCCACCCGGCCGCTGTCACCGCGCGCGTCGGCTCCGGTGATCTCGACGTAGGCCGACATCCCGAGTCCCAGCGCGATCGGGTCGCCCTCCGCCCGCCTGCGGGCCTGTTCCTCCCGCAGCTGGGCGTAGCCGGCCGCCTCCAGGACCTTGTCCAGAGCCGCGGCGTAGTCGCCGGTGTCGTACGTGGCGCCCGTCGGCGTCGTGTGGGGAAACGCGTCGGGCGGGACGACGTTCTTCCTCCGGACGTCGGCCGGGTCGGCGCCGATCTCGGCGGCGAACAGATCCATCGCCCGCTCCACCGCCGCGGTGGCCTCCGGCCTGCCCGCGCCACGGTAGGCGGCGATGGGAGTGGTGTTGGTGACCACCGCCCGGCTGACCGTCTCCACCTTCGGGAACCGGTACACGCCCGGCGCCATCATCTCCGTCAGCGTCGGCAGGTACAGCGTGCGCGGGTAGGCGCCCGCGTCCTGCACGACCTCCAGCCGGAACGCCAGCACGGTGCCGTCACGGCGACCCCCGATCGTGACCGTGTTGCGCTGCGCCCGGCCGTGCGTCATCGACGTCAGGTTCTCGCTACGGCTCTCCGACCACCGCACCGGGCGGCCCGCACGGCGCGCCGCCCACGCCAGCACCACCGGCTCGGGGTCGGTGCCGATCTTCGCGCCGAACCCCCCGCCGACGTCGGGAGTGACGATCCGGACTTCTCCCGCGTCGAGGCCGAGTCCCTTCGCCACGGTCGAGCGGGCGAGGTGGGCGTTCTGGGTGGACAGCCACAGGGTCACGCGGCCGTCGTCACCCCAGGCGCACGCCGCTCCCCTGACCTCCAGCGGAGCGGGCGCGACCCGCTGGTTCACGATGGTCCGGCTGACCACCACCTCGCAGTCGGCGAAGGTGTCCTCGGCGAAGTCACCGCCATGGGTCTGGACCACGTTGCCGTCCAGCCCCGGATGCAACACCACCTCGCCGGACAGGGCCGTCTCGATGTCCGCCACGACGTCGAGCGGCTCGTAGTCCACGTCGACGAGTTCGGCCGCGTCCGCGAGCTGGTACGGATGTTCGGCGAGGATCAACGCCACGGGTTCCCCGACGTAGCGCACCACACCGTCGGCCAGCCACGGCTGCGGCACCGGCCCGGCACGCCCCGGCGCCAGGTCGAGATCGGCGGCGGTGTACACGGCGACGACGCCGGGTGCCGAGGCGGCCTCCGAGGTGTCGACCGAGGTCACGGTCGCGTGCGCGATCGGACTGCGCACGAACATCGCGTGGACGGCGCCGGTGAGCGCCTCCTCACGAAGGTCGTCGATGTAGGTGCCACCCGTCGTGATGAGTTTGTCGTCCTCGACGCGGACCACCCTGGTACCGACGATGCTCACTGTAAGCCTCCCACTACGACTCCGGCGACGATCATGCCGAAGATCCCCAGCGGGCGCCAAGGCCGAACTCGTATCTCACACACACGTACGCAGCTCGGGGACACGCCGCGCGTGGTCCCGGAAGCTTCAGGCGAAGGCGGCGCCCGCGAAGTGCTCGTGCAGACGGAACGCGGTCTCCCGCTGGTGTTCGGCACGCGTGAGCAAGGCGTCCAACTCCTCCTGATCCAGCCTGCCGTCCCGCTGGGCCCGGGACCGCAGGCTGCGCCACAGCCCGGCCTTGGCCGTGACCTGCATGGCGAGTCCCTCCAACTCCAGCACAGGGCTCGACGGCGACGACGCCAGCACCCGGCCGTTGAGCTTGAGCCTGCCGAGCTTCTCCGCGGCCCACGCCGCGGTGGCCTTGTAGGCGCGGACGGGCACTTCCAGATCGGCCATGATCCTGCGCAGTGTCCGCAGGTCATCCGCCAGTTCCTCGGCCAACGCGGCCAGATCGGCCGCCTGGGCCGAGCCGCGCTGCTGGGAGGCCAGCCGCCGGGCCAGTTCCGCGCCACCGACGGCGGCAGCGTGGTGGTCGTTGAGGTAGGTCGCCAGGACGAGGTCGACGGTGTCGGTGCCGAGCATGGCCGCCGGATACCCGCTGCGCCGGTTCCGACACGCGCCACCCCTCGACAGCGCCACCACGCGCGGCCCCGCCGGAAGCGGTGTCAGTCCGAGTACAGTGCCGTGTGCGCGGCGCGCATCAGCCTGCCGTAACCCGCCCCGGTCAGGCCCGCCCTCGCGAGCGCGGCCTTCGCGGCGTTGGCCCCGGGTCCACCATGGACGGCGCCACCGGGGTGGGCCGACGCGCCGGCGAGATACAGCCGGTCGATCGGCGTGTCGGAGCGCCCCAGCCCGGGTACCGGCCGGAAGACGAGCTGCTGGTGCAGTGCCGCCGTTCCCGCGTTGATGGCACCACCGACCAGGCTCGGCTCGGTGGCGTGCAGCTCGGCGGGACTCATCAGGTGCCTGCTGCGGATACGCTCGGTGAAGCCAGGCGCGTGCCGTTCGATGATGCGTTCCATCCGGTCGGCGAACCGGCGCGTCCGGTCAGCGTCCCACTCCAGCCCCTGAGGCACGTGCGTGTACGCCCACGCCACCTCGGTGCCCTCCGGTGACCGCGTGGGATCGCTGGTGGTCATCTGGCCCAGCACGAGCAACGGCTCGACCGGCACCCGTCCCGAGGTGAGTTCGGCACTGTAGCGGGCGAGACCGTCTAGGTCATTGTCGAGATGCACCGTGCCCGCGCGAGCGGCATCCGGATTGCTCCACGGAATGGGCCCGGACAACGCCCAGTCCACCTTGATGGTCGAATCGTCCCACTGGAAGCGGTCCAGATCGGACAGCAGGCGGGCGGGGAGGTGTTCCCGGCCGACCAGGTCCAGGTACAGCGAAGGCGCGGGCACGTCCGCCAGCACCGCCCGGCGAGCCCGTACGAGACCACCGTGGGCGTCCTGCACCCCGAGCGCCCGGCCTCCGGCCACCAGCACCCGGGTCACCGGACGTGAGCACTCGATGCGCCCGCCGCGCGTGCGCAGCCGGGTCGCCAACGCGTCCGCGAGGCCACCGGCTCCGCCCTCGGGCACGGGGAAGCCGACGTCCTGGCCGAGCATGCTGAGCAACCAGCCGAACACCGAACTGCCCGCCGCGAGGGGGCCGAGGTCACTGTGCAGCGCGTTGCCCGCCAGCAGCAGCCGCGCTCCGTCGCCGTGATAGGTCTCCGTGCCGAGCGTGCCCACCGGGGTCGCCAGCATGCGCGCGAACCTCAGCCCGTCGGCGACACCGAGCGTGCGCGCCAGCCGCACCGCCGCGCGAACCGGTGGAAACGGTGTGAACAGCAGATCGAGAAACGGTTCCTTGACCCGCAGCCACCCGTCGAACTGCCTCCGCCACGCCTCACCGTCCCGAGGGTCGAACGCGGACACCGACGCGGCCGTGGCGTCGAGATCGCGGGACAGGAGAGCGACCCGGTCGTCGGGCAGCACGTGCGCGAGCACGGCGGGCGCGTGCCGCCAGCGCAGCCCGTACTGTTCCAGGTCCAGCCCACGCATGACCGGCGAGGCGACGGACATCGGGTAGAAGGCGCTGAACACGTCGTGCCGGAACCCCGGTTCGGTCAGTTCCGCGGTACGGACCGCTCCCCCGACATACGGCGTGGCCTCCAACACCAGGACGTCCCAGCCCGCATCGGCCAGCAGGTTGGCGGCCACCAGCCCGTTCTGCCCGGCCCCGACGACGACGGCGTCCACCGTGCCGTAGGCGCTGCTGTCCGACCCCGGTGCCTCCACGGCCCTTGGCGTACCCACTGCGCGAGACCCTACACCCGTCGCGACGCGCCCGGCCCGCGTTTCACCGCGACCGGGACCGGGGATCTCCCAGGACATGGCAGTGGGCCCGAAAATCGTCGTGACCGGAGCGACCGGCAACGTCGGCACGGCATTGCTGCGGCGGCTCGCGCTCACCACCGACCGGCACGTGGTCGGCATCGCCCGGCGGGTCCCCACCGCCGGCGGCGAACCGTACCGACATGCCGACTGGATCTCGTGCGACCTCGGCGACCCCGACGAGGTCGCACGGCTCACCGCCGTCCTCGACGGTGCCGACGCCGTCGTCCACCTCGCCTGGGCCATCCACCCCCGGCGCGACGACCCGCCGATGTGGCGCACCAACGTCGCGGGCACCCGCCACCTGCTGCGCGCCGTGGCACGCGCCGGAGTACCCAAGCTCGTGGTGGCGTCGTCAGCGGCCGCCTACTCACCCGCGCCGCGATGGTCACGGGTGAGCGAGGGCTGGGACCGCGGCGGCATCGACGGCAGCGCCTACAGTCGCGGCAAGGTGTGGCTGGAACGCCGCCTCGACGAGTTCACCCGGCAGCACCCCGACGTCACTGTGACCCGCCTGCGGCCGTGCGCGATCCTGCAACACGACGCGGCGGGCGAGTTCGCCCGCTGGCTCCTCGGCAGGCTGGTACCGGGCCGCTGGGTCGGCAGACCATGGCTCCCACTGCCCCTGTGGCCCCGCCTCCGCGCGCAGATCGTCCACGCCGACGACGTTGCGACCGCGGCCGTCGCCACGCTCGACCGCGACGTGGAAGGCGCTTTCAACCTCGCCGCCGAACCCGTGCTGCACGCCGCCGACCTCGCCACCGCGGTCGGCGGTCACCGCCTACCCGTACCCAAGACGATCATGGCGGCAGGCAGCGGCCTCGCGTGGCGGGCCGGGCTGCACCCACTGCACCCCGGCTGGCTGGAACTCCTCGACAAGGCCTCCCTCATCGACACCACCCGCGCGAGGAACGAACTCGACTGGGTCCCGGCGCACGACGCGGTGGAGACGGTGACCGCCCTGGCGTCCGGGCTACGCGAACACGCGGGCACGTCGAGCGCCGCACTCGCGCCGGAGACGACGGCACCGCTGTGGCGGCGCTGGACCTCGGTGTCGTGGGGCAGGCCCAGCCACCAACCGCAGGGCTGACGGTCATCCGGAGGCGGAGCCGGGCCGGGACCTGCCCCGCCCTCTGGACTCCCGGTTCACGGCGATGTCCTCCAGCCTCGCGAGCGCCTCGACGTTGCGGGGCTTGAGAAGGAGCGCCTGCACGGGCGCCGGGAGGAGCGCCGCCGGGCCGCTGACCGCCTCCTCACCCATGGTGACCCTGGTTCCCTGCTNNGCCCTCGGGAGTCAACGTGAGACGGACCCGCCCTCGCCCCAACACCCACAGCCGCGCCGTGAGCTCGATCATCCGGCCCGGGTCGACCGCTGTCACCAGGGAGACGTCCGGCACCAGCAACGGCCACATCCCCGCCTTGTGGTGAATGCGACTGCCCTCGGCGGGCCAGGCCGCGTCCACGTCCCTGATGTGCGCGTTGCCGACCACCCATCCCGCGTACGTCCAACCGTCGGCGAGAACTTCGTACACCCGCTCCGGTCGCACGGGCATCAACCGACTCACCTCGATCATTTCCGCTCCACCTCCACGTCCGCAGTACCCGGACCGCGACCAGTTGACTCCTGTCGTGAGCGAGGTGATCCGGACTGCACACGGTTCACCGCCGTCACCCGGCGCCGTAGAGTGTGGCTCTCGATTCGACGTCGAAGGGGGATCATGAGCACCCGACGTGGTCCGATCGCGGCACTCGCCGACTTCGTAGCCCGGTGGTTCGCGGTACTCGTGGTGGTCGGCGGGTTGGTCGGGCTGGTGTTGCCCGCCCAGACGGCGGTGCTCGCGGACGCCGTTCCCCTGCTGCTCGGCGTGATCATGTTCGGGATGGGACTGACGTTGCGGGTGAGCGACTTCGCGCTCGTGCTACGACGCCCCTGGGCCGTCCTGGTCGGACTGTGCGCGCAGTTCCTCGTCATGCCGCTGGCGGCGGTGGCGGTCAGTTGGCTGTTCGGGTTGTCCGGCCTGCTGCTGGCCGGGATGGTGCTGGTCGGTGCCGCGCCCGGAGGCACCGCGTCCAACGTCATCGTCTACCTCGCCCGCGGCGACGTCGCCCTGTCGGTGACGCTCACGTCCGTCGCCACGATGCTGGCACCGCTGATCACTCCGCTGTGGGTGTTGTGGCTCGCGGGCTCGGACCTGCCCGTGGGTTTCGGGGACCTGTTCTTCTCCATCGTGCAGGTGGTGCTCGTCCCCGTGCTGGCGGGCGTGGTCGTACGCGCGCTGGCAGGCCCGTTCGTGGAACGGATGACGCCGTACCTGCCGCTGGTGTCGGTCACCGGCATCGTCGTCGTGGTCGCCGGGATCGTCGGAGCCAACGCCGACGCGGTGGCCACCAGCGGACTGTTGCTCGTCGGGGCGGTCATCCTGCACAACGGGCTGGGGCTGGGGCTGGGCTACCTCACGGCGAAAGCCCTCCGGCTCGACGAGACCGCGTGCCGCGCGGTGAGCGTGGAGGTCGGGATGCAGAACTCCGGGCTGGCTGCCAGCCTCGCGACCGCCCACTTCGCTCCGCTGGCCGCGTTGCCCGCCGCGTTGTTCTCCGTGTGGCACAACGTGTCCGGCTCGGCGTTGGCGACCTACTGGGCCAGGCGTCCGGTTCTCGAACCCCGGCAGCGATCCGCCTCCGCGTGACACCGGAGGATCACGGTTCGGCGCTGTCCTCGTCGGGATGGAACGGGAAGAACTCGAACCGCAGGATCTCGTGACGGGTGACGGCCCGCAGCACCCCCGCCGCGTCACGGCGGCGCAGCCCGTCCAGGGTGCGGGCGAGTTCCTCGGATGCCCGGGCCGGATAGCCGTCGGTCTGTGCCAGCGTGCGGTGCAACTGGGAGATCTCCCAGCCGTCCCCGCTGCCACTGCCCGCGGGCACCGCGAGCGTGATGTCGAGCAACCAGCGTGACGGCTTGCCCGTCAGCGCCGGTGTCTGGTGGCTCTCGATGCCCGCGATGTAGTCGGCTCTGACCAGACCGTCGGTGATGGTGGCGACCCAGATGTTCTCCAGCCCCATGTCCGTGCAGGTACCCGGAGGCC
>JACYYK010015310.1_pt2 | contig 15668 bp, 7 predicted proteins | sample 8236871 | NCBI WGS metagenome assembly JACYYK01 (sample SAMN14103087, study PRJNA606662) | landfill metagenome | isolation source: landfill solid waste inoculated with endophyte fungus Paravalsa indica | place: India:New Delhi, Okhla landfill site | collected 2017-11-05 | reverse complement strand
CCGGCCGGGTGTGCCGCCGCGGCCGGCGCCGCGCGGATGGTCGCCGCCCCGCCCATTCCCGCCGGCTGGTCGGCGGCGCTGGGTTCGGCCCTGGCGGCGGCGGCCCTGGCGGTCCTCGGCGGAGGGCTGCAGGTGCTCCTGGTCGCGGTCTGGCCGCGGCAGCGCTGGGTGGCGCAGCGGTCCGCGCTGGCCGACGCCTACGGCTGGGTCGCCACCACGGCACGCAAACTCGCCCTGAACCCCGCCGCCTCCTGGGACCCCACCCCGCTGATGGACCTGCGGGAGGCCGTCCACGCCACCGACCGGCACACCCGTCGTCGTCCGCCCGCGTTCCGGGGCAGCCACGCACTGCCCGAACGCATCGCGATGACGCTGAACGCGCTGCGCGCCGACGCCGACGAGCCCGAGGTCCGCGAGGTGCTGCTGGCCAGTGCCGACGCGCTGGCCGCCATCGGCGCGGGTGGGCCCGCCGCGCCCATGGACGCCACGATTGCGTTGCGCCGCGCCGAAGACTGCGCCGCGGCGCTGAGCGGGTCGGCCGCGACGGCGGCCCAGCGCCTGCACACCCAGATCGCCAAAGCCGGTGCGCTGCAACTCCCCGGCTGGCCGGCCGCGCGGGGCACCGAGCAGGATCCGGGGGGCGGCCTGCGAGGTCACCTGCGCGCGGCCCGGGCCGCCATCGCCGCGCAGTGCAACGGCGACTCCCCCATCCTGCGGCATGCGCTGCGGGTGACCGCCGCCGTGGTCGCCGGCCTGCTCATCGCCCGACTCACCGAGACGCCGCAGGGCTACTGGGTGGCCCTGACCGCGTTGCTGGTGTTGCGCCCGGAGACCGCGCACACCTACACCCGCTGCGTGTCCCGCATCGCCGGGGTCACCATCGGTGTCGTGGCGGCCAGCCTCGTCACCGTGTTGTGGCAGCCGACGGGCATGGTGGCCGTGACGGTGGCCGTGGCGCTGCTCGCGCTGGCGTATGCGGTGGCGTCCTACGGCCCCGTACCGCTGTACGCGGCGCTGGCCGGCGGCATCGTCCTCCTCATCGACATGGCCGGCACGACCGACAGCGCCGCCATGGGCCAGCGCGTGGTGGCCACCGTGGTCGGCGGCGGCCTCGCGGTGACCTGCCACGTGCTGCTGCCCGACCGCACCCTGGTCCGGCTTCGTCAGCGCGCGGGCGAGTTGTTACGCGCCGAAAGCGATTACGCGGCAACCGTTGTCCGCGCCTTCGCGCATCCGCTGGACCAGCCCGAGGTCACGTTGAGCGCGGTGTGGCAGCGCACCACCCGGGCGCGCTCGGCGTTCGAGGCCGCCGGCAGCGGCGTGCGCGCCGACATGGCCGAGGTGCGCCACTGGCTGACCGCCTACCGGGCCGCGCTCAACGCCATCACCGGCGCCTGCGCCGCCCTCGAGGCCCAGCTGCCCGCCGTCCACCACAGCACGCTGGACCCGCGCTTCGTCGTCGCCGTCGACGATTACGTGGACGCGCTGCAGGGCGAACTGCCCAGCGCCGGGCAGATGTGGACCATCGACGCCCGCCACCTGGCCGAGGCCGACGCGCAGCTGCGCCAGGCCGCGGCCCGGCTGGGCAAGCAGGACACCGCCCAACGCGTCCTGGTGGCCGAGACCGAGACCATCACCCGGCACCTGTTGACCGTCGCCGAATTGTCCTGAGGGCGCACTGGATAGCCCCGGTCGGCGTAGCGTGAGCAGGCGTGAGGAGCACCGGCCCGCAGCCCTACTACGACCTCGGTGCGCACCACCGTGCGGTCGACACCGCATCCGAGCAGGCCCAGCTGTGGTTCGACCGCGGGCTGGTTTGGGCGTATGCGTTCAACCACCAGGAGGCCATCGACTGCTTCGAGCGGGCGCTCACGGCCGACCCCGAGTTGGCGGCGGCGCGCTGGGGCATCGCGTATGCGGTCGGGCCGAACTACAACAAGGCCTGGGACGCCTTCGATCCCGCGGACCGCACCGCCTCGCTGGCGCGCGCCCGCCGGGAGCTGGACCTGGCCGCCCGGGGCCGCGCGAGCCCGGTCGAGCACGCGCTGATCACCGCGCTGGCCCGTCGCTTCCCGACCGACGATGCCGACGACCTCGACGCGCTGGCCGCCGGAGGCCGCGCCTACGCCGAGGCGATGGCGGAGCTGGCCGCCGCCCATCCCGACGACATCGACATCCAGGCCCTGGCCGCCGACGCACTGGTCAACGTCACGGCCTGGGCGCTGTGGGACACCGCCACCGGCGAACCCGCACCGGGATCGCTTGTGCGACAAGCGCAGCGGCTGCTCGAAGACGCGCTGAGCACCGAGGCCGGGCGCGTCCATCCCGGGGCGCTGCACCTCTACATCCACACGATGGAGATGTCGGCGCGGCCCGAGGCCGCGCTACCGGCCGCCGATCTGCTCCGCGACCTGGTACCCGACGCCGGCCACCTGCGACACATGCCCAGCCACCTGGACGTGCTGTGCGGCGACTANNCGGACCGCTGAACTTCTATTCGCTCTACCGCGCCCACAACCTGCACTTCGTGGTGTATTCCGCGATGTTCAGCGGGCAATCGCGCATCGCGCTGCAGGCCGCCGACGACCTGGCTGCGCAGCTGACGCCGGAATTGCTGTCGATCGAGTCCCCGCCGATGGCCGACTGGCTGGAGGCGTTCGTTCCCCTGCGGGTGCACGTGCTGGTGCGCTTCGGCCGCTGGGACGACCTGATCGCCGCGCCGCTGCCCGCCGATCCCGCGCTGTACTGCACGACGACGGCCACCTGGCACTACGGCAAGGGCGTCGCCTACGCGGCGAAGGGCCGGCTGGCCGAGGCCGAACAGCAGCGGGAGCGGTTCGCCGCGGCCTGCCGGAGGGTCCCGGAGTCCCGCTACCTGTTCAACAACACCAGCCGCGACATCCTGGCGGTGGCCGCCGCCATGCTCGACGGTGAGATCGACTATCGGGCGGGCAGATTCGACGCGGCGTTCGCGCACCTGCGCCGCGCCATCGCGCTGGACGACGGGCTGCCCTACGACGAGCCGTGGGGCTGGATGCAGCCGACCCGGCACGCCTACGGCGCGCTGCTGCTCGAGCAGGGGCACGTCACCGAGGCCGCCCGGGTCTACGAGGCCGACCTGGGCCTGGACCCGACGTTGAACCGCTGCTGCCAGCATCCGAACAACCTGTGGAGCCTGCACGGCTACCACGAGTGCCTGCAGCGCCTCGGCCGCGCCGGCGAGGCGGCCATCATCGAACGTCAGCTCGCGCTCGCCGCGGCCCGCGCAGACGTCCCGGTCCGGGCGTCCTGCGCCTGCAGGCTGTCGGCCTGAGCCGAGGAACCTACACCGCCGCGCCGCCATCGGTGAGGCTACCCTTAGTCGGCAGCCGCCCGGCGGCATCGCGGTCGATCCCCAGACCGCGGGAGAGGGGTGAACATGGCGCGCGGTTTCCAGGGCGTGATGATGAAGGGCTTCGGAGCCCGCGACCACCAGGCCACCGTCGTCGAAACGTTCCTGCTGGCCCCACGTTTCCTGCGGGTCCGGATGGTCTCGCCGACGTTGTTCGAGGACGCGGTGGTGGAGCCGACGTCGTGGCTGCGCTTCTGGTTCCCCGACCCCGAGGGCTCCGACACCGAGTTCCAGCGCGGCTACACGCTCTCAGAGGCCGACCCGGAGACCGGGCGCTTCGCCATCGACGTCGTCCTGCACGAACCCGCCGGCCCCGCCACCACCTGGGCCCGCGCCGCGACCGCCGGCGACACCGTCCCGGTGATCGTGCTGGGCTCGCGGGGTTTCACCGTCCCCGAGGCCCCCGAGGACCAGCCCGCCGGCTACCTGCTGATCGGCGACCCGGCGTCGATACCGGCCATCAACGGCATCATCGAGGCGGTTCCGGCCGAATTGCCCATCGAGGCCTACCTCGAATACCACGACGACGACGACCGGCAGATCCCGCTGGCCGAGCACCCGCGGCTGCGGGTGCAGTGGGTGCAGCGCCGCGACACCAACTCGCTGGCGGCGGCCATCGAGACCCGCGACTGGTCCAACTGGTACGCGTGGGTGACCCCCGAGGCCGGCTCGCTCAAGGTGCTGCTGACCCGACTGCGCGACGAGTTCGGGTTCCCGAAGTCCGAGATGCACCCGCAGGCCTACTGGACCGAGGGTCGCGCGATGGGCTCCAAGCGCGGCGACGAGAAGACCGCACCCGCGCCGGCCCGGCCCGCCGCCGAGACCGCTCCGGCCGCCCCGGCCCCGGAACCCAAGCCGCCCGCCGCGCCCGCCGCGGCGGCCCGACAGGGCAGCTGGCGCGCGCAGGGTGCGGGCCGGCTGCTGGCACCGCTCAAGACGCCGCTGATCGTCTCGGGCGTGCTGCAGGCGATCATCACGCTGATCCAACTCGCGCCGTTCGTGCTGCTGGTCGAACTGGCCCGGTTGCTGCTCATCGGGGCCGAATCCGAGCGGCTGTGGAGCCTGGGCCTGGCCGCCGTGGGTCTGCTGGGCACCGGCACCGTGCTGACCGCGGCGCTGACCCTGTGGCTGCATCGGGTCGATGCGAACTTCGCCCGCGACCTGCGGGCCCGGCTGCTGACGAAGCTGTCCAAGCTCCCGCTGGGGTGGTTCACCGCGCGCGGATCCGGTTCGGTCAAGCAACTGGTGCAGGACGACACGCTGTCGCTGCACTACCTGATCACCCACGCGATCCCCGATGCGGTGGCCGCGGTCATCGCGCCGCTGGCGGTGCTGATCTACCTGTTCGTGGTGGACTGGCGGCTGGCGCTGGTGCTGCTGGTGCCGGTGCTGTTCGCCCTGGTGCTGATGTCGGTGATGTCCATCCAGTCCGGACCCAAGATCGGGCAGTCGCAGAAGTGGACGGAGCGGATGACCGGCGAGGCCGGCGCCTACCTGGAGGGCCAACCGGTGGTGCGGGTCTTCGGCGGCGCGGCGGCGTCGACCTTCCGACGCCGCCTCGAGGAGTACATCGCGTTCCTGGTGGACTGGCAGCGACCCTTCGTCGGCAAGAAGACCCTGATGGATCTGGTCACCCGCCCGTCGACATTCCTCTGGCTGATCATGGCCGTCGGGACCCCACTGGTGGTGGCGGGCTGGATGGACCCGGTGAACCTGCTGCCGTTCCTGTTCCTGGGCACCACCTTCGGCGCCCGTCTGCTCGGTATCGGCTACGGGTTGGGCGGCATCCAGGGCGGCATGCTCGCCGCCCGGCGCCTGCAGGGCGCGCTCGACGAGAACGAACTCACGCTGCGGGCCGAATCGGGCGCTTCCGCGACGACACCGCTGCCCGACGGCACGGTCACCTTCGACCGGGTGACCTTCGGCTACCGCCCCGGTGTCGCGGTGATCGACGACGTCAGCCTCGAACTGCGCCCCGGCACGGTCACCGCCCTGGTCGGGCCGTCGGGGTCCGGGAAGTCCACGCTGGCCGCGCTGCTGGCCCGCTTCCACGACGTCGGCGCGGGCGCAATCCGCATCGGCGGCAAGGATATTCGCTCGCTGGAGGCCGACGACCTGTACCAGCGTGTCGGTTTCGTCCTGCAAGAGACCCAGCTGGTGGCCGGCACCGTGGCCGAGAACATCGCGCTGGCCCGGCCCGACGCCGGCGCGGCGGAGATCGAGACCGCGGCCCGCGAGGCGCAGATCCACGACCGCATCATGGCGCTGCCGCAGGGCTACGACACGGTGCTGCAGGCCGGTGGGCTGTCCGGCGGCGAGCGGCAACGCCTGACGATCGCCCGCGCGATCCTGGCCGACACCCCGGTGCTGATCCTCGACGAGGCCACCGCGTTCGCCGACCCCGAGTCGGAATTCCTTGTCCAGCAGGCGCTCAACCGGCTGACCCGGGACCGCACGGTGCTGGTGATCGCGCACCGCCTGCACACCATCACCCACGCCGACCAGATCGTGGTGCTCGATCACGGTCGCATCGCCGAGATCGGCACCCACGACCAGTTGTTCGCCGCCGGGGGTCGGTACCGCGCGCTGTGGGATTCCGGTCGCGGCGCCACGGTCGAGGAGGCCCGCCGATGATCCGCACGCTGCTCGCCCTCGTTCCCGCGGATCAGCGCGGCAAGATCAACGGCTACGCCGTCCTGACGGTGGCCTCGGTGCTGCTGCGCGCGGTGGCCACGGTGCTGTTGGTGCCGCTGGTCGCGGCCCTGTTCGGCGACGACCCGGCGCGGGCCTGGCCCTGGCTGGGCTGGCTGACCGTCGTCACCGTGGCGTGCTGGATCATCGACACCAGCACCGCCCGACGGGGTTTCGACCTGGGCTTCGCACTGCTCGACCACACCCAGCACGACGTCGCGGACCGGCTGCCGAACGTGCGGCTGAATTGGCTCGACGCCGACAACACCGCCACGGCCCGGCAGGCCATCGCCTCCACCGGGCCGGAACTGGTCGGCCTGGTGGTCAACCTGCTCACCCCGCTGGTCAGCGCCATCCTCCTGCCGGCCGCCATTGCGGTTGCGCTGCTGGCGATCTCGCTGCCGCTGGGGCTGGCGGCGCTGGTCGGGGTGGCCGTGCTGCTGGGCGCGATGTGGGCGGCCGGCCGGTTGTCGCGGCGGGCCGACGCCGTCGCCGACGAGACCAATTCCGCACTCACCGAGCGCATCATCGAATTCGCCCGCACCCAGCAGGCGTTGCGGGCGGCCCGCCGGGTCGCCCCGGCCCGCAGCCAGGTCGGCGCGGCGCTGGAGGCCCAGCACGGCGCCACGCTGCGGCTGCTGACCATGCAGATTCCCGGTCAGCTGCTGTTCAGCCTGGCCAGCCAGTTGGCGCTGATCCTGTTGGCCGGCATGACCACGCTGCTGACCGTGCGCGGGGAACTCGGTGTGCCGGAGGCGATCGCGCTGATCGTGGTGATCTCGCGTTACCTGGAGCCGTTCAGCGCGCTCAGCGAGTTGGCGCCGGCCATCGAGACCACGCGGGCGACCCTGGGTCGGATCCAGGCCGTGCTGGACGCGCCCACGCTGACGGCCGGCACCGCCGGATTGGCCGCGCCGCAGGCCCCCCGCATCGAGTTCGAGGACGTCACGTTCGGTTACGGGGATGAGCCGCTGCTGTCGAACGTGAGCTTCACGCTGGATCCCGCGGGCACCACGGCCATCGTCGGCCCGTCCGGTTCGGGGAAGAGCACCATCCTGGGATTGATCGCCGGGCTGCACGAACCGCAGCGCGGCCGGGTGCTGTTCGACGGAGTGGATCTGGCGACGCTGACCCCCGAACAGCGCCGCGCCGCGGTCAGCGTGGTGTTCCAGCACCCGTATCTGTTCGACGGGTCGGTGCGCGACAACATCCTGGTCGGCGACCCGCAGGCCGGCGACGGTGCGGTAACCGAGGCCATGCGCCTGGCCCGGGTCGACGAGCTGACCGGCCGGTTGCCCGACGGCGATCGGACCGTGGTCGGCGAGGCCGGCACCGCACTGTCCGGCGGCGAGCGGCAACGGGTCAGCATCGCGCGCGCCCTGGTCAAACCCGCGCCGGTGCTGCTGGTCGACGAGGCCACCAGCGCCCTGGACACCGAGAACGAGGCCGCCGTGGTGGACGCGCTGACCGCCGATCAGCGGCCGCGCACCCGGGTGATCGTCGCGCACCGGCTGGCCAGCATCCGCAACGCCGACCGGGTGCTGTTCGTCGAATCCGGCCGCATCGTCGAGGACGGCAGCATCGAGCAGCTGCTGGTCGCCGACGGCCGCTTCGCCGAGTTCTGGACGCAGCAGCGCGCCGCGGCCGAATGGCAGATCGCCGGGGCCGCCGCCGACGGTGCGTAGACTCGGCGAGCGTGGCCGTGACCGAGGTGGATGTCGAATACCTGGCGCACTGTGTCGAACTGGCGCGCGAAGCTCTCGAAGCCGGTGATGAACCGTTCGGCTCGATCCTGGTCGACGCCGACGGCAAGATCCTCTTCGAGGACCGCAACCGGGTCGCCGGCGGCGACGCGACCCGGCACCCCGAGTTCGCCATCGCGCAGTGGGCCGCGGCCAACGTCCCGCCCGTGCGCCGCATCCGGGCCACGGTCTACACCACCGGCGAGCACTGCCCGATGTGCTCGGCCGCCCACGCCTGGGTGGGTCTGGGCCGCATCGTCTACGCCACTTCGTCGGCGCAGCTGTCCACCTGGCGCGAGGAATGGGGCTGCCCGCCGGGTCCCGTTGCGCCACTGCCCATCACCACGGTGGCCCCGCGGGTCGTGGCCGAGGGCCCGGTCGCCGAGTTCGAGGACGAGATGAAGGCCTTGTACGAGGCCAGGTTTCGACCGTGACCACCCCTGGGTGGATCGCCCACGCAATCTGGTGGCAGGTCTATCCACTCGGCTTCGTCGGCGCCTTCCCGACCGACCCCGCCCCGACGCCCGAGGAACATCGGTTGCGGCGCGTCACCGAATGGTTCGACCACGCGGTGGCCCTCGGCGCCTCGGGAGTCGCGCTGGGCCCGGTGTTCGCCTCCCGCACGCACGGCTACGACACCACCGACCACTACCGCGTCGACCCGCGTCTCGGCGACGACGACGACTTCGACGAACTGATCGCCGCCGCCCACGACCGGGGCCTGCGGGTCCTGCTCGACGGTGTGTTCAACCACGTGGGCGTCGACTTCGCGCGCCATCGCGCGGCGCTCGACGGTGATCCCGCGGCGCTGAACTGGTTTCGGCGCGCACCGCGCGATCCGGGTGGCTTCGCCACCTTCGAGGGCCACGGCGACCTCATCGCGCTCGACCACGACAACGCCGAGGTGATCGACTACGTCGCCGACGTCTTGGCGCACTGGTTGGGCCGCGGCGCCGACGGTTGGCGCCTCGACGCGGCCTACGCGGTCCCGCCGCGGTTCTGGGCCCGGGTGCTGCCGCGGGTGCGCGCCGAGCATCCCGACGCCTGGTTCGTCGCCGAGGTGATCCACGGCGACTACCCGGGCATGGTCGGTGACGCCGGCTTCGACTCCGTGACCCAGTACGAACTGTGGAAGGCGATCTGGAGTGCACTCAACGACGGCAACTTCCACGAACTGGACTGGGCACTGCAGCGGCACAACGAATTTCTGGACACCTTCGCGCCGCTGACCTTCATCGGCAACCACGATGTCACCCGGATCGCCACCCAACTGGCCGATCCGCGCCACGTCGCACACGCCCTGGTGGTGCTGATGACGACCGGCGGAGTGCCCAGCATCTACGCCGGCGACGAGTTCGCCTTCCGCGGTCTGAAGGAGGAGCGCTTCGGTGGGGACGATGCGATCCGCCCCGAGTTCGGTTCTCCCCCATTGCCGGTCGACGACGCGGGCGCCGAGATGTTCGCGCTGCACCAGTTCCTCATCGGCTTGCGCCGCCGAAACCCGTGGCTGCACACCGCGCGTACCAGCGCGCTGCGGCTGGATAACCGGAGCTATCTGTACCAGAGCAGCGCCGCGGGTGCGACCGGGGAGACACTGCTGGTGGCGCTCAACCTGACCGAGGAACCGATGCCAATCCGACTGCCCGAACTCGGATTTGACCGCGCCGAACTGATCGCCGGCACGGGTGCCCCGCCCCGTGCCAGCACCACCGATGCGACGGTACCCGCGCACGCCTGGCTGATCCTGCAGCCGCACTGAGGACCCTCTGGGATGTTCGCGGTCGGCCACCCGCTCGGGGACTACCGGTTACCCTGCTCAAGTAATGACGGACACCGAAACTGAGCTACCGGTAGGCCACGACGCCGAGCATCGACGGACGACTCCCCGGCGGCGCTGGCGGCCCTCGGGATTCAGCGTCCAGTCCAAGCTGTTGCTGATGCTGCTGCTGACCAGCGTGGTCTCCGCCGCTGTCGTCGGCTTCATCGGGTATCAGTCGGGGCAGAGTTCGCTGCGGGCATCGGTGTTCGACCGGTTGACCGAGTTGCGTGAAACATCGACCCGTCAAACTGAGCGTCAGGCCAAGGAGTTGCAAGACACCATGGCCGTCTACAGTCGCGGGGCCACCGCCGTCACCGCGATGCGGGAGTTCAAACGAGGCTTCGCGGAACTCGCTGACGAGTCCGTGTCGCCGGAACAAGCCGAGCAGGTCAGCGAGTACTACTCTGAAGAGTTCAAGCCACTTGTCGAAAAGCGATCCGACACCGAACTCGATGTCGCCGGCTTACTACCGCAATCCAACGCGCAGACATACCTGCAATCCATCTATACGGCGCCCTACGACAGCGAGACCTACTCGATCGAGGTCGACGACGCCGGCGACGGTAGCGCTTGGTCGGCCGCCAGTAGGCGTCACCACGACTTCTTCCGCGATATGGTCACTCGCTTCGGCTACGACGACGTCATGCTCATCGATCTGGACGGCACCGTGGTGTACACCGCCTACCGGGGCGTCGATCTCGGCACCAACATCCTCACCGGCCCCTACCGCGAAAGCAGTCTGACCACTGCCTTCGAGCTGGTGACGAGTTCCCACGACGACGACACGGTGATAGCCACCGACTTCGCCCACTACCTGCCCAGCCACAACGAACCGGTGGCGTGGCTGATGTCGCCGATCGGTGAACCCGGCCGGATCGAAGGCGTGTTCGCGCTGCAGTACCCCATCGCCACACTCAACAGCATCGTGACCGCCGATGGAGACTGGGAAGAGGTCGGCACCGGGGCAACCGGTGAGGTTTTCCTGGCGGGACCCGACGGCAAGATGCGTACCGACTCCCGGCTTTTCCTCGAAGACCCCGAACGATACCGGGAAGCGGCGCTGGCCAGCGGAACACCGCTCGACGTGGTCGAACAGGCCCTCCAATTGGGCGGGACAACCCTGGTCCAGCCGGTGGGCGGGGAGGGCTTCGAGCGGGCCCAACGGGGTGAGACCGGGACCCTCGTCCAGCGCGATTATCTCGGGAACGAGGTCCTGATGGCCTACGGTCCGGTCAGCATGCCGGGGGTGCACTGGTCGATCGCGGCCAAGATCGACACCGCCGAAGCCTTCGCGCCGGTCCGGGCATTCACCCGCAACCTGGTGCTGTCCACAGTCGGCATCATCTTTCTGGTCTGCCTGGCTTCGATGTTCTTGGCCCGGATGTTCGTCCGCCCACTACGCGCTTTGGAGACCGGAACGCAGCGCATCAGCGCCGGCCACTTCGACACCACGCTGCCGGTCACTTCCCGCGATGAGTTCGGCGACCTCACCAGCGCGTTCAACGAGATGACGCGCAATCTGCGGTTGAAAGAGGAACTGATCGCCCAGCAGCGCAAGGAGAACGACGAGCTGTTGTTGTCGCTGATGCCCGCGACGGTTGTCGAGCGGTATCGCGAGGGCGACGAAGTGGTGGCGCAGGACCATCACAACGTCACGGTGCTCTTCGCAGACATCGTCGGCCTCGACGCGCTGTCGACCCAGTTGGATTCCAACGAACTGCTGTCGGTGGTCAATCGCCTGTTCCAGCAGTTCGATGCGGCCGCCGAACATCTCGGTGTGGAGCGGGTACGCACCATGCGCAGCGGTTACCTGGCCAGCTGCGGGCTCAACGTGCCCCGATTGGACAACACAGGCCGCACCGTTGATTTCGCCATCGAAATGGATCAGATCATCCGGCGATTCAACGCCGAAACGGGATATGACCTGGCACTGCGGGCCGGCATCGACACCGGACCGGTCAGCTCCGGGCTGGTTGGCCGGACCAACATCATCTACGACATGTGGGGCTCCGCGGTGAATCTGGCTTTCGAAGCGCAGCGCGGTTTGTCCCAACCCGGCATCTACGTCACCTCCGCGGTCCGTGACGCGACGCGGGAGTCCCGGCACTTCGTCGAGACCGGCGAAGTCACCGTTGGCCGCGGCTCGACGACCGTCACGGAGCCGATCTGGCGTTTGACGGAGAAGTCCTGATGACGTCGCTGTTCAGCTCGCCCTGGTTCTACTGGGCACTGGGAGTGGCCGTCGCGTTGCCCACCCTGCTGGTGGTGCTCACCGAGGTGGAGCATGTGCTGAGCAGACGCAGCAGTCCCCTGGTGCGTCCGCTCCACCTGATACGCGTCTACATCGTGCCGCTGGCCGCATTGCTGGTGCTGTTGGTGAAAGCCTCCGAGGTCTCGATCGAGGCGACCCCGGTGCGGGTGATCGCCACCGCACTCGGTTTCGTGGTGTTGGTCTTGCTGCTGTCCGGGACCAACGCCACCCTGTTCCAAAGCGCACCGGAAGGTAGCTGGCGTAAACGCATACCGTCGATTTTCCTGGATGTCGCACGAGTCCTGCTCATCGTCCTGGGCGTGGGGCTGATCTTCTCGTTCGTCTGGGGAGCCAACGTCGGCGGTCTGTTCGCCGCACTCGGTGTGACGTCGATCGTTATCGGCCTGGCGCTGCAGAACGCGGTGGGACAGATCGTGTCCGGTCTGCTCATGCTGTTCGAGCAGCCATTCGAACTCGGCGACTGGCTTGACACCCCCGCCGGCCGGGGCCAGGTCCGCGAGGTCAACTGGCGCTCGGTGCACATCGACACCGGCGATGGTCTGACCATCACACCGAACTCCGTGCTGGCGGGGGCCTCCTTCACCAATCTCAGCAGACCCACCGGCGTCCCTCATATCGCAGTGGAAACCACCTTCGCGGTGTGCGACCCGCCAGATCTCGTAATTGCCTTGCTGCGCACGGTCGCGGGCAGACTCCCGCAGCGCCACCTCGCCGTCGAGCCCACCGTGGTTCCGCTGGGCGCCGGCCGGTATCGCACCTCGATCCCGCTGCGCAGTCCCGCCGATGACCCCGCGGCCGGAGCCACCTTCCTGCGGTGGCTCTGGTATGCCGCGCGGCGTGCCGCCCTGCACCTCGACGGTGCAGCGGACGACCCCGGCACCGAGCAGCAACGATGGGATGCCATTGCAGAGGGAACACGGTCGCTACGGCTCACCCGGGCCGATCAACGCTGGCTGTTGGACCGGGCTCGATTGGTGCGCTATGGCGCCGAAGAACTGATCGAAGCGGCCGGCAGCACACCCGACTCGATGAGGTTCGTCGTGGCCGGGCAGGTGATGCTGCAGACCGCCGTCGAGGGTGTACAACTCGGTGTGCGGGTACTGCAGGTCGGTGATCTGATCGGGCAGACCAGTCTGACCCGGGAACCCGTCGCCGCACGCGCGATAGCCGTCGGGGAGGTCACGATGCTCGAGGTGGACCGCGAGGACCTCGAAGAATTGGTCGCCGGACGGCCGGCCATGCTGCATCAGATCGGCCAGATCATCGACCGGCGGCGCCATGAACTCCGGCAGGCGGTGCGCGCGCAGACCGACGTCAACTGAGCCGGGCGGGAACAAACCCGACGCCACCAAGGTTGAGCGCAGGAGAATCAACTTTGGAGGTGTGATGTCCGAAACCACTGCTGCGCCGGTCGCGGTTCCCGTCCTGTTCGTGACCGAGCCGATCGTGCTGCCCGGCATGGTCGTGCCGATCGCACTGGACGACGCCGCGCAGGCCGCCATCGAGGCGGCCCAGGCCAGTGCGCCCGACGGCTCGGCCCAACTGCTGGTCGCGCCCCGCCTCGACGACCGCTACCCCACCCACGGCGTGCTGGCCTCGATCCTGCAGGTCGGGCGGATGCCCGGCAGCGCCGGGCAGGCCGCCGTCGTGCGCGGCGAACGCCGCGCGCACATCGGCGCCGGCACCACCGGGCCGGGCGCGGCGCTGTGGGTCGAGGTCACCGAGGCCCCCGAGGGCGCTGCGGGTGCCGACGGTGCCGACGGCGCCGCCACCGACACGGTCAAGACCCTGACCGCCGAGTACAAGCAGTTGCTGCTGGCCATGCTGCAACGCCGCGAGGCCTGGCAGATCATCGACTACGTCAACGGCATCTCCGATCCGTCGACACTGGCCGACACCGCGGGCTACGCGTCCTATCTCAGTAACGTGCAGAAGCGCCAACTGCTGGAGACCGTCGACGTCGCCGAGCGGTTGCGGCTGCTGATCGACTGGACCGGCGAGCACCTCGCCGAGGTCGAGGTCACCGACAAGATCGCCGAGGACGTCCGCACCGGGATGGACAAGCAGCACAAGGAGTTCCTGCTGCGCCAGCAGCTGGCCGCCATCCGCAAGGAACTGGGTGAAGGCGACGCCGAAGGATCCGATGACTACCGGTCACGCGTCGAGGCCGCCGAACTGCCCGAGCACGTGCGCGAGGCCGCGCTGCGCGAGGTCGACAAGCTGGAACGCACCAGCGACCAGAGCCCGGAGGGCGGCTGGATCCGCACCTGGCTGGACACGGTGCTGGATCTGCCGTGGGCCGTGCACACCGAGGACTCGACCGACCTGCCCGGGGCCCGGGCCATCCTGGACGCCGACCATCACGGGCTGACCGACGTCAAGGAACGCATCGTGGAATACCTGGCGGTGCGCGCCCGGCGCGCGCAGCGCGGGATGGCCGTCGTCGGCGGACGCGGCTCCGGTGCGGTGCTGGTGCTGGCGGGTCCCCCGGGCGTCGGCAAGACGTCGCTGGGTGAGTCCGTGGCCCGCGCCCTGGGCCGCAAGTTCGTCCGGGTGGCCCTCGGCGGCGTGCGCGACGAGGCCGAGATCCGCGGGCACCGTCGCACCTACGTCGGGGCGCTGCCCGGCCGCATCGTGCGCGCGATCGGCGAGGCCGGCTCGATGAATCCCGTTGTGCTGCTGGACGAGATCGACAAGGTCGGCTCCGACTACCGGGGTGATCCGAGCGCGGCGCTGCTGGAGGTGCTCGACCCGGCGCAGAACCACACGTTCCGCGACCATTACCTGGATCTGGACCTGGACCTGTCCGATGTGGTGTTCCTGGCGACCGCCAACGTCGTCGAGAACATCCCCGGACCGCTGTTGGACCGGATGGAACTGGTGACCATCGACGGCTACACCGAGGACGACAAGGTCGCGATCGCCCGCGACTATCTGCTGCCCCGGCAGCAGGACCGGGCCGCACTGTCGGCCGACGAGGTGACGGTGACCGACGCGGCGCTGCGCAAGATCGCCGCGGACTACACCCGCGAGCCCGGGGTGCGGCAGTTCGAGCGGCTGCTGGCCAAGGCGCTGCGCAAGGCCGCGACCCGGCTGGTCGCCGGGGACGGCCCGGACACCGGGGCGATCGTCATCGACGAGCCGGAACTGGTCGACTACCTCGGGCGGCCCCGCTTCATCCCGGAATCGGGCGAGCGCACCGCGGTGCCCGGCGTGGCCACCGGCCTGGCGGTGACCGGACTCGGCGGCGACGTGCTCTACATCGAGGCCGGCGCCGGTGGGTCCGAGCCGGGCCTGCAGCTGACCGGGCAACTCGGTGAGGTGATGAAGGAGTCCGCGCAGATCGCGCTGTCCTATGTGCGTTCGCACGCCGCCGAACTCGGCGTGGATCCGGCCGCCCTGGACCGGCACATCCACGTGCACGTGCCGGCCGGCGCGGTGCCCAAGGACGGGCCGTCGGCGGGCGTCACGATGGTCACCGCGCTGGTGTCGATGGCCACCGGGCGCAAGGTGCGCGGCGCCGTCGGGATGACCGGCGAGGTGACGCTGAACGGGCGGGTGCTGCCCATCGGCGGCGTCAAGCAGAAGCTGCTGGCCGCCCAGCGGGCCGGGCTGACGACGGTGTTCATCCCGCAGCGCAACGAGGCCGACCTCGACGACGTCGACGCCGAGGTGCTGGCCGCCGCCCGCGACGCGGCCGAGGCGGCCAACCGCGCCAAGACCGAATTCCTGGCCAATATGAGCCACGAGATC